>Ga0164243_10004780_pt1 | contig 21025 bp, 21 predicted proteins | sample OricompcompostOP_FD_108781 | JGI IMG/M metagenome (GOLD analysis project Ga0164243, IMG submission 108781) | Organic Plus compost microbial communities from Emeryville, California, USA - Original compost - Organic plus compost (OP) | ecosystem: Engineered > Solid waste > Mixed feedstock >...
GACGCAAGCTTGCTGAACTCTTGCCTCAATCACTCCGCGGAGACCGCTCCGGTACACGCTGTGATCGTCGACCACCAAGATCAGAGCCACAACTTCCTCCCAGAATCACTAAACAAACACCGCGAGGCCTCCAGTCCTGAAACCCTTTATCCCGCCCGCGACATCACCGCACTGCAGCGAAACGAGAAAGACTTGACATGTAAAATGGTAGTCCTTGTTTCCTGATCGGTCAAAGTTCCGAGCGTGTCGAAATATCCTCGTAAGAGGCTGAACATAAACGATTTTATATATTGTACACGAAATTGGCGCGAAATCGTGATCGTTTGGCGGTATCGACACGCAATCACAGTTAACCCACGAGACTATCGCAGCGCAGCACGCATTTTTCCGGTAAATCCACAGCGACAATCTTCGCTCAACCCAACGCGCAATTCGGTCATTTCGACGACTTGCGATGGTGGATTGCAGCCGCTGCTTCTCTCCCTTCGCGAAAAGGAGATTGGGTATGGCAAAGTGAAGCAGCGCGCGGCGCGGCGGTCAGACGCGCGCTGCGACAGGCACCATCTCGTTGATCGGTGTCCATAAGAGTCGTGTGTCAAGCTGTTCCGTATTTCGCAGATGCCGCAATTCGGACAGGCGTGTAAACGGCGGAGCATTGAAGGTTGCATCATCGAGTCGAATCCGTTCGAAGACAGCCTTCAACTGCGCCGCCCCCCGTTGCGCGCTCCATTGGCAACGGAATTCCGGCATATGTTCTTTGATCTTGGCGAACGACACGCGATAGCTGCGATCATCCCCGCCGCTCGGACCGTATGTCACGACGCTGCCGGTGAATGTCTCACCAATGATGTCCGCAATTTCACGAACCGTATAGTTCTGCGTTTCGGTCCCGACGTTAAAAGCTTCGCCGCAAACCGCTTCGCGCGGCGCTTCGAGTGCACAGCAAATTGCCTGGCAGATATCGTCCACATGAACGAGAGGACGGCATGGTGTGCCATCGCTCATCACCCGGATTTGTCCAGTCGTGAAGGCAAAGCCCGCAAGATTATTCAGGACAAGGTCAAAGCGCTGCCGTGGCGAGGCACCGAAGGCTGTGGCATTCCTGAGGAAGACCGGCGTGAAGCGCGAATCCACCATCTGCTTGACGTCAGCCTCAACCAGCACCTTGCAGCGCGCATAGGCCGTCCTCGGATCAAAACGGGATGTCTCCGACTTCATTTCTGAGCCGGCGGCGCCATAAATGCTGCACGAGGATGCGTAGACAAATCGGGAGACGCCCGCCGCTTTGCACTTCCTCGCAAACTCCACCGAGCCTCGATAGTTGATCTCCATCGTGATTTCCGGGTCATTCTCGCCCAACGGATCGTTCGAAAGCTCGGCAAGATGGACGACAGCGTCCAGTCCTTCCAGATCGGATTCAGCCAGCTGTCGAATATCCTTGGAAATCACCATCGGCCGCGTCCGACCGTCATCAAACAGCCAGCCACGCCGATAGAGCCCGGTATCAATCCCGACTACATCGTAACTGCGATCAAGCAGCTTTGGGCCAAGCACTGCACCAATATAGCCGTCTGCGCCAGTATAAAGAATACGCATGCTATTTCCCCTTATGTACGAGCGTGAGTGACCATTTCGGACTGGACAGACGAAGATAGGTTTTCAGCGGTGGACTTTGGTTCCTTCCGCTCCCATACACACCAGGGCGGCGCACCTGTATCCCACAAATCCTGCAGCAGCGCCTTGTCACGCAGGGTATCCATGTTCTGCCAGTAGCCGCGGTGACGATAAACGGCGAGCTGATCCTGTTCGATCAAACGCGACAATGGTTCATGCTCCCAGCTTGTCTCGTCGCCATCGATCGTATCGATGGCTTCCGGCTCGACAACGAAAAATCCACCATTGATCACTTGGCCATCACGTGCATCCTTCTCCCGGAAGTTCGTCGCGCGTGGACGATCCGACGATAGATTTAGCGCTCCGAACCGGCCCGGTTGTTGAACCGCTGTCACGGTTGCCAGCGCACCTTGCTGATGATGGAACGTGATCAGCTCACGAACATTCACGTCACTGACGCCATCGCCATAGGTCAGACAGAACGTCGATTTGCCGAGATAATCCCTCACCCTTTTTAACCGGCCACCCGTCATCGTCTTTTCTCCGGTATCGACCAGCGTGACGGTCCATGGCTCACTCGCATTGCGATGCGTCTCGATGCAATTGCGCCGAAGATCGATGGTGAAGTCGCCCTGATGCGGCAGATAGTTGAGAAAGTAATCCTTGATGACAGACCCTTTGTAGCCGCAGCAGATCACGAACTCATTCAGTCCATAATGTGAGTAGAGTTTCATAATGTGCCAGAGGATGGGACGTCCGCCGATTTCCACCAAAGGCTTGGGAACGACGCTGGTGTGCTCACTCAATCGTGTTCCATAACCGCCCGCAAGAATGACCACCTTCATCTGCTTTCTCCTGCGTCATTGTCGCGAATTGAGCGTTATTTCTCATCAAATCCATCGACTATTTAGCGAGAGTCTAGCAGTCCACCTGCGCGATATTTGACAAGCGTCAATTCATCATAAAGCGAGACGTCGTAATGGATCGTTCGGGACACGCGCAGAGTTCACCTGCAAACAATTGCGGCCCGGTTGCCGCAAAAAACAGCTATCAGTTTTATCGCACATGACGTGCAGCGATCGGACCACAAGATCCATGAAATCGCCTGGGTAATTGCGGCGGCTACACCGTCTTGAATTCAACGTTTTTGCGGCTTGCTTGAGGCGCGTCCCGACCGGAGCGATCCGTATTGTCCACTCGCAACAACCGAATGATTGCTGAAACGCTGCTAGCGCTGCGCCGGGACCGGCTCGACTGCTTTCGCAACGGCCAGCAATGTATCATCACGCCCGCCCGCGCTCGACAGCATCACGGCTTACTTGTCCGTGTCGAAGTAATGAATTTCCAGCAACATGCGGCCCTTTTCCGATTTGAAAGGGCCGTGGTAGGCACCCGGCGGACGGCAGGCGTGAGTGTTTATCAAGAAGGATTTTCCGCCTTCCCCTTCTCGTCGTTACCGACAGTCAGGCCGCGCTTTACGAGACACTCAACAGATGATGGATGTGCGAGAGGGTACGTTTCGTCACCGGCCTTCAAGCTCGATGGCCGGTGACGTCACGAAATTCCAATCCTAGCTTGCAGCACGCTGTGACGTTGGCGAAGGAAGTTCATCGGAAAGCTGGTAGGAACCCAACAACCGATCGACCATGGCTGCCCCCTGCGGCCAGTCATAGGTGCGGAAGCTGTGCCCGGCCGTCGTGAAGCGCGCTCCGGCATAGAACATCTCATATTGCGTATGCCGCGACGCGAATTCCGAGCCGACTGCATCCCAGGCCGCTTTCAGGAATTTCACCCGCTGCTCCGGCGACATGATCGCTGAGCGCTGCGTCTTGCCGATGATCGCCTCCAGCTTCGGATCGCTGAAATCGTGCAATGACGACGGCAGCATGATCAGCGAACCGCCCGCGAGTTCGCGGATAGCGTTGATGATCTGCGGATAGAGATCCTGTGTGATGACCTGCGCGGAATACATGTAGTGCTTGTTCGGCACATACCACTCGCCATAGGCCGAACCTTCAGCTTCCATGCCGGCGAGCATCGCATTCACCATGCCGACCTGCGACGCGAGAAAGCCAAGCCGTTCCTTCACCGACGGGATGTTCGTCGTACCGATCGTATCGGCGATCCGCTTTGCCAAAGCGAGCAGGAAGGTCAGCTTCACGGTCAGGCGAATTTGCGCCTGATAATTCTGATAAGCGTGGCCGGGCGTGCCGTGGAATTGGGTCGCACACATGGCCGTGTCGCGATACACGAAAAGGCGATCCCACGGCACCTTCACATCATCGAAATACATCAGTGCGTCGTTCTCGTCGAAACGCGATGCCAACGGATTGTCATAGACAGACGTTGCTGACGCTTCATAAGACTTGCGCGACAGGACCTTCAACCCCTTCGTATTCATCGGCAGGGCGCAGGAGAAGGCCAGCGCCTCTTCGCCCGGCTTCAACGGTTGCAGATTCGCCACCAGCACTTCGTTCGCCATGATCGACGACGTACCCAGCATCTTGGCGCCGCGAATGGTGATGCCCGACGAATCCTCATCGACAATCCGTGCAACCAAATCCTCGTCCTGCTCACCCCAATCCTTCGCGCGCTCGGCCTGCGGATTGATGATTACATACGTCATGAAGAGATCGTTTTTCTTGGCGTAGTCGAAATAATCCAATAAAGCCTTCGCCCGTTCCGGGCTGTGCTGCTTGAACAAATCGATGCCCATGCATTGACCGACAAGAGCAGAAGCCACGTGATCCGGCGAACGCCCCATAAAACCGTAAGAAACGCCCGACCAGGCCTGCAACGCTTTACGGCGGCGCACCATCTGCTCGTAGGTCTTCGGCATCTCCCAGGCACGGCTGGCGCGGCGGCCAGAGCCATCCACCTCGAACGTCATCAATTCGAGATTGTCCGGCTGCGCCTGAAAATCATATAGCGCCGCCGCGGAATGCACTGAATTGCGAAAGGCCGGATGGGTCGTCACATCCGCAACCAGTTTGCCGTCAAGATAGACGGTGCGGCCGTCCTGCAGCGACTCGATATGCTGCGCCCCAGTCTTGCAGATCGTCATTGGTCCGCTCCCATTGCCCTTCGCTGGAGGGCACGCAAGAAATTTGCCCTGTTTCCCGATGTCGCACCCGGCAGAACCACTTGCAAACAAGCGACCACGCGCTTGACTTCACCACCGGATGACCGTGACTATTACCTAGCTCCAGAAGCTTTTCAAGATAGCTAATTGATGCTAACCTTTCTGGCCTGAAGAATGCATGTCCTGGGGAGGATAAAATCGGAAATCACATCAACGCCGGTCAATCCATGGGCATGACGGTATGCGGTTAGAACCGTCGCACCGTGTCATCGATCTCGCTGTTGCCTGACGTTTGTGAATGCACAGCGAACCAACTGGGAGATACTGACGATGAGTAATGTAACAAGACGCAATTTCGGGTCGGCGTTTACAGCCGCACTTTTTGTAGGCACCTCCGTGTTCGCTCTGCATGCTGCGCAAGCGCAGGAGTTGAAAGGCCGTGAAGTGGTGTTGGGCGCGATCGTTCCGAGCAGCGGACATTTTGCCGAGTGGGGACGCACCAACACCGTTACACTGAAGATGCTCGAGAAGCAGGTGAACGACGCCGGCGGCATCAACGGCGCCAAGCTGAAGCTCGTGATCTACGACGACGCCGCACGTCCTGCACAAGCGACAAACTCGCTGCGTAAGCTCGCAGGCGACGACAAGGTGCTGGCGGTGGCCGGCCCGCTGACCAGCTCGGCATGCGAAGTTGTGTTCCCCGTTGCCAACCAATTGGGCATCGTGTCGACATCGCAGGCGTCATCGAAGCCGGGCGTTGCCAAGGCGAACCGTCCCTGGGCCTTCCGCAACACGATCGATGAAGGTATTCTCGCCAAGACCACCGTGCCTTATTACAAGAAGGCCTATGACATCAAAACCGTCGCGGTGATCTACGACGCCAAGGATGCGACGGCGGCGACGGTCGGTACGCGCATCATGCCGGCGATCGTCAAGGAAAACGGCATCCAGGTTTTGAACGAGAACGATCTCCTCTCCTTCAACACCGGCGATCTCGATGTCAGCGCACAAGTCACCAAGCTGAAGTCGCTCAATCCTGATGGCGTTGTCGTGAGCGCCGATTACAGCCAGGCCGTCACCGTCATCCGCGAGATGAAGCGGCAGGGCCTGATCAAGCCGATTGTTGGCGCAACGCAGTTGATTTCGTCTGCGATCCTGAAGGCTGCTCCGGAAATTCCGATCGTCGCGCCTGCGACATTCTACGCAACCCAAAAGGCGGAAGCCGCACAGAAATTCGTTGCTCAGCTGCAGCCGCTGTTGCGCAAGGAATCAAACCTGCCGCCGGAAATCGAGCCCAGCATGTACGACGCCAACATCTATGAGATCGTCGGCATGTATATCGAAGCGGCGAAGAAGGCCGGCATCACCGCGAAGCCGGAAGACCTTGAAAAGGATCGCGTGAAGATCCGGGATTACATGGCCAAGCTTCAGGGCTTCCAGGGCCTCGGCGGCCCGATCAGCTTCAATGAAGACGGCGATGCCATCAAGGCCTTCTACATCGTCGAAGGCAAGAACGGCGCCTGGGAAACGAAGGTGCGCGGTTGCAGCTCGGCCTCTGGCGGCGGTTGCGGCTCCTGACAAATTGATGTTCAAGCTGGCCGGAGCCGTCGTTCCGGCCAGCTTCTATTCTTTGCCAAGGCAAGAGGCGATGACGTGATACTCCAGCAACTTGTAAACGGACTCACCTTGGGGGCCGTCTATACCCTGATCGCCCTTTCCTTTTCTCTCGTCATGGGCATTCTGGGGATTCTCAATCTCGCGATTGCCGAACTGTTCATGATCGGTGGCTATATCGGCTTCACCGTCATCATCGCGCAATTGCCCTTGCCGCTTGCAATTCTTGCCGGCATGTGTGGCGCGGCGCTGATCGCGATCATCATCGAGAAGGTCGGCTACCAGCCGCTGCGCAATACACCGGTCATCACGCCGATGCTCTCGACACTCGGCTTTTCCATCATCCTGCAAAATGTTGCGACCAACGTGTGGGGTTCGGACCCGCTACAGCTCCCTGATCAATTCCTGGGGCACCGCTTTGAATTCGGCCCGATTTCCATCGGCGCAATGCAACTTCTTGTGCTCGGCTCAACAGTCTTTCTGGTCGCCCTCCTGGCCTTCGTCGTGCAGCGCACATCGATCGGCCGCGCCCTGCGCGCCATCGCCGAGAACCGTGACGTCGCACGCCTTCTTGGTGTACCCGCCGACCGGCTGATGCTGATCGCTTTCATTCTGTCAGGTCTGCTGGCAGGCGCTGCCGGCGTACTGGTCGGCTTGCATTACGCAGCGATTACGCCCTATGTCGGCGTCGAAACCGGACTCAAGGCGATCGCCGTGATGGTGATCGGCGGCACGACGCGCATCTGGGGCGCTCTGGTTGCCGGTCCGCTGATCGGCATCGCCGAAGTGATGACGGTCGCTTACGGCGGCTCACAGATCCGCGACTTCGTGGTTTACGGCCTGATGATCCTCATCCTTCTGCTGCGCCCGCAAGGCATTCTCGGCGGCGCACGCACCGATCAGGGGCCGCGCGTCTGATGTCGACTTATTACGCAGGCCTTCTCGCTGACACCGGCATCCTTCTGCTCGGTGCACTGAGCGTCTACATTATCTTGGCTACCGGCCAATTGTCGCTCGGCAATGCCGGCTTCATGGGCATCGGCGCCTACGCAACATCCTATCTCACCGTCGAGATGGGCGTGCCGCTCACGCCAGCCTTGCTGATCGCCGCTTTCGGCGCCGGCATCATGGGAATCATCATCGGTTTTCCGGCGCTGCGCCTGAAAGGCATTTATCTGGCGATGGCCACACTCGGTTTTGGCGAGATGGTGCGCAGCTTCCTGCTCAATTTCGAAACGATGGGCGGCTCGGGCGGGTTCAGCGGCATGCAGCACATCTCGGTCACTTATATCTGGCTCTGGGCCGGCGGCGTGCTGCTGCTGATCATGCTGCTCGAACAATCGCGTCTGTGGCTGGAAATGCGCGCCGTGCACGATGACGAAACGGCGGCGAGCCTTGTCGGCCTCAACACCACCGCGACCAAGATCGGTGCCTTCGGCTTCGGCGCCGCGGTTGCCGCCATTTCAGGAGGCCTGTTCGCGCATCATCACGTCTATATCGAGCCGGCCAATTTCGGCTTCGATCGTTCGATCGAATTCGTGCTGGCCGTCATCCTTGGCGGCTCGACGGTTGCGCCGGGTGCTGTGATCGGTTCCGGCCTGCTTGTGATGCTGCCGGAAATGCTGCGCTTTATATCAGATTGGCGGCTCGCCGCATTCGGCGCGCTTTTGATCCTGGTCCTGCTCACGCGACGGCAGGGCATTCTTGACCGCAACCTGTTCCGCCTCTTCAGCCTGCGGAAACAGCCGTCATGAACGAGCCGATGCCTGAGCCTTTGCTCCAACTCGTCAACGTCACGCGAACCTTCGGCGGCATCCGCGCGCTGAACGATGTCAGTTGCGATATTCCAAAGGGCCGCGTGGTCGGCATCATCGGTCCGAACGGCGCCGGCAAGACAACGATCTTCAACGTCATCACCGGCGCCTATCAGGCGAGCTCGGGTCAGGTCTATTTCGAGGGGCGGCCGATCACCGCGTTGCTGCCCTATCAGATCGCCCGCACCGGTATCGCCCGTACCTTCCAGAACATCCGGCTCTTTGCCGGCATGACGGTGTGGGAACATCTTCTGGTCGCTCAGCCGCACACCGATGCCACCTGGCGTCGCCTGTTGCCGACGCGCTGGGCCGATCCAGCCGCACGCGAGAAGGCCGAAAAGGCGCTTGTCACCTTCGGCCTGGAGAAGGTTCGCGACCGCATCGCGCAATCCTTGCCTTATGGCATTCAGCGCAAAGTGGAGATGGCGCGCGCCCTCACCGCCGGCCCCAAATTGCTGCTGCTGGATGAGCCGGTCGCCGGCATGAACCACGACGAGGCGCATGAGCTTCGCCTTCTGCTGATTGAATTATGCAAGGAGGGGCTCACCATCCTCCTGATCGAACACGACATGACGTTCGTGATGAATCTCTGCCACTATCTTTATGTGCTCGATTTCGGCCAGATGATTGCCAAAGGCGATCCCGCATCGGTCCGCACCAATCCCGCGGTGTTGGACGCCTATCTCGGCGAGGAAGGCTGATGCTTGAAATAAGCAACCTCAACGTTCGCTACGGCGCTATTCAAGGTGTGCGGGGCATCAGCCTTGACGTGAAGGCCGGCGAAATCGTCGCCCTGATCGGCGCCAATGGTGCCGGCAAGAGCACCACCGTCCGCGCCATTGCCGGCCTCCTGCCATTCACCGGCGACATTGTTTACGAAGGCCAGAAACTGCGGCCCAATACGGCAGAGAAAAACCTTCGTGCTGGCATCGCGCTGGTGCCGGAAGGACGCGGCATTCTCGGCCGCATGACGGTGGAAGAAAATCTCCAGATGGGGATCTACTGCCGGTCGGATACTGCCGCGGCCTTGGCCGACATCGATCGAATGTATGAGCGCTTCCCGATCCTGCGCGAACGCAAGAGCAATCTCGCCAGCTTGCTCTCGGGCGGCGAACAGCAGATGCTGGCCATCGCCCGCGCATTGCTGTCACGACCAAAGCTGCTGCTGCTGGACGAGCCATCCCTTGGACTGGCGCCGAAAATGACGAGCTTCGTCTTCGGTCTCATCAGCTCGTTGCGCAAGGAAGGGCTGACGGTGATGCTGGTCGAGCAAAAGGCGCGACACACGCTGAAAATCGCCGATCGCGCCTACCTGCTCGAAATGGGCAAGGTCGTGACTTCGGGTACAGCGGCAACGCTCGCCAACGATCCGCAGATTTCCGAGGCCTTCCTCGGCGGACGTGCCGTCAATGCATAGGAGCAAAGCGCTTCCTTGCCGTTCATACACAGGTTATGTGGAGCAATGACATTCGCGGCGTGTTAGGCGGATGAATCTCTGACATCCAGGATCCATAGAAGAGCGAGTATGGCATCATCACCGAAGCGAAAGCCGGCGTCCTATGCCGATGATGCCCTTGTCAGGAAAAAGGGTGAGCGCCCCAAATTTCCGCTGACGGTGACCCGGCCAGAACTGATCACGAACGGCAGTGATCGGGAGTTTCGTCATCTTGTCCACGGCCTGCTCGGCTTCCTCGCCCGGCACGAACAGATCCGGTGCGGGCACGGCAAAGCGATTGGACTTGCCGGCATTGAGTATTCGACGCTGATTTCGATCGCCCACCTGTCAGTCGATGGCGACGTCAATATCAAGACGGTGGCCGATCACCTGCATCTATCGGGCGCCTTCGTCACCACGCTGGCACAGCGCCTCCTGAAGATGGGGCTGATCCACAAGCGAACCGACACGGAAGATCGCCGCCGCGTGACGCTGACGGTTTCAGCCAAAGGCCATGCGCTGCTGGAGAAGCTCGCACCGATGCAGCGCAAGGTGAACGACGCCGAATTCGGCCACCTCAGCCGCGAAGACCTGAAATACATGACGCAGATGGTCGATAAGCTGGTCGAATCGTCCGATCGCGCCCTGGCGCTTCAGGCCTATCTTCTTTCGGGAGAAGGCAAGTAGCCGCCGAGACCGCGGCCGACATTACCACGGCTTCAGCACGATCTTGCCAAGGCCGGCGCGTTCGCCAACCAGAATATGCGCGCCAGCCGCCTCCGACAGTGGCATCACCCGATCGATCAGCACATCGAGATGGCCCTGCGTGGCAATCTCCAGACTGCGCTCCACATCAGCATCGGTTTGCGCGGTCGAGCCGATGATGGTGACATAGTTGAGATAGAGCTTGTTGAGATCGAGCGGCACAATGCCGCCGGCATGCGCGCCCGCCGTCACCAGCCGACCATTGCGGGCAATGCTCGCAAACGCCTTCGGGAACAGATCGGCATCGCCGACATTCTCGAAAATCACATCGACACCGTGACCGCCGGTGATGCGGCTCACTTCGTCGGCAAGATCGCTGCTGCGATAATTGACGCCGAAATCGGCGCCAAGCTTCTTCGCAGCATCCACACGCTCATCGGCGCCGGCCGCCGCGATGACCTTGGCGCCGAGATATTTCGCTACCTGCACGCCGGCACTGCCGAGACCACCGGCCGCGCCCATGATCAGAACCCATTCGCCCTTCGCGACTTTGGCCTTCTGCGTCAGCAGATTGAAGGCGAGCGGCGCATGCCGCGCGACAATCGTCGCCGCATCGAAATCGAGGCCATCCGGAATGAGATGCGTGTTGGCCGCCGGCAGCACGACATATTGCGCATAGCCGCCCCAGACCTGAACGCCCAGCATCACCGGCCCCTGTGTCGCCGTCGCTGCCTTGATGCGCGGCGAGGTCGCAACACGATCGCCGACCTTGCGTGACGTTACGCCTTCGCCAACCGCAACCACCGTGCCGGACGGATCGGCACCGAGCACATGCGGCAGCGATACCGTGCGGGCATAGCGGCCGGCTCGCACCGCAAGATCAAGCGTCCTGTTGACCGACACCGCCTCGACCTTCAGCAGCACGTCGCCTGCCGCGGGCACCGGGACCGGCACATCCTCAAGGCGCAACACCTCGGGTCCGCCGAATTCGCGGAAGACGACGGCCTTCATGAGTTCGGTCATCGAAGATACTCAGTCCCGGAACAGTTGCGGCGTCGGAATGCCCCAGATGTTCGACGTCTGCGGTCCCGGCTGCCAGACTTTCGGACGTTGCGGATTGTCTTCATGCCACGGGCGCGGATCGAATGCGCCGGAGGCTTCGTCGCTCATCTGATCGAGATCCGTATAAAGCTCCATGATCTGGCCATCCGGCGTGTGATGATAGATGAAGATGTTGTGGCCGATGCCGTGGCGGCCCGGTCCCCAGATCAGGGGAATCTTCTGCTTGCCGAGGAAATCGCAGGCGGTGCGGATATGCTCCCAGTCATTCGCTTCGAATGCGATGTGGTGCATCTTGTTGGTGTTGCCGTGCAGCAGATTGACCGTGTGATGGTCGGGCCCGCAGCGGAGGAAAGCGAAGAAATCGCCCATCCAGTCGGACACACGGAAGCCGAGCAGCTTGGTGAAGAAATCGACGGCTCCCTGCACATCATGAACGTTGAAAGCGATATGGCCGAGCTTGCGCGGACCGATGCCGGCCGGCTTTGCCTTTTGCGGCACATCGCGCGTGCGGATCAGGCCAACACGGATGCCATCCGGTCCATCGAATGAAATCGTTCCCGGTGTCGAGGGCTGACTGTGCGTTTCAAGCTTTGGCGATAGGCCGTCCGCTGCAAGTTGCTTCGTCACATCGTTGAGATCGATATCCTGCGGCAATTGCAGCGTGATCTGCGTGCAGCGTGCGACCGAACCTTGCTTCAGCACCACCGAATGATAATCGTGCGGCGTCGCTAGATAAGCCGTATCACCGACACGATCGACCAGCACCAGTCCAAGCACGTTCAGATAATAATCCACCAGCCGGTCAAGATCTGGCGTTTCGAAAGTGGCATGGCCAATGGCCGACACGTTGATCATGGACATTTCCTGTCGGGATTGATGTTGTTGATTCAGCCTTGCGACGTGCCAAGGCTCGGGACGACATGTTCGGCCGTGCGCTCGATATGCTCACGCAGCAGCGGCACCGCTCCCGGCGTACGCGACAAGGCCGCTTCCATCAGCCTTCGATGTTCGTCGGATGTGTTGCGCGGCTTCTGGCGGAGCGAAGCCGAAAGACGACGATAGCGTTCCGACTGATCGAACAGCTTCGAGCACAGCTCGACCAGCCGTTTGGAGCCGCAGGCCGAAACCAGCGACATATGAAAATCCTTGTGCCGCGCGGTCCATTCGTCGTCGCGGGCCATTTCTCCCGCTGCAATCCTCTGCTCGATCCGATCGAGGCGATAGAAGGCCGCCACCACCTGACCTTCCCAGGCATCCGATCCATTCTTAATGGAGGCTTCGAGAGCGCCCGGCTCGACCACAAGCCGCATGGCCGTGAGATCTGTCAGATCTTTTGCGGTCACAGGTGCGGCACGGAAGCCCCGCCGCTCATCGGCAATCACCAGACTTTCGGCAACGAGCCGGTTGAGCGCTTCGCGCAAAGGCGAACTTGAAATCTGATAGTCGCGCTGAAGCACATCGATCTTCAGCTTTTCGCCGGCTGCGATCACGCCGCGCAGAATGCCATCGCGGATCAGCTGATAGGCCTGCTCCGACAATGGTCGCGCGTCACCATCCACCTGATCCGGCTGGGATCGGACGGCGCGGGCGGCGGGAGATTCAGCAGAAAAGTCTGACGGCACGGCGATTTTGACTGTTGTTGTTAAAGCAGCGGCTTCATACAACCATTTGCATGATTTCCTTTTTTATGCATAAAAGTTTGCCTTGAGCAAGATAAGAAGCGACGCTCTGGAGGAAGCTGATGTTGAAGCCGGTAACCACCGTAGCCTGCGCGATCGCGCTGGCGGCGGGCCTTTCCACGACTGCCTGGTCCGATCCCTCATATCCATCGCGCACGGTCAGCATTGTTGTGCCCTTCCCGGCCGGAGGAACGGCGGACTTGCTGCCGCGCCTGGTCGCAGAACAGATTCGGCCGACGCTCGGGCAGGCGATCATTGTTGAGAACAAGCCCGGCGCAGCCGGCAATATCGGCACTGAAGGCGTGTGGCGCTCGGCACCGGATGGCTACACGCTGATCAACGCGCCGCAGCTCACCTTCAGCGTCAACCATCTGCTCAATCCGAATCTGCGCTTCGATCCGCGCACGCTCGAGCCGGTCAGCGTTCTCGCCACTTATCCGACTGTTCTTTTCGCGAAAGCTGATCTGCCGGCCAATACGCTGCCTGAGCTGATCGCCTACGCAAAGGCCAATCCAGGCAAGATCAGCTATGCCTCGCAGGGGCGCGGCCAGATCGGGCATCTGACGCTGGAAGCGCTGAAGCTGCGCGCCGATATCGACATGCTGCATGTGCCCTATCGCGGCAGCGCGCCGGCCATCAACGATCTGCTTGCCGGTCAGGTCGACATTCTCGCCGACAATCTCCTGTCGGGCATGCAGCATGTGCAGAACGGCAAGCTCAAGTTGATCGCTGTCGGCGGCAAGGAACGCCTGAAAGCCTTCCCGAATGCCGCTACCTTTGCCGAGACACTGCCGGGTTTCTATTCAGACACTTGGATGGCGATTGCGGCACCTCCCGGTACGCCGAAAGACGTCACCAAAAAGCTGTCGGATGCGATCGCCAAGGCATTGCAATCACCGGATCTGCGTCGTCGCATCGAGGAATTGCAGGCCGAGCCATTCGGTTCTACGCCCGAGCAGATGGCTGCCCTCATCAAGGAAAGCCATGATCGCTGGGCGCCAGTGATCACCAAGGCGAACATCACCAGCGAATAAAAGAGTGGCTTCCTGCACATCCATTGATGGCGGCTGACAAGCCGCCATTTGCAGTCTTCCGATCTCGCGAGCAAATTCGACAATGAAGCCTTTTTCCCTCGTCAGCTACGGGCCAAACGCACGAGTTGGGTTCATTTTCGACGGAAAACTCTACGATCTGAATGATGCATCGGGGCATGCGTCCGATACATCGATGATGAGCGTTCTTGCGGACTGGCCCACAGCGCATATCCGTATTCTATCCGCGCTCGAACGCGCCGCCGTCGGTACATTATCCGGCAAACCTTTGTCCGGACAAAAGCTGCTCGCGCCTTTGCCCGTTCCCGGCACTGTCTTCTGCGCCGGCGCGAACTACACCGATCACGTTGTCGAAATGGCAAAGGTCGCCAATATCGAGCCGGATCCCGATCCGCATACGCTCGGCCTCGGCTCCTGGCATTTCATCAAAAGCTCGCGCAGCGTCATCGGACCGGACGAGGGCATTGAAATCCCGAACGGCTCGCAAAAGCTCGACTGGGAAGTCGAGCTCGCCGCCGTCATCGGCCACAAAACGAAGAACATTTCGGTTGATGACGCCCTGTCCTGCGTTGCCGGCTACACCATTGCCAACGACCTGTCGGCGCGGGACTTCAGCCGCCGCAATGGCATTGCGCCGCATTCACCATTCCGGTTCGACTGGGTTTCGCACAAGAGTTTCGACACGAGCTGTCCGCTCGGACCGTGGATCATACCCGCCGCACACATCAAAGATCCGCAGAACCTCGCCATCTCTCTGTCCGTGAATGGCGAACTGAAACAAAACTCGAATACAGGCCAGATGATCTTCTCGATCGCAGAGCAGATCTCCGACCTGTCGAAGAAACTGACGCTCTGGCCCGGCGATGTGATCCTGACCGGAACGCCGGCCGGCGTCGGCAGCGCGTTCGGTCAATTCCTGAAATCGGGTGACCGGATTTCAGCGAAGATCGAAGGGATCGGCGAATTGAACAACTTTGTGATTTAAAACCAAAATACGCAGCTCGTCGTAAAAAGGAGCGGCTCACACCGCTCCTTTTCCAATTAGCTTGCCATCGATCCTTGCCTTACGGCGTGATCGGCTTTTCCGGTAGATAGCCGGGCGCATAGATCTGCTCGGCCGTCAGCTTCTCGCCCGGCACATCGATATTCTTGTTGATGAAATCCACGGTGTTCTTCATCCGCTCCAGCGTCATGGTGCCGAGGCCGTTCTTCTCCACCTCCGGCGTAATTGCCACGCGGCGCAGGATGTCAATCTCCTCGACCACGATCTGCGGATCGAGTGCCTTCACATATTGAAGCTGGATCTTCGCCGCTTCCTGCGGATTGGCGAATGTGTCCTTCCAGCCGCGCAGGGCCGCTCGCACAAATTTCTTCACAACATCCGGATTCTTCTTCAGGAAGTCCTCATGCACGCCGATCGAGTTGGCGTAGATCTCCAGACCAAGATCGCCGGCGAACAGACAGACAGGCTTCGCATCCTGCACCGCGCGCTTGATCGCCGGTTCGCTCATGATGAAGAGATCGATGCTTTGCACCTTGCGCGCGGCCAGCATCGGCACACGCGCCGGAGCATCGATATTCACCACCTTCATCGTTTTTGAATCGACACCGTTCATTTCCATCACTGCTGCCCAGATGCGCGGCAGGAATGATGCCGAGCTCGATCCGAATTCGAGGCCGGTCAGTTTCTTGGCGGTATCGATATTGGCGCCGGGATTGAGGCTGAAGACGCAATAAGGCGGCTTCTGATAATTCGCTGCGACGATCTTGATCACCGAGCCCGAACTGCCGGCGGCAACAAGGCTCGGAATATCGATGAAACCGAATTCCGCAGCACCCGTCGCCACGGTACGGATCGCATCCGCCGTTCCTTTCGAGGGAAGGATCGCGACGTTCAATCCTTCCTCTTTGAAATAGCCCTTGCCGAGCGCGACATACCAAGGGGCGTGGCGGCCAAGGCTGATGAAGTCCAGCACGAATTTCACGTCGCGCTCTTGCGCTTGCACTGCAGGTACCGTCAACGCGAGACCAAGCACCAGGCCAAGCGCGGCCGCCATCAATCGTTTCATCATGACAATCTCCAAAAATCGATCATGCAGGATGGCACCGGCTGCCATAAATTGACATCATAAATATCATCAGATATTTCACAAGATATATTCAGTCTTGGCCGCCCGAGGGCAATCGGGTGCCGAGGCGCGACCCGTCTGTCGAAGAAGCTTGCAAATTTCGGACCGCAAGCCGTCCGCTTTCAACCTCCGCCGGCGTTTGCGCGCCGGCCGCAACCAAAGATCGATGATTAAAGCGCATGGCGTTCGGCACGATCAGAAATGTCAGGAAGGTCTTCTCGGCCAGCGAGTTGAATTCGCGTTCGGCCGAGCCCGTAATTGCGCTCGACGATGCCAACTTTGAGTTCGATGAAGGTCAGCTCATCGCGCTGTTGGGCCCAAGCGGCTGCGGCAAGACCACGCTGTTGCGTATTGTTGCCGGCCTCATTCAGAAAACCTCAGGCTCGGTGACGATCGGCGGGCGCGAAATCACCGAACCGCTTGGCGATTACGGTTTTGTCTTCCAGAGCCCCAGCCTGATGCCGTGGCGCAATGTGCTCGACAACGTGCTGTTCACGATGGAAGTGCTCAAGCGCAACGACAAGGCAGCACGTGAGCGCGCCACACAACTCCTTGAGCTTGTCGGCCTCTCCGATTTTCTCGGCGCGCGTCCGCATCAACTCTCTGGCGGCATGCAGCAGCGCGTCGCGCTCTGCCGAGCCCTCATCCATCAGCCGAAATTGCTGCTGATGGACGAGCCTTTCGGCGCCCTGGATGAGCTGACACGCCTTGAGATGAACGATCTCCTGCTCCGCATCCGCAAGGAAACCGGCGCAACCGTACTGTTCGTCACGCATTCGATTTCCGAAGCCGTCTATGTGTCAGACAAGGTGATCGTGTTCAGCCGCCGTCCGGCACGCGTCGCGACCGAAATTCCGATTTCCCTTCCTTATCCGCGCAACCAGCAGCTTCGCTTCACGCCCGCCTTCACGAAAGCGGAACGCCTTGCCAGCGAAGCGCTCGGCGTCGTGCCGCCCGCCGAAACCGGGAGCGCCGCATAATGGCCAGCCGTCTTCTCACCCAGATCGGCTACCCGCTGGCCGGCGTCGTGCTCATCGTCGCGCTGTGGGCTGCCTTGTGCGCCTATCTCAATATTCCAACGGTCGTATTGCCGACACCGGACAAGGTGCTGGCGGCCTTCATCGCCCGCTTCGATCTCATCCTTGCCGAAGGCTGGGTGACGCTGAAGGAAACGGTCTACGGTTTCATTCTTGCCGTCGTCATCGGCATCCCGATGGCCGTTGCGGTGGCGAACTCGCGCCCGCTCAACCTGATGTTCTATCCGCTGCTGATCGGCCTGCAATCGGTGCCGAAGGTCGCGCTGGCGCCGATCATCCTCGTGTGGCTCGGCACCGGCATGGAATCGAAGCTGGCGATTGTCTGGCTCGTCGCCTTCTTCCCCATCATTGTCGATACCGTAGCCGGGCTTCGCTCGACACCGCGCGAATTGCTGGAGCTGGCGCGCAGCCTCAAAGCCACGCCGATGCAAATTTTCCTGAAAGTCCAACTTCCGGCTGCTTTGCCTTTCATCATCACCGGTGCCAAGGTCGCGATCACGCTGGCCGTCATCGGTGCCGTGATCGGCGAGTTTGTCGGCTCGAGTGAAGGTCTAGGGTATCTCCTTCTGACCGCGACATCGCAACTCGATGCGCCGCTGGCCTTCGCCGCCCTGTTCGCGCTTTCGTTCCTTGGCATGTTTGTCTATCTGCTCGTTGAATGGGCTGAACGGCTGGCCGCTCCCTGGCTGCCGCCCGCACCGAGACACTGAGTGATGGCAAAGAAGAAGGTCACCAAAGCGACTGCTGCAAAGAAGACCGCGCGCAAGGCACCGGTGAAGGCGGCTGGCAAAACGGCCGCAAAGACCACGGCAAAGGCAGGGTCGCTTGCGGACAAGGCCTTCGACGAGATTAAGGAAAAGATCCTGAAGCTCTATTTCCTTCCAGGCCAATACCTGAACGAGGGCGCACTCTGCGATCTGCTCGGCGTCGGCCGCACGCCGGTGCATCAGGCGTTGCAACGATTGCAGCACGAAGGCCTGGTCGAAGTCATGCCGCGCAAGGGCGTGATCGTGCAGCCGGGCAGTATTTCGGAGATTCTGAAGATCCTCGATTCACGCGCCACCATCGAGGCCGATCTTGCGCGCAATGCCGCCAGCCGCATCACCCCAAAACAGGCCGAAGAGCTGAAGGCGCTGGCGCGCGCCGGTGTCGGCGCCAGCACGCCGTCGCAACTCGAGGATTTCATCGAGGCGGACCGCGCTTTCCATAGCAAGTTCGCCGAACTCGCCGAGAATCCCGTGTTGAGCGAATTCGCGCTCACGCTGCACGAGCGCTCAATCCGCTACTGGTATCTGCATCTGTGGCAGACCTTCGACGGCAAGAGCACCGGCGGCGAACATGCCGCGATTGCCGACGCTATCGCCAAGGGCGACGGCGAGGCCGCGGCCAAGGCCGTTCGTACACATATCGAAAGCCTGCGCACACGCCTGATGCGCGCGCAAGACATCAACCGCGGCCGCGGCCCGATGCCCAAGCCACGCTAACCGAAACGGACAAGAAGAGGACAGCGATCATGAGCACCGCTTATTCCGGAATCCCGAAAGGTGGCATGCCGAACCTCGATGAAGTGCTGCTGCAGAGCAAGGATTTGCCCTGGCGCGAAAAGTCGCTGAAAGGCGTCTCCGAAAAGATGTTGTGGCGGAACGAAGAGACCGGGGCCTCGATCGCGCTAATCCGCTTTGAAAAAGGCGCGGGCATTCCCGCCCCGCATAGCCATGCCTCCAACCAGTTCATGATCTGCCTCGAAGGCAAATACGAATACACCAAGACTGGCGTGGTATTGACTGCAGGCAGCTTCTACTGGAATCCGAAAGGCAACGTGCACGGCCCTGCCATTGCGCACGAAGACACTGTGGTCGTCGAAGTCTATGACGGCCCGCATTATCCGATCCGTCCGGACTGGTATACCAGCGACGAGGACGCCCGCTGATGTCATCGGCATCCACCAGTGCTGCTCCGGTGCGCATCGAGGCCGACAAACTCACATCGGCCGTGGCCGATATCTTCATCGCACTCGACATCGCGCCGGCCGATGCCCGCGTCGTGGCCCACGATCTCGTCCTGGCTGATCTCGAAGGCGTCGGTTCGCATGGCGTCATGCTGATGCCGATGTATGTCGAGCGCATCCAGAAGGGATCGGTGTCGAAAGCCAGCCGCGGCGAGGTTGTCGGCAACAATCGCACTGTTCTTGTCCTCGATGCACGCAATGCGCTCGGCCAATTGGTGGCCCATCAGGCTGTCGGCCTCGTGTCGGCACGGGCGCGGGAATACGGCATGGCGACGGTGGCCGTCCGCAACGCCTTTCATTTCGGCACGGCCGGGCGTTATGCGCGCCTGATCGCCGAGCATGGCTGCGTCGGCATCGTCATGTCGAATACGCGGCCGCTGATGCCGGCGCCGGGCGGTGCCGAAGCCATCACCGGCAACAATCCGATTGCGTTTGCGCTGCCGAGCAACGGCAACCATCCGGTCGAGGTCGATATGGCGCTCAGCGCCACGGCCATGGGCAAGATCCGTCTCGCGGCAGCCGCCGGGCAAAGCATTCCAGCCGACTGGGCGATGGCCGCTGACGGCAAGCCAACCACCGATCCGAACGAGGCGATCAAGGGCATGCTGGCGCCGGCCGCCGGACCGAAAGGCTTCGGCCTCGCCTTCATCATCGATCTTCTGTGCGGCGGCCTGTCCAGCGGCGCCATCGGCCCGGACGTCCGCCCCCTCTATGGCGATGCGTCGGAACCTTATCGCTGCAGTCAGCTCTTCATCGCCATCGATACCGGCGCTTTCCCCGTTGGCGAGGTTTTCGCAGAGCGCGTCAACGAGCAGGCACAACGCGTCAGCAACTCGAAGCGTGCGCCCGGCGTCGACCGCGTCTATGCGCCCGGCGAGCTGGCCTATGCCACGCGCGAGAGAAATGCCGGCATCTGCACCCTCAGCCGCCAGACATTCGACAGCCTGATCGCGACCGGCAAAAGCGTCGGCGTCGATATCGAGGCTGCGCTCTGATCATCGAGATTCAAAGGAGAAAACAGTGAAACAGCAGATCACATCCAGCAAGCTGCGCAAGCCGAATGGCCATTTCTCGCAGGCGACAGCCATCGCCGCTGCCGGCAAGCTGGTTTTCATTTCCGGCATGACCGCGCGCATGGCCGACGGCACGATTGCCGGTCTCGGCAATGTCGAGGTGCAGACGCGGCAGGTCTGTGAGAATGTGAAAGCCGCTGTCGAGGAAGCCGGCGGCACACTCGACGATATCGTGCGCGTCGACGTCTATGTCCGCAACATGGAGCATTTCGACACCATCCATAAGGTGCGCCGCGAATATTTCACCGGCATCGCGCCGGCCTCGACTATGGTCGAAGTCTGCAAGTTCAGCTCGCCCGATTATCTGATCGAGATGAACGCCATCGCCGTACTTCCGAACGGCTGATCGCATCATGAAGGCTCGCTTCGAGGCAGATGGAGATGTGATCGTCGTCACCGGCGGCGCTAACGGCATTGGCCGGGCGCTCGCCGTTGCGGCGGCAAAAGCCGGTGCGAAAGTCGTCATCTGCGACGTCGATTTTGCGGCAATGGATGCGATCAAGGCGCAGCATCCATCGATTTCCTGCGAAGTGCTGAATGTCGGCGATCGCGATGCGGTGATGGCGACTTTCGGCAAGATCGAGCGCGAGCATGGCCGCATCGACGGGCTGGTTTGCGCCGCCGCGATCCAGCCGCGCCGTCTTGTGCATGAAACGTCACCGGAAGAATGGCGCCGCGTGATCTCGATCAATCTTGATGGCGTGGTCTGGTGCTATCAGGC
>Ga0164243_10004781_pt1 | contig 21022 bp, 15 predicted proteins | sample OricompcompostOP_FD_108781 | JGI IMG/M metagenome (GOLD analysis project Ga0164243, IMG submission 108781) | Organic Plus compost microbial communities from Emeryville, California, USA - Original compost - Organic plus compost (OP) | ecosystem: Engineered > Solid waste > Mixed feedstock >...
ACGCCGTAGGTGCACCAGCCGAGCGCCAGCTCCGACAGGTCTCCGGTGCCCACCACCATGGCTCCGCGCTGGTTGGCCAGCCGGAACAGGTAGTCGGTCCGCAGGCCCGCCTGCACGTTCTCGAAGGTGACGTCGTAGACCGGTTCGCCCTGGGCGAAGGGATGGCCCATGTCCTGGAGCATCTGGCGGGCGGCCGGGCGGATGTCGATCTCCTCGGCCGTGGCGCCGATCGCGCGCATCAGCGCCCAGGCGTTCGACCGGGTGCCCTCCGAGGTGGCGAAGCCGGGCAGGGTGAAGGCCAGGATGTTGGCCCGCGGCAGGTCCAGCGCATCGAACGCCTTGGCGATGACCAGCAGGGCGTGGGTGGAATCCAGCCCCCCGGACACCCCGATCACCGCGTGGCGCGTCCCGGTGGCCTGCAGCCGCTTGGCGAGGCCCTGGACCTGGATGTTGAACGCCTCGTAGCAGTCCTGGTCGAGCCGGGCCGGATCGTCCGGCACGAAGGGGAAGCGGTCGACCGCGCGCTCCAGGCCGATGTCGGCCATGGACGGCCCGTGTTCGAACGTCACCCGCCGGAAGCGGGTCTCGGGATGGCCGGAGAAGGTGGCCGCGTCGTTGAAGGTCAGGGTGCGCATGCGCTCCAGGCGCAGCTTCTCCACGTCGATGTCCGCGACGGCGATCTGCGACTGCGCGGGGAAGCGGCCGGTGGCGGCCAGCAGCCGGCCGAGCTCGTGGATGGTCGCCTGACCGTCCCAGGCCAGGTCGGTGGTGCTCTCGCCGGGACCCGCCGCCGAATAGAGGTAGGCCGACAGGCACCGGATGGACTGGGAGGCGCACAGCATGGCCCGGTCGTCCGCCTTGCCCACCACCACGTTGGAGGCGGACAGGTTGCAGAGGATCAGGGCGCCGGCCAGGGCGCCGAGCGTCGAGGGCGGGGCGGCGGCCCAGAAGTCCTCGCAGAGCTCCAGGTGGAAGGCGAAGTCCCTGAGGTCGGACGCCTCGAACACCAGGTCCACGCCGAACGGAGCGGTCTGGCCGGCCAGGCGCATCTCCAGGCCGGTCATGCCCACGCCGGGAGCGAACCAGCGCTTCTCGTAGTACTCGCGGTAGTTGGGCAGGAACGACTTGGGCACGACGCCGAGCAGCCGCCCGCGCGAGATCGCCACGGCGCAGTTGTAGACGCGGCCGTTGCGACGGACCGGCGCCCCGACCAGCAGCACCGGCGCGAGCTCCCTGGAGGCCTCGATGATGTCGGCGATCCCGGCCTCGACGCCGTCCAGCAGGGTCTCCTGCAGGTGCAGGTCGTCGATGGCGTAGCCCGACAGGCCGAGCTCGGGGAACAGCATGAGGTCGCAGCCCCGCTCGTGGCCCTGGCGCGCAAGGGCCAGGGTCTCGGCGGTGTTGAAGGCCGGGTCGGCGACCATCACCCGGGGCGTGCAGACGGCGGCGCGCACGAACCCCTGGCGGTGGATCGAGAAGAACGCGTCTTTGCCGGCCATCCGAAGCGCTCCGCTGGCGCCCCGCGGGGCGCGACCTCCGCAATAGATAGGCCCGGGCCAGGGGGCAACCACCCCGGCCGTCCTCTCCGGGCCCGCAGCGGGGCGGCTCAGGCCTGGACCGCTTCCTCCGCGGCGGCCTCGGCGATCAGGCCCAGGAGCGCGCGGGCGCTGCCCGACCACGGCATGCCGGCGGCGCGCCGCAGGCCGGCGGCGACGGCGGCGGCGCGGGCCCCGGCGTCCCCGGCCAAGCGGCGGATCTCGCCGATCCAGGCGTCGGGATCCTCCGGGTCGGCGTAGGCGGCGGCCTCGCCGCAGACCTCCGGCAGGGCCGCCCGCGGGGAGGCGACGACCGGGCAGCCCAGGCTCATGGCCTCGGCGGTCATCAGGCCGAACCCCTCCAGCAGCGACGGGGCCGCCAGGCATACGGCCGCCTCGTACAGGGCCCGCAGCTCGCCGTCGGGCAGGCGGCCGGCGAAGATCACGCGCGGCGGCGCCGGCGGCGCATGGCCGGCGGCGGCGAAGGCCCGCGCGCCGTCGCGGCCGACCAGGACCAGGGTGAACGGCGCCGCCAGTCTTCCGGAGAAGGCCTTCAGCAGCACCCCGACGTTCTTGTGCTTCTGGGCGTTGGCGACCGCCAGGACGAAAGGCCGGTCCTGCAACCCGAGACGGCGGATCACCTCGGGACTGGAGGGCGTGCGCAGCAGGTGGTCCGCGCCGTTGGGGATCACCGCGAACCGGGCCTCGGGGGCGACCCCGTGCTCGGCGAGGGTGCGTCGCGAGAACTCCGAAACCGTGAACAGGCGCGTCGCGCGTGCGGCCGCCCGCGGCAGGGCGAACCGGCGCCAGGCCGCGTACGACGGGCTGTGCGATTCCGGCATCATGAACACGTGGGCGTCGTGGATCGCCAGGAGGCCGCCGCGGTGCGCCAGGGGTGCGGTGTTGCAGAGGTTGATCAGCAGCCGCCCGCGCGCGAGCCAGGGCAGCGCCGTCTGCTCCCAGATCTCGGGATCGAGCCCGCCCGCGGGCCGGCGGACGATGTTGGCCAGCTCCAGCGGGCGTGCGCCTGGCAGGCAGGCGAGCTCGAAGCGGCCGAGCCCGGCGATGCGGCCGGGGTCGGCCAGAAGGGCGTCCAGGCCCAGCACGAGTTCGGAGGCCATGCGTCCGAGGCCCGGCGAACGCGTGGACAGGAAGGCGCCGTTGACCACGACGCCGCGGCCGGGCCGGATCTCTGCGCTCGTCTTCTGCAGCACCGCTCGCCCCCGAGAGCGCGTCAGGCCAAACTGTACGCGGCTTCGCCGCCCGAACGCCGAATCGCGCCTACGCCTCGGGGAAGCTGGATATCCCGATCAAGGCGGTTCCGTGGCGGCGACGGGTCAGTGCGGCGCGGGGGCCTGCGCGTGGCCTTCGGCCAGGCCGGGCTGCAGCAGGTCGTGCAACGCCGACGCCAGGGCCTCGGCCTGCACGGGCTTGGTCACGCAGGCGTCGGCGCCCGCATCGATGCAACGGGCCAGCCGGACCGGAGAGGCGTGGGAGGACAGGGCCACCACCGGCAGCCGGGGCAGCCCCTGTTCGCGTTCACGCCGGCGCATGGCCGCGATGGTCGCCAGCCCGTCCAGGACCGGCATCTCCAGGTCCATCAGCACCGCGTCGAAGCGGCTCGCGGCGAGGGCGTCCAGGGCTTGCTGGCCGTCCGCGACCAGGACGGCCTCCATGCCCAGCGCCGACAGCATCAGCTCCGCCACGCGCCGGTTCACCTCGTGGTCGTCGGCGACCAGGATGCGCGGCGCGCGGCCGAGGCGGCGGGGCCTGGGCCGCGCGGCCGCGGCCGGGGCCGGCGCGGCCGCGGCGGGCAGCGGCAGGGTCAGGGTGAAGGTCGCGCCCTCGCCGGGCGCGGCCGTGGCCGACAGCGCACCGCCCATCAGCTCGGCCAGGCGGCGCGAAATGGCCAGGCCCAGGCCCGAGCCGCCGAAGCGGCCCGCGATCGAGGAATCCGCCTGCTCGAAGCGGCCGAACAGCTCATCCGCCTTCGCCGGGTCGAATCCGATCCCGGAGTCGGCCACCTCGAAGCGGTAGGCCAGGCCGTCCGCGGACACGCGCACGCGCACGAAGCCGCGCTCTGTGAACTTGACGGCGTTGTTCACCAGATTGGTCAGGATCTGCTGCAGCAGCAGGGCGTCGCCCACGACCCGCGCCTCGGCGGAGGCGTCGATCGCCGTCTCCACGGTCAGCCCCTTGGCGGCGGCGGCCTTGGAGAACAGCCCGACCACGCGGCGCACCACGTCGGCCAGGGCGAACGGCTCGGCGCGGATCTCCAGCTTGCCGGCCTCGACCCGCGACAGGTCCAGGGAATCCGAGAGCAGCCGCTCCAGCGCCACGGCCGAGTCGGCGATGATGCGCGCCAGGTCCCTGTGGGAGGGGTCGGCGGCTTCCGTCGCCAGGACATTGGCCAGGCCCAGCATGCCGTTCAGCGGCGTACGGATCTCGTGGCTCATGTTGGCCAGGAACTCCGCCTTGGCCTGGGCCGCGTGCTCGGCCTTGAGGACCGCCTGGCGGAGCTCGGCGACCATGGTCTCCAGCTCCGGCTGCTCCCGGTGCGAACGGTCGATCAGCTGCTTCAGCGCCACCTGCGTCTCGATGCGGGCGGACACCACCTCGAAGTCGAAGGGTTTGGTCACATAGTCGTTCGCGCCGAGCCTCAGCGCGCGCACCACGTCGTGGGCGCCGTCGCGCACGGTGACCATGATCACGGGCAGTTCCGCAGCGGTGTGCGCGGCCCGGATGCGGGTCAGGGTCTCGAACCCGTCCAGCCCGGGCATCATGACGTCCAGCAGCACCAGGTCGAACGGCCGGGCGGCGATCTGTTCCAGCGCCTCGGCGCCTCCGACGGCCTCGTCGACGGAGAAGCCCCGGCGCGCCAGCCGCCGTCCCAGGACGATGCGGTTGTCCTCGAGGTCGTCGACCACCAGGACGCGCGGACGGTCCAGCCCCGCGGTGAGGGCGGAAGGCGGCTCTGATGAGGGCTCGGCGTCCATGGGCCAAGCATAGGGACCGGTCCTTAATCCCGGGTGCACGCCCCATGAACCAGTTGGTTACCCTGCTGTCTTAGCTTTGCTGCGCGGAGGCGGACACCGCCCCGCAAAATCATGGGATCTCCCTGGTGACCACGAGCAGCTCCTCCGACCGGCCGATGCGCGTCCTCCTGGCGGACGACCATCCGATGAACCGCGCCGTCATCGAGGTGATCCTCGGCATGATCGAGGCCGACCTGGTCGCTGTCGAGGACGGCGCCCAGGCCCTGGACGCCTTCAAGAGCCAGAACTTCGACGTGGTCCTGATGGACCTGCAGATGCCGGTGATGGACGGGCTGACCTCGATCCGCGAGATGCGCCGCTTCGAGGCCGAGAACGACCGCTTCCCGACGCCGATCCTGGCGGTGACCGCCAACGCCATGTCCGAGCACGTCGTCGCCTCCAAGGCGGCGGGCGCGGACCAGCACATCGCCAAGCCGGTCAATCCCGAAGCGCTCCTGAGGACCATCACCGAGACCGTGGCCCGGCACGCCATCATGGCCGCCGCCAGCAGGTCCGCCCCCAGCGACGCCCGCGCCCACTGAGGCTCGCGCGGCCTCCCGCAGAATCCGTCGGCCCGCGCCTGCACGACCGACGCTTGACGCACGCATAGCCGTACGGGAGCCGACCTGATGACGAAGGCCGGAGACGCGTCCCCGTCCCAGCGGATCGGCTCCCGGATCAGGGAGCTGGGCGACTGGCGGGGCGAGACCCTCGCCCGGGTGCGGGCCCTGATCCACGAGGCCGATCCCGAGGTGGTCGAGGAGTGGAAGTGGCGTGGCGTGCCGGTGTGGTCCCACGACGGGATCATCTGCACCGGCGAGACCTACAGGCAGGTGGTGAAGCTGACCTTCGCCAGGGGTGCGTCCCTGGACGACCCTGCGGGACTGTTCAACTCCAGCCTGGAGGGGAACGTCCGCCGCGCGATCGACATCCGCCAGGGCGAGGAGATCGACGCGGCGGCCCTGATGGGCCTGATCCGCGCCGCCGTGGCCCTGAACCGCTCCAGGGCCCGCAGGTGATCCTCAGGCCGCCGTGCGGGCGGCCAGGGCGTCGTCGCCGGCGGGGAGGGCGGGCAGGCGCACGGTGAAGGTCGAGCCGCGGCCGGGTTGGCTGCGCACCGAGATGCCGCCGCCCATCAGGGCGCACAGCTTCTGGCTGACCGCCAGGCCCAGGCCCGTGCCGCCGTACTTGCCGGCGGTGGAGGCGGAGGCCTGGGCGAAGTCCTTGAACAGCTTGGCCAGGTCCTTCTGGGCGATGCCGATACCGGTGTCCTCGACGCTGATCTCGATCCAGTCGCCGCCGGGCTTGTGCTCGCGCCGCACGCTGAGGGTGACGGTGCCGCGGGTGGTGAACTTGGCGGCGTTGGACAACAGGTTCAGCACCACCTGGCGCAGCTTGGTCTGGTCGGTGGTGACCGTGCGCAGGTCCGGCTCGGGCCGGCAGAGCAGCCGGTTGTCGTTCTTGTCCATCAGGGGCCGGGCGGTGGCGGCGACCTCCTCGATGAAGCGGTCGAGCGGGAAGGTCTCGGCGCAGATCTCCACTTCCTTGGACTCGATGCGTGAGAGGTCCAGCACGTCGGTGACCAGCGCCAGCAGGTGCTGACCCGCCGCGTTGATGCGGCGAAGGTCGGTGAGCTTCTGCTCGTCGGCCCCGGTGTCCTCGCCGTGCTCCAGCAGCAGCTCCGAGTAGCCGATCACGGCGTTCAGCGGGGTGCGGAACTCGTGGCTCATCTTGGCCAGGAAGATGGAGCGGGCGAGGTTGGCGCGCTCGGCCTGCTCCTTGGCCTGGCGCAGCCGGACGGCGGTCGCCCGGTGGCGCTCGGCCTCCTGCTCCAGCTCCGAGCGCAGGGCGATGGTCGACACGTAGTAGATCGCCATCCAGGACATGTAGATCGTCGCCGACAGGATCGAGATCCAGCCCACCGGCGTCAGCTGGCTCAGCGGCACGCGCTCGGCGAAGCCGCCGTTGATCAGATAGGCCCCGTAGAAGGCCAGAAGGTCCGCCGCGAACAGGCCAAGCACCAGCAGCGGCCGGTGGCCGAGGTAGAAGAAGCCCAGCAGCAGGGCGACCACCAGCCAGGGCAGCAGCGGCGAGGACACCCCGCCGTAGTGAAACGAGCCGTAGAGGGTCGCGAAAGCCAGGAGCTGGACCGACATCAGCGCCACCAGCGACAGCCGCGACGTCAGCTTCAGCACGAACGGCAGGGCCCAGAACGACCAGATGCTGACGATCATGGTCCAGACCACCTCGCCCGGGCGAGGGTCCGTCAGGTACAGGAAGACGCAGATCGACTGCGCCATCAGCGGCCCGAACAGGTGCGTGAACACGAAGTTGCGCGCCATCCCGAGTTCGGAGCGCTCGCGCCGTGCGGCCGCGGGCACGAACCAGTCGATCAGTCTCAGGACAGCATTCCACATGGGAAACTCGCCTCGCGTTCGAGGAATACCGGCCCATGATTAGTCCGGCGGGTATTAATTTCCCGTACACGCCAGCGTTGGGACCAATAACGCGTTCTTAATCGCGCCCCGCCTAGTCTGGGCGGATCGGCATCTTCAAGGGCCGGCGCCTGTGCATGAGGACGTGCTTGCGGGGCGCCTGACTCGCTTCGGAAGGCGGACGCCATGGCGACCAACCTGATCGACCGCGTGATCGACTGGTTCATCCCGGCCGAGCTCGCGGCGGAACGCGAGAAGCGCCAGCTGGCGCGCATGTTCCTGATCAGCCACGTCTGCGGTCCGTTCCTGGGCAACGTGGTGCCGGGCGCGCTCTACTTCCTGGATCCGCATCCCGGCTACCCGATGGCGGTGCTGGCCGCCTCGATCACCGCCTTCTGGATCTTCCCGTTCCTGCTGCGGGCGACCGGCCGCTACAACCTGCTGTGCTTCGTCTCGGTGCAGAACCTGATCTTCTGCATCCTGTGGAGCTGCTACTTCTACGGCGGGGTGACCTCGCCGACGCTGCCCTGGGTGCTCACCATCCCGCTGCTGACCTTCTGCTACCTCGGCCCCTCGCCGCGGCTGCGGATGCTGGCGCTCGGCCAGTTCGCCATCAATTTCGCCGCCTTCGTAGCCCTGGTGCACCTGAAGCCGCCGCCGCCGCCGGACACCCCGCTGCAGGGGCTGCAGGGCCTGGGGATCGTCTCGACCATGGCCTGCCTGGCCTATGTGGCGATGATGGCCCTCTACTATCGGCGCATCCTGGCCTCCGGCGCGGAGCTGGAGAGCGAGATGCGCCAGCATCTGGTCACCGCCGCCCAGCTGCGGCGCGCCACCGCGGAGGCCGAACGGGCCAGCGCGGCCAAGGCCGAGTTCGTGGCCAGCATGAGTCACGAGCTGCGCACGCCCCTGAACGCGGTGATCGGCTACAGCCAGATGCTGCTCGAGGACGCCCAGGACGAGGGCGACGAGGAGGCGATCGCCGACCTGGACAAGATCCACCGGGCCGGCCAGCACCTGCTGCGCCGGGTCAACGAGGTGCTGGACCTGTCAAAGATCGAGGCGGGCAAGATGGAGCTCGTCTGCGAGACCGTGCTGGTCGGGGAGTTCCTGCAGGCGGTGGTCGAAAGCCACCGCGCCCGCGCCGAGGAGAAGGGCCTGAAGCTGTCGTTCGAGGCCGCCGGCCGGCTCGGGGATGCGGAGTGGGATTCCAGCCGCGTGCGCCAGGCTGTGGACCACATCATCGAGAACGCGGTGAAGTTCACCGCCAAGGGCGAGGTCGCGATTTCGGCCGAGCGCCGCGCGCACCAGCGCCACGAGGAGATCGTCGTCCGGGTGCGGGACACCGGGGCGGGCATCGCCGCCCACATGCTGCCGCGCCTGTTCGAGACCTTCACCGGCGCGGAGGACGCGAGCGCCTCCAAGTACGGCGACACGGGCCTGGGCCTGGCCCTCAGCCGCGCGCTGTGCACCCTCATGGACGGGAGCATCGCCGCCGAGAGCGTGCAGGGCCGCGGCAGCTGCTTCACCATCACCCTGCCGGTCGCGCCCGGCCGCCGCCGCCAGTCCGCGGAAGCCCCGGCGGGCGCCGAGCTGGCCGCGGCCTGAGAGAAGACGGACGACAATGACCAAGATCCTCCTGGTGGAAGACAACGAGATGAACCGGGACATGCTGACCCGGCGGCTGGCCCGGCACGGGTTCGAGGTGTGCTGCGCGCCCGACGGCCCGACCGGCGTGCGCATGGCCGAGGAGGAGATGCCCGCCCTGATCCTGATGGACGTGGCGCTGGGCGACATGGACGGGTGGGAGGCCACGACCCTGATCAAGGCGCGGCCCTCGACCGCGGACATCCCGATCATCGCCCTGACCGCGCACGCCCTGGCGAGCGACCGCCAGAGGAGCGTGGAGGTCGGCTGCTCGGACTTCGACACCAAGCCGGTGGACCTGCCCCGGCTGCTCGGAAAGATCGACGCCTGCCTGGGGCGCGTGAACAGTTAACCCCGTTTGTTTTCAATTGATCCGTCTGCGCCAACACAGAGGTAAATGGTTGCAGACGGAACGATGTTGATTTTTCTTTCAATGTATACGCGGAAATAACCTCGCCGCGTTTAGACAGGGTCCAACCAGACAAAACGATGGTGGGCCTTCAATGTACGACGGTTCTGACTACACTCCTCCGCAGGCGCTGACCGGCAGCATGCGGGACTTCCGCCACCCCAAGGGGGCGGACCTGCTGGAGCGGATCGAGGTCTTCTACAAGTGGCAGAACCTTCGCCGCGAGCACGGCCTGTGGCCGTTCTCCCGGTCGACCGAGGAGCGCCCGTCCACGGTGACCGCGGCGCGCGACGACGCCGGCGGACGCATCCGCGGCGTGAACTTCGCCAGCCAGGACTACCTCAGCCTCTCCTCGCATCCGGCCATCAAGACGACGGCCCAGGAGGTGATCGAGGAGTTCGGGGTGCACAGCGCCGGCTCGGCCGCCCTGCTGGGCAACACCTCCCACTCCGTGCGCCTTGAGAAGAAGATCGCGGACTTCCTGGGCATGCCCGAAGCGATCCTGTTCCCCACCGGCTGGGCCGCCGGCTACGGCGTGATCAAGGGCCTGGTCCGGCCCAACGACCACATCGTCATGGACGCCCTGTCGCACGCCTGCCTGCAGGAAGGCGCCAACGCGGCGACCAAGAACATCTACCTGTTCCGCCACAACATGGTCGACGAGTGCCGCAAGTGGCTGGAGAAGATCCGCTCCAAGGACGCCGAGAACGGCATCCTGGTGGTCACCGAGAGCCTGTTCTCGATGGACAGCGACACCCCCGACATCGCCGCCCTTCAGGCGCTGGCCCACGAGTTCGGCGCGACCCTGGTGGTGGACGTGGCCCACGACCTCGGGTGCCTGGGCGCCGACGGCCGCGGCCACATCGGCATGCAGGGGATGATCGGCCAGGTCGACCTGGTGATGGGCAGCTTCTCCAAGACCTTCGGCTCCAACGGCGGCTTCGTCGCCTGCCGCAACCGGGCCATCAAGGAGTACCTGCGCTTCTACAGTCCGCCGTGCACCTTCTCCAACGCCCTGTCGCCCAGCCAGGCGGCCACTGTGCTGAAGGCGTTCGAGATCATCGAGAGCCCGGAAGGGGCGGTGCTGCGCGACCGGCTGATGACCAACATCCTGACCCTGCGCCGCCAGCTGCGCGAGGCGGGGTTCGAGGTCTACGGAGACCCGTCGGCGATCGTCTGCGTCAAGATGGGCTCCGAGGGCCTGGCGCGCCTCGTCAGCCGCCGCCTGCCCGACGCCGGCATGATCGCCAACCTGGTGGAGTTCCCGGCCGTGCCGAAGGGCCAGGCCCGCTTCCGCATGCAGGTCATGTCGGGACATACCGACCAGAACATCCGCCAGGCGGTGAGCGCGCTGCGCGCCGCCTACGAGGTGGGCCTGCGCGAATTCGAGCGGCAGCAGGAGAACGCTGACCAGCCCATGCGGCTCAGCGCATAGAGCGCGTCAGGGCGGAAGCTTGGAGGGGCAGGCGCTCTCGGCGCCTGCCCCTTTTCCGTTTGGCTGAAGACGCGGGGGCGGCCTCGCCCCGCCGGTCAGGCCGCCAGCTGGGACACCGCGGGCAGGGGGAGTTCGACGGTGAACACCGCGCCCTCGCCGGGACGGCCCTGGGCGGAGATCCGCCCGCCCATCAGCTCCACCAGGCCACGGCAGATCGCCAGGCCGAGGCCTACGCCGCCGAAGCGGCGGGTCAGCGAGCCGTCGGCCTGCTCGAACGGCCGGAACAGGCGCTCGGCGGTCGCGGAGTCGAAACCCACGCCGGTGTCGCGCACCGACAGGACCACGGTGTCCGGATCGGCGTCGGAGCGCCGCAGCGAGACGGCGACCTCGCCGGCCTCGGTGAACTTCACGGCGTTGTCCAGGAGCTTGAGCACCACCTGCTTCAGGCGCGGCCCGTCGACCATGACCCGGCCCTCGGCCTCGGCGCGCACCTCGATGCGGATCGGCAGGCCCTTGTGGGCGGCCTTGTCCACCGCCTCCCGGGACGCCTCGCGCAGCAGGGCCCCGATGTCCGTAGGGGTGGGCGACAGGGTGAGGCCGCCGGAGGTCAGGTCCAGGGTGTCCAGGAGGTCGGTGACGACCGACTGCAGCTGGTCGGCGGAGGTGTTGATGATGCCGGTCATCTGCTGCTGGCGTGCGTCCAGCTGGGTGGAGGCGAGCATCCGGCCCATGGCGATCATGCCGTTCAGCGGCGTGCGCAGCTCGTGGCTGACGATGACCAGGAATTCGTCCTTGGCGCGGTTGGCGGCCTCCGCTTCGGCCATGGCGGCGCGCAGCTGGGCGTTGGCCGCGACCAGCTCGGCGGTCCGTTCGGCGATGCGGCGCTCGAGGTCTTCGTTGGCGCGCTCCAGCTCGTCGCGCGCAGCCCGGGCGCGCTGCACCGCCCGGCGGCGCTCGGCCTGGGTGGAGACCCGCACCAGGGCGACGGCGAAGTCCACCGGCTTGGCGATGTAGTCGTTGGCGCCCAGGCTGAGGGCGCTGACCACGTCCTGGCTCTCGGTGCGGCCGGTGACCATGATCACCGGCAGGTCGGCCGAAGAGCGGCTGGCGCGGATGCGGCGCAGCACCTCCAGGCCGTCGATGTCGGGCATCATCACGTCCAGCAGGACGACGTCGAACGCCTCGCGCTCGATCGCCGCCAGGGCGGCCGCGCCGCTGTCGGCTTCGGCCACCTCGAAGCCGCGCTTCTGGAACCGGCGGCCCAGGATGGCGCGATTGTCGGCGACGTCGTCGACGATGAGAAGCCGGCTCGGCGTTTCCGCGACCGCTTCGACGGGCCCGTCCATCCTCACCCCTTCCGAGACGCCACTGATAGCCGGAGCAGAGTTGTCACGGAGACCTTAAGTAACCGTGCACGAAGCGGGTGCGGCGTCCCGACGCAGGAGGCAGAGTTTCAGATATGGTTCAGCAACGGCCAGTTGATATTTGACTTAATCGAAAGTAAATCCAGCCGCCGTGGCGATGCTTAGCCCTTTCTCAAGACTTGAGCGGCTATCACATGTCCCGAACGAAGCATCGCACAGGACGCAAGAAATGCTCCACATCAAGACTGCCGCCTGCGCCGCCGTCGCGCTGGGCGCGGCGACTGCGAGCGCCCATGCCGAGGACGCCGGCCGCTGGTTCGTGCACCTCGGCCCGGCCTATGTCGACCCGGCGGAGACGGCGAGCATCACCATGGGCGGCCAGCCCGTGGCCGGCGGCGACGTGGCCATCGACGGCCGCTGGAGCGTGGAGGGCGAGGTCGGCTACTTCGTCACCCGCAACATCGCCGTCACCCTGGCGGGCGGCTATCCCCCGACCTTCAAGATCGACGCGGCGGGCACGCTGGCCGGTCTGGGCACGACCGGAAAGCTGGTCGGCGGCCCGGCCGCGATCACGGTGCAGTACCGGCTCAACCGGGGCGGCCGCATCCAGCCCTATGTCAGCACCGGCGCGGCCTTCCTGATCGTGTTCGACACCAAGGACGGGCTGATGAGCGAGCTGAAGGCCAAGTCCGACGTCGGTCCGATGGTCGGCGGCGGCTTCGACGTCATGGTCAACGACCGCTGGGGCCTGTTCTTCGACGCCAAGAAGGCGTGGGTGGGGACCGTGGCCACCGGCTTCCTCGGCCCGAACCCGGTGCGCGCGGAGGTGACGGTCAATCCTTTCGTCTACAACGCGGGCCTGTCCTACCACTTCTGAGCGGGCGGCGGCGCGCAGGGCCGCGCCGCCAAATTGCCGCGGTTGTGAGCTGAACAGGCGCGGGCGCGGCGGAGCCGATCCGCGCGCCCGTTGGGGGAGATCTCCGCTTGCTCGCCATCGCCCTGGCCGGTTCGCTGTTCGCCGGCGCGCCGGACCTGCCCGACCTGCCGCAGCTGCCCCAGATCCGGCGGGCGCCCCAGGTCACCTATGTCGACCGCGCCGGGGCGGTGCTCGGGGTGCGCGGCGGCAAGGCCGCTCCGCCCGTGGACGTGGACCGGCTGCCCGCCTACGTGCCGGCGGCCTTCATCGCCATCGAGGACCGCCGCTTCTACGAGCACCCGGGGTTCGACGCGATCGGCATCGCCCGCGCCCTGGTGACCGACATCGCCAAGGGGCGCACCGCCCAGGGCGCCTCCACCATCACCCAGCAGACCGTGCGCACCCTGTTCCTGACCCAGGACCAGACCATGGAGCGCAAGACGCGCGAGCTGCTCCTGGCGGTGCAGATGGAGCGCAAGTACACCAAGAAGCAGATCCTCGGCCTGTACCTCAGCCGGGTCTACTTCGGCGCGGGCGCCTACGGCCTCGAGGCCGCCTCCCAGCGGTTCTTCGACAAGCCGGCGGCGAAGCTGAGCATCCGCGAGGCCGCCGCCCTGGCGGCCGTCCTGAAGTCGCCCTCCGGCTACAGCCCCGTGGACGAGCCCCAACGCTCGGCTGAGCGCACCCGCCTGGTGCTGGACGCCATGGTCGAGACCGGCGCCATCACCCCGGCCCAGCGGAGCCAGGCCCTCAAGCGGCCGCTGAAGGTCTACAAGACCGATCCGGACGCGGCGGCGCAGTACTTCGTCGACTGGGTGGACCAGCAGGTCCGCCGCACGGTCGGCGAGCCCCGCCAGGACCTGGTGGTGGAGACCACGCTCGACCGCGGCATGGAGCAGAGCGCCGCCGCGGCGGTGCGGACCGTCGCCGCGCAGGTGGAGGGCGGGCAGGTCCAGGCCGCGCTGGTGGCGCTGGACGGCTCGGGGCGGGTGCGGGCGATGGTCGGCGGGACCGACTACCGCTCCAGCCCGTTCAACCGGGCGGTCGCGGCGCGCCGGCAGGCCGGCTCGGCCTGGAAGCCCTTCGTATACCTGACCGCCCTGGAATCCGGCCTGACCCCGGACACCGTCGTGGTGGACGAGCCGGTGACGATCGGCGGCTGGTCGCCGCGCAACCACACCGAGGCCTTCCTCGGCCCGATCACGCTCGCCCGCGCCCTGGCCGAGTCGGTGAACACCGTCGCGGCGCGCACCGCCGACGAGGTGGGCCGGGACAACGTGGCGGCCACCGCGCGCCGGCTGGGCATCGTCTCGCCGGTCAACACCGATCCGGCCATGGCGCTCGGCACCTCGCAGGTCACGCCGCTGGAGATGGCGAGCGCCTACGACGCCTTCGCCAACGGCGGCCGCAAGGCCGAGGCCTATGGCGTGGAGCGCGTCCGCACCGCGCGCGGGCAGGTGCTCTGGCGGCGCGCCCCGGCCGCCCCGGCGCAGGTGATCCAAAACCCGCCCCTCGGCTACATCGACCAGATGCTCCGAGGCGTGGTCGCGGACGGCACGGGCCGGCATGCGGCGATCGCCCGCTACGACGTGGCGGGCAAGACGGGGACCACCTCCGACAGCCGCGACGCCTGGTTCTGCGGGTTCACCGGCGGCTTCACGGCCGTGGTCTGGATGGGCCGCGACGATTCCCGGCCCATGGGCGAGGTCGCCGGCGGCGGGCCGCCGACCCGGATCTGGCGCAGCTTCATGCTCAGCGCCCTGCCGCGCGCAGGGGCGGGGCCGATCCCGCCGGGCCCCCCGCCGCCCCAGCCGGAGCTCCAGCCCGCGGCGGCGGAGCCCGCGCCTAGCGCCGCCCCGGCGGCGGGCCAGCCTCAGCCGGCGCTCTAGGGTCGACGATCTCGAGCAGCCGCTGCAGGGCCGGGGAGGGGGCGCCCGGCCGCCACAGCAGGCCCGTCTCGATCCGCGGCGGCTCGCCCTCGAGGTCCAGATAGCGCACGCCCGCACGGCCCAGCGCCCGCAGCGAGCGCGGGACGAGCGCCACGCCCAGGCCCGCCGAGACCAGGCTGAGGATGGTCTGCATCTGGATCGCCTCCTGCCCGTGGCGCGGCTCGCGCCCGCCCGCGGCGAACCAGCCGGTGATCAGGTCGTGGAAGGCGGGGGCGCTCTGGCGCGGAAACAGGATCAGCGGCTGGCGGGCGAGATCGGCCAGGCGCGCCTTGAGCCCGAAGCCGGAGACCTCCGGCACGGCCGCGACCAGCGGCTCGCGCAGCAGCGGCCGGTAGGCGAGGGCCGGGTGCAGGGGGGCCGGTGGCGCGATCACCAGCCCCGCATCGATCCGGCGGTCCAGCAGCGCCTCCAGCTGCCAGTCGCTGGTCGCCTCCTGCAGCGACAGCTCCACCTTCGGATGGGCGGCCTTGTAGCGGCGCACCAGGTCGGGCAGCAGGCTGTAATCGGCGGTGGAGACGAAGGCCAGCCGCAGGCGTCCGGCCTCGCCGCGGGCGAGGCCGCGGGCGGTGGAGGGCAGGGCGGCCGCGGCGTCCAGGATCTCGCGCACCCGGGGCAGCAGCTGCTCCCCCACCGCGCTCAGCGCCACGCTTCGGCGGTTGCGCACGAACAGCTCCGCGCCGAGCTCCCGCTCGAGCGCCTGGATCGACTGGCTGAGCGGCGGCTGGGTCATGTGCAGGCGCTCGGCGGCGCGCCCGAAATGGAGCTCCTCGGCGACGGCGACGAAGTGGCGGAGCTGTCGAAGGTCCATATATGTCCAGCGACCCAATCAGGGCTTTCTAATATATTTTACCTTGCCTTGCCGAGCGCCTAAACGGGGCGAAGGCTCTGACAGGACCGCACCGATGCCCGCATACCGCTCCCGCACCACGACCCACGGCCGCAACATGGCCGGCGCCCGCGGCCTGTGGCGCGCCACAGGCATGAAGGACTCCGACTTCGGCAAGCCGATCATCGCCGTGGTCAACTCCTTCACCCAGTTCGTGCCGGGCCACGTGCACCTGAAGGACCTCGGCCAGCTGGTCGCCCGCGAGATCGAGAAGGCCGGCGGGGTGGCCAAGGAGTTCAACACCATCGCCGTGGACGACGGCATCGCCATGGGCCACGACGGCATGCTCTACAGCCTGCCCTCGCGCGAGCTGATCGCCGACAGCGTCGAGTACATGGTCAACGCCCACTGCGCCGACGCGATGGTGTGCATCTCCAACTGCGACAAGATCACTCCGGGCATGCTGATGGCGGCCCTGCGCCTGAACATCCCCGCGGTGTTCGTCTCCGGCGGGCCGATGGAGGCCGGCAAGGTGGTGCTGAAGGGCAAGGAGGTCGCTCTCGACCTGATCGACGCCATGGTCGCCGCCGCGGACGACACCGTGACCGAGGAGGAGGTGAAGACCATCGAGCGCTCGGCCTGCCCGACCTGCGGCTCCTGCTCGGGCATGTTCACCGCCAACTCCATGAACTGCCTGACCGAGGCGCTCGGCCTGTCCCTGCCCGGCAACGGCTCGACCCTGGCCACCCATGCCGACCGCGAGCGCCTGTTCGTGGAGGCCGGCCGGCTGATCGTCGACCTGGCCCAGCGCTGGTACGAGCAGGACGACGCCAGCGTCCTGCCGCGGCAGGTCGCCAGCTTCGCGGCCTTCGAGAACGCGATGAGCCTGGACATCGCCATGGGCGGCTCGACCAACACGGTGCTGCACCTTCTGGCCGCCGCCCAGGAAGGGGAGGTCCCCTTCACCATGGCCGATATCGACCGGCTGTCGCGCCGGACCCCGTGCCTGTGCAAGGTGGCCCCGGCCAAGAGCGACGTGCACATGGAGGACGTCCACCGCGCCGGCGGCATCATGGCGATCCTGGGCGAGCTCGACCGGGCGGGCCTGCTCAACACCGAGATCCCGACCGTCCACGCCCCGACCCTGAAGGAGGCGCTGGCGCGCTGGGACGTGCGCCAGTCCAACAGCGAGGCCGTCCACCAGTTCTACCGCGCCGCGCCGGGCGGGGTGCCGACCCAGACCGCGTTCAGCCAGGCCCGGCGCTGGGACGAGCTGGACCTGGACCGGACCGACGGCGTGATCCGCGACGCCGAGCACGCCTTCTCGCAGGACGGCGGCCTGGCGGTGCTCAGCGGCAACCTGGCGCTGGACGGCTGTATCGTGAAGACCGCCGGCGTGGACGACAGCATCCTGCGCTTCTCCGGGCCCGCGCGCGTCTATGAAAGCCAGGACGACGCCGTCTCCGGCATCCTGACCGGCAAGGTGCAGGCCGGCGAGGTGGTGGTGATCCGCTACGAGGGCCCGCGCGGGGGGCCGGGCATGCAGGAGATGCTGTACCCGACCAGCTACCTGAAATCGAAGGGCCTGGGCAAAGCCTGCGCCCTGATCACCGACGGCCGGTTCTCGGGCGGCACCTCGGGCCTGTCGATCGGCCACGTCTCGCCCGAGGCGGCCGAGGGCGGGGCCATCGCCCTGGTGCAGGACGGGGACCTGATCGAGATCGACATCCCGGCCCGCTCGATCCGCCTGGCCATCCCGGACGAGGAGCTGAACGCCCGCCGCGCGGCCATGGAGGCGCGGGGCGCGCAGGCCTGGACGCCCAGGGCCCGCAGCCGCAAGGTCTCCGCGGCCCTGCAGGCCTATGCGGCCATGACCACCAGCGCCGCCCGCGGCGCGGTGCGGGACGTGGGCCAGGTCCGGCGCTGACTTGCCCCCGGAGCGCGGCGCGGCCTAGGCTCGCCCCGGCCGCCCGAGGCGCATCGGGCGCGACCCGAGGGGGACGTCCGAGATGAAGGCGCGCGCGTCGTTCGCGGCCCTGGCCGCCATGCTGTCCGCAGCTCCGGCCCTGGGCCAGAGTCCGCCCGGACCGCCGCCGGGTCCGGACTATGTGGCCCCCGCGCCCGGCCAGCCGGTGGACCCGAAGCCGCCGGGCCACCCGGACCAGACGCCGGCCTTCAGGGAACAGTACCGCGCGCCCTATGCGCCGTCCCGCGTGCAGCTCGAGGTCGAGACCGTCGCCGACGGACTGGAGTTCCCCTGGGGCTTCGACTTCCTGCCCGACGGCCGGATCATCGTCACCGAGCGGCCCGGCCGCATCCGGCTGATCCGGGGGCACGAGCTGTCGCCGCCGATCGCCGGGGTTCCCGAGGTCCATGTCCAGGCGATCTCGGGCATGCTCGACGTGATCCTCGATCCCAGGTTCGCCGCCAACCACCTGGTCTACTGGACCTATGTGGAGCCGCGCGGCGGCAAGAGCTCGGCCGTCGCGGTCGCGCGCGGGCGGCTGACCGACGGGCCCGAGCCCCGGTTCGAGGACGTGAAGGTGATCTACCGGCAGGAGCCGGCGCTGGTGACCACCCACTCCAACTACGGCGGGCGCATGCTGTTCGCGAAGGACGGCACGCTCTGGGTCGCGCTCGGCGACCGCGACGAGATCCCCTGGCGCAAGTACATCCACACCTTCGACAACGGCGTGGGCAAGCTGGTGCGGATCCATACCGACGGCTCGCCGGTGCGGGGGCCCATGGCCAGGGCGCCGGACGAGCGCCCGGAGATCTGGGCCGACGGCTTCCGCAATCCGCTCGGCATCGCCTACCGGCCGGGCACGTCCGAGCTGTGGATGACCGACGTCGGCCCGCGCGGCGGCGACGAACTCAACCTGGTGCGGCCCGGCCGCGACTACGGCTGGCCGCTGATCGGCTACGGCCGGGAATATTCGGGCCAGCAGGTCGGCTACGGGACCGCGCAGGAGGGCCTGGAGCAGCCGGTCTACTACTGGGACCCGGTGATCTCGCCCTCGGGCCTGGCCTTCTACAGCGGCAAGCTGTTCCCGCAGTGGCGCGGCGACGCCTTCGTGACCTCCCTGAGCCAGCAGCACCTGGACCGGCTGGTCCTGCGCGGCGACCGGGTGGTGGGCGAGGAGCGGCTGCTGAGCGATCTGCACGAACGGCTGCGCGCGGTGAAGCAGGGGCCCGACGGCGCGCTCTACGTCCTGACCGACAATTCCCGGGGGCGCCTGCTCAGGCTCACGCCGAAAAGGTGACCTGCGCCTCCGCGGCCGCGCTCCGCCGCCCGGCCGCGTGTGCGCGGCGGGCCCGCACGGCGCCGGCGAGGGCGTCCAGCATCTCGACCGAGGCGTCCCAGTCCGCGCAGGCGTCGGTGATCGACTGACCGTAGACCAGCGGGCGCCCGGCGACGAGGTCCTGGCGCCCGGCGACGAGATTGCTCTCGATCATCACCCCCATGATCCGCTCCTCGCCCGCGGCCAGCTGGCGGCAGAGGTCGGCCACGACCGGGGGCTGGTTCTCGTGCCGCTTTCCCGAGTTGGCGTGGCTGGCGTCCACCACCAGCCGCTCGGGCAGGCCGGCCTTGCGCAGCTCCGCCGCGGCCGCCGCCACGCCGGCGGAATCGTAGTTCGGCGTGCGCCCGCCGCGCAGGACGATGTGGGCGTCCTCGTTGCCGCTGGTCGCGGCGATGGCGGCGCGTCCCTCGTGCGTGACCGCCAGGAAGTGGTGGGGCTGGGAGGCGGCCAGCACCGCGTCCACGGCGACCTTCACGTCGCCGTTGGTGCCGTTCTTGAATCCGACCGGGCAGGAGAGGCCGGAGGCCAGCTCGCGGTGGATCTGGCTCTCGGTCGTGCGCGCGCCGATGGCGCCCCAGGCCACGAGGTCGGCGATGTACTGGGGCGTGATCAGGTCCAGGAACTCGCAGGCGGCCGGCAGGCCCTGGGCCGCCACGTCCAGGAGCACCCGCCGCGCCAGGCGCAGGCCGTCGTTGATGCGGAACGCGCCGTCCAGGGTCGGGTCGTTGATCAGGCCCTTCCAGCCCACCGTCGTGCGCGGCTTCTCGAAGTAGACCCGCATCAGGATCTCGAGCTCGCCGATGTGGCGGCGGCGCTCGCCGGCCAGGCGCTGGGCGTACTCCAGCGCGGCGCGGGGATCGTGGATCGAGCAGGGGCCGATGATCACCGCCAGCCGGTCGTCGGCGCCGTGCAGGATGCGGTGGACCGCCGCGCGGGCCTGGCCCACGAGCTCGGCCGTCATGGAGCTGCCGGGCGCCTCGCCCACCACCTGGGCGGGCGGGCTGAGCATCTCGAGGCGGCGGATGCGGAGGTCTTGGGTCTGGGTGGGCATGGCTGGCTCGGTCTCACTGCGGGCGAACGGCGGCCAACAAAAAAGCCGCCAGGTCCCTGGCGGCTGGTGGAGGGGTTCGGCGCTCTTGGGTTCAGGCCGAACGATCCTCTGCCGGCGCCAGGGGCGTCGGGGAGCCGAAATACCAAAAGAGATATTGGCGGACGGCGAGGATCATCGGCGGCTGCTTACACCGGCGGGCGGCCCTTGTCACCCCGCCCGGCCTCGCCTGGGCGCGCTTCAATTCGCACCTGCAACAATTGAAGCCGGCATGAAGCAACCGCCTCAATCCCGCACCCGGTTGATGGCGGAAGTGAGAAACTGGCGTCAGGCTGATGAGCTATTCTCCAGATCATGAGCAAGGCAGACAAAACTTCGCGCGTGCAGCGCATCCTGGTCGTCGACGGGGACGGCGAATCCCGCCGGGAGCTGTCGAACTATTTCGGCATGAACGGCTTCCAGGTCCACACCGCCACGGGCGTGGCCATGATGGAGCAGATGCTCCGGGCGGTGCCGTTCGATCTCGTCCTGCTCGACCTGAACCTGCCGGACGGCTGCGGCCGCACGGTGTGCCACCAGCTCGCCCAGCGGGACGGGCCGCGGGTGATCATGACCAGCGCCTCGAACGATTCGGTGGACCGGATCCTCTGCCTGGAGCTCGGCGCGGACGACTACGTGGTCAAGCCGGTGGACCTGCGCGAGCTGCTGGCCCGGTCGCGGGCGGTGCTCCGCCGCGGCGCGCCGGTCGCCGACCAGGCCCCCCTGGCCACCTATGAGTTCCACGGCTTCCGGTTCGACGTCGGGCGCCGGCTGCTGCACACCCCCGACGGCCGCGCGCTGGTGCTGCGGCCCCAGGAGGTCGCCGTGCTCTCGGCCCTGCTGCAGCGGCCCGGGCAGGTGCTCTCGCGCGAGACCCTGGTCGACCTGGTCTGCCGCGAAGACCCCAACATCGGCGAGCGCGCCATCGACACCCAGATCAGTCGCCTCAGGCGCAAGCTGCAGGCGCACGGCCAGCCGGTGCTGATCCGCACCGTGTACGGCCTGGGCTATGTGCTGGACATCGAGCCGCCGAAGCCCTTCGCCCTGCAGACCCCGGCCAGCTTCCGCTTCGACCCGGTCGC
>Ga0164243_10004782_pt1 | contig 21018 bp, 21 predicted proteins | sample OricompcompostOP_FD_108781 | JGI IMG/M metagenome (GOLD analysis project Ga0164243, IMG submission 108781) | Organic Plus compost microbial communities from Emeryville, California, USA - Original compost - Organic plus compost (OP) | ecosystem: Engineered > Solid waste > Mixed feedstock >...
GTAAACCGATGGCACCCATTACAGGGACGAGATAGAGCAGATTAGTCATAATCGCTTGAATCTTATTCGGGTTGAAATTTTAAGGAGGGCAAAAATAGGGGAAATGGCGGGAATATTACATGGGGAGGGGAATTTTTTGGGGATGGGCGGAGGGGGGAAAGGCAGGGAGGACGGGAGAGAGCGGGATATTCTATGATTCCCGGAACTCAAGTCTTTTAAGGAATGGGGTTATCCCGAAAAAAAGCTCTTAACATGCCTGCAAATTCTTCCCCATCGTTTTGGCTTAACAACTGGTACTTTCTAATCTTATTGACAGCCTCCTTCTTCAGTTCTACTGGTACACTTGGAAAAATCGCTACGATATCATACAAATCCTTTATCAGATGCAATTTTTTTCTTCGCTGCTCATTGAGCATTTCCCGGTCTAGCGCCAGTTTGGTGATGGTTTCCATACCCCGGCGATTTCCTTGAACTGCAATCGGAATTTCTTCCTTAAAAGTTATAAAATCTTCTACTTCTTCATTTGCCGGGTGAATAAAAACCGGTTGCTCATCCTCAATGTTTCCGGTATGTGATAACGCTCTTTTGGTATTATCCAATAGTGGGAAATAGTTTTTCTTATATCGTTGATTACAGAGTTCGCAACAGAACAGCAAATTATCCCAATCATAGGCAAGCCAATAATATCCCGGCTTTTGAATTGTTTCATCATCCTGCACCCAGCCGGCTTTCGGTCTGAAATGTTCCACATCGCCGTAGCTGATGTGGCTGATTATTGATTCACAAAAGGCACATTTATGTAACTGAACCTCCCGAAGTGTCTGTTTTACTTCTTCGTGACCATATATACTACTATTAAAATCCTTTCCGTGGAAATGTCGTTCGCCCTGCTCGTATCGTTGTATTAACAAGCCGGTCGCTTCCTTGCCTTTCGTCAATAAAATATCCGGTACCTTAACCAAGGCCTTCTTTCTGATCCTGATCATACGCTACCACTATGAATTATTTTTTCCTTAAATATTCTGCTGCTCTGCGGATGATATCCATTGCCTCAATGTCTTCGGGATTCTCTGCTGTAGGGAGGTTACGGATTTGTTGGTTGAGTTCGTTTAATCGTTGCTGTTCCTGTGGCGAAAGTTCTGTTTTTTGTAAAAGTGTTTTACGTTCCTGTAAAGTTTTTTCGATTTCGGGGCTCCGGGAGCTTTCAATGCCAAATAGGTCACTGCTCATAATTTGATCGATACGCCAATTTTGTACATTCTTGATGTCGTTATCAATTACAACATGGTCTCCTTCCTTTCGCAGCAAAACAATATTTGCATCATTAGGGGCGGATTGAACGATTAGTGGGCTATGTGCGGTAACTATGAACTGAGTTTTTGGAAATTTTTCGGATAAATAATTAAATATTTTGCGTTGCCATTTGGGATGTAAATGCAGATCTATTTCATCTACCAAAACGATGGCAGGCTCAGTTAACGGATTCGGGCTTTCAGGATAGTAATCAAACATTCTTGCTGCCAAATCAACCAACCAAGCTACCATTGTTTTGTATCCCAGGCTTAATTCATGAATATTCACCCAACCATAGGGGGTGAGAAATTCGACAGAAGAAGAAAGGTATGCACGTGTCGGGGTTGTAAACCTTATTTCTTCGATGTCGGGTAATAAATTAAGCAGTATTTGTTTTACCTGATCCCTTCTGTTTGCTGCATATTCTTTAACTTCAGACTCTTTGCTGGCAACATAATCTAATTGCAACAACCACTCTTCTGCATTAATTAACAAAGCATCGTCATGGTACAATGTCTCAGAATTTTCTCCTTTGCTGTGAGCAAGTGATGTAGCACCCATCATTCGGTTGGCTCCATACCCAAAGCATCTTAAGTTGTCAAAATACGCTTCCTTGTATCGTAAAAAACCATGAATTGATGCATCGTCATAAAACAGCAACTCAATCGTTTGATTATCAATCTGCTTAGAATTCGTGTATACTTTCACATAGCCATCAGTATAACCTTGTCTTTCTCTTTCGAATTCGATTTCGGATTTGGAAGGGACTGGTGTTATAACTGCAAGCCATGGATTTCCGGTCTCAGCTAATTCGCAAGCAGCCAACAACTGCAACAACGTTGTTTTCCCCCTTCCATTTTCACTCAATATAACTGTCCATTTTTTCCAATTGCCATTCCCGTCACTTAAATCAAGTGTTGTCTTCTTCTTAAAACACCTGAAGTTTTCCACCTCTAACTTTAGAAAATAAATAGGATCAGCCATAACTGCTTTTGTTGACCTAAATGTAAGTTTTACCCAGCAAAGAAATAAAAATCCCCTGATTTTTGACAAAACAGGGGATTCCAGGAAATTAAATATCGGGTAAAGTATTTTACTCTTATCGTATAAAAATAACCTAAAAGTCTACCTCTCCACGAAGCCCCAAAGTTTTTTTTATCTGTCTTTCGGTCTAATTTTTCTTCAACCCCTTCAACAATCCCTTCACCTTATCTTCCACCTGCTTCTTCGGGTCGGTTTTAGTGCTGTCTGCTGTCTTAGCAGTGTCTTTGCCGGACAGCTTGCCGACAAGCGCATCCTTTGCCGCCTGCTTCAAATCCTGTTTAATGGATTGCAGCGTGTCCTTCGCAGCACTCTTGGCGGCAGCCACTGCACTATCGGCTGCGGCTTTTTTAGCCTCTACAAATTCTGTTGCCTGTGCTTTCATTTCCTGGGTGAGACTGGCGGAAGCGTTGGCAAGATCAGTTTTTACCGTAGGATTCGTAAAGGTACCGCCGAAGTTCACACGAAGATTCACCGTTTCGCCCACATTTACATTTACGCCTTTGCTGGCTGCCTGAGAAGCGAGGTTATTGACCAGTTGATTGGCGCCGGCGCCGAGTTTTTCGCGGGGCACTTTGAGGTTGACAATATAATTGATGGTCTGGTCGAGGTTATGGGAACCGCCGATCTCCATTTCAATGTCTTTCACTTTTACGGTAAAAGGTTTTTTGATCAGCACCTTGCCATTGGCAAATTCAAACCAGGTCTTTACATCTTTTAAGGAGATCTTCTCCAGGTCTGCAATATTCAGGGTGCTGGCCATTTTCTCCAGCGGCTGGAACTTGCTCAGGAATCCTTCTACCAGCAGCAAAGCGCCTTCGCCACTGAGTGTGCTCAGGTCGGGCATCATATCTTCACCCAGCAGGCCTGTCATGGTCAGGTTGCTGTTGAGTTTACCGGCGATGAATTGCCCGATGGGCATCAGTTTCTGCACGGTATTGAATGCATAGAAGGTTTGCTGTACATCGAGGTTTTGCAAATCGTAGCCGAGGGCGATGGCCGGTTTTTGTTTGTTCCCGCGCGTGGAGTAGGAACCGTTCACGGCGATATTGCCGCCCAGTGCTTCCATTTTTACATCTTTCAAAGTAACGGTCTCGTTTTTCAGTTCCAGCACGCCGCGTACATTTTTGTATTCTACTTTGTCGTAGATCACATTGTCAGCTTTGGCATTCAAAACGAATGCAATATTGGCCGGTACCGCAAAAGGTGCACCGGAAGGGGCGGTGGCAGCTGTAGTATCAGCAGCAGGTGTTGTTGCCGCGTCGCTGCTGGCGCCCATCAGTTTGTTCAGGTCTACCGTGCCGGCGGTAACGTTCAGGCTGCCGGCCAATGGTTCGTCTTTCAGCGCATAACCAATAAGGTTATTTACACTGCCATTGGCTGAAAAGCTGGTGCCCATGGCAGCGCCCTGCAGGGTATTGACCGTAACATTTTTCGGATTGAAGGTGAGTTGGGCAGTGTTGAGGGCAATGCCATCAGGATAATCCGGCGACTTGTATATGATATTGTTAGCGCGTACGGTGCCTGCTGTCTGCACAGCATCATACTGACTTTTATCTATATACGATTTTTTGCCTTTGAAGGTAACGTCGGCATTTATTACGCCGGCCAGGGAAGTGCCCGGCTCAAAAGTATAGAACTGCGCCACGTTGGCCAGGTTCATGGAACCTTTGGCGCCGCCTTCAAAGTAAGGATCGGATGCCAGTGTTTTGAGCAGGATGTGTGCGTCCACCACATCTTTACCAATTTCCACGTGGGCGGATGGCACATGCACAGTGATATTGTCCGGATTGCCATCAGGCGATACGATATTGATGCGCGCCTGCGTATTGTTTACCGGCGCCGGCAGATCTTTGGAAGCATAATTCAGGTTGCTGATCTCCACAAAACCGGCTGCGGAGAAAGGTCCGGGTTTTTGTTGTTGAATAACGGCCAGGTTGCCCTTTGCCTGGAAATCGGCCGTCACCAGACCGGTCAGTCTGGTGATGCCTTCCATGGGGATCATTTCTTTGATACCGGCCAGGTCCAGTTTTCCTTTGGCAGTTGCTTCAAGATACTGGTCAGTTTCCGGCTTTTTAAACAGCAGGGTAAAGTCGAAGGGATCATTGCCAAATTCAATGTGTCCTTTGGAAATGTCTACCACTGCATTGTCCATAGCTCCGTCTGGATTCTGCGCCTTCAATACAATATTGATGTTTTTGACCGGTTTCGGCAGGTCGGGATATTGGAAGAACCCATCTTCAATCTGCAGGTTCACGGCATAGGCCGGCATTTGTGTACTGCTGTAAGTGCCTTTTATAAATCCATCGAACAATGTCTTGCCGCTTGTCCTGATCTTCTCAAAGTCTTGTTGGTATACAGCAGGAATGAGCGACAAAATACTTTTGAATTCCGTAGAAGGCGCTTTAAAGGAAATATCCATGTTGTAGGTGCTGTCGTTCACCAGTTGGAAGAAGCCTTCCGTAGCAATCTTCAGATCATTCAATGCAATCTGGTCTGTCTTCCAGGAATATTTGCCGGCGCTGTTGTCAATATTGATATCGGTTTCAATAACCGTTTTAGTGCGGTTGAGATACGGGATGCCTTCATACACAAAAGAAATTTCATCGGCCCTGCTTTCCGTTTGCAGCGTAAAGACATCGGCGGTAAAATCGCCGCTGCCTTTGTGCGTGAAGTTTACCATTTCAGCGCTCATACCGGTTGATGCGTCCTCGTAGCTGATATAGGCATTGCGGATAGCATATTGCTGCAACTGCATTTTAAATGGCGTTGACTCCGTTTCAACAGCAGTTGTGTCGGTGTCGGCGGATTCCTTTGCAATATCCCAGTTGGCTTTTCCCTCTTTGTTTACGATGGCATGAATACGCGGTTCATTGATGTTGATGGAATGGATCTTCATGGTTTCGCCGCCGATGAGACTGAACAGGTCCACGGCCACATCAATTTCTTTTGCGGCAATGAGGGTATCTGCAGCAAATTCGCCAATACCGGTCACCTGCAATCCTTCCAATGCTACAGAAGCGCGGGGGAAATGACGGAAGAAGGAAAGACTGAGATCTTTAAAATCTACTTTTGCCGCCACGTTTTCATTGATCTGCTCTTTCACGATCTTCATGATCTTTCCCTTGAAGAGATACGGAGCAATGAAAAGGAGCAATAACAACACAAGAATGGAAATACCTGTAATCCTGAGTATTTTCTTAACCATAGGTGTATTGGTTTAGTAAGTGTTTTTATGAACCTGGTTGGCGTGAAAGTTAAACGCACCCGGTAACGGCCTGTTTTGTATTTTGCGCGAATTATTAAAGATATAACTGTTTACGCGAATATGACGCCAGAAAGACGCGAACGCCTGCTGTCGGTGCTAAATAAACGGCAAAATGACCTGACTGTTGTACTTGAAAATGTTTTTGACCCTCATAATATTTCAGCGGTAATGCGCACCTGCGATGCGGTGGGTGTACAGGAGGTTTATGTGCTCAATACCAAAATACCCCGGCACAAGAAATGGGGCGCCAAAAGCAGCAGCAGTGCGGCCAAATGGTTAACCGTGCACCAGTTTACCGATGCCAATGCCTGCTTTGAAGCGTTACGGGCAAAATATTCCAGGATACTGACCACTTATCTCAGCCCGGAAGCGTCCCGGTTGTATCAACTGGACTTAACGCAACCCACAGCCCTTGTTTTTGGCAATGAGCATTCCGGGGTAAGCGAAGAGATTGTGGCAATGGCGGATGGCAATTTCATTATTCCCCAGGTGGGAATTATCCGTTCACTGAATATTTCAGTAGCCTGCGCCGTTACCTTGTACGAAGCTTACCGGCAAAAAGAACTGGCTGGCCATTATGCACAGCGCAGGATGCCCGATGCCGAAGCGCAACAATTGCTGCAATCGTGGGGCATGGTGGACGATGCTAATTGAACAAAAAGTACAAGTGGCATAGGGCAAGCGGTAATTAAGCAATAAATTAGAATTGCCTGACTATTTTTTTTACCAAATAGTTTATCCATGATAAAATACGCCATCGCATTTTGCCTGCTTGTGAGTGCCGGCACGCTATTGGGGCAGGAGGTGAAGAAAGTGAAGATGACAGACCTGGAAACGTATATAAAAAACAGCGATCATCCGCTGGTGGTAAGTTTCTGGGCTACCTGGTGCGCACCCTGCGTGGAGGAGATTCCATGGCTGCAGGAGGCTGTGGAAAAACATAAAAAGGATGGGGTGGAACTGGTGCTGGTGAGCCTCGACTTTGCTTCTTACTATCCTGCAAAGATCAGCGCGTTCATCAAAGAGAAGAAATTCAAGGCCACTTTTTACTGGCTGGATGAGACCAATGCCGATTATTTCTGTCCCTTTATTGATCCGAAATGGGACGGCGCCATTCCCGTTACGTTGCTGGTGAACAATAAGACCGGTTACCGCAAATTTGTAAACCGGCAACTTACTGACCGCCAGGTGGAACCGGAAATCAAATTGCTAATTGCGGAATAATATACAATCACTTCTTTCCCGGTTCGCCCATATGTTCGCCTGCGTTTTTCTTGCGGGCTGCAAAAATGATAAAGGCGATGACGATGGCAATTACTGCCACCAGCACTATAAATGGTACCAGCATACGAAAAAGGTTTTACGCGTTAATAAAAGAGACAAGGCCGCCTGAGCAGCCTTGTCCCAAACTGTACTCCACATTAACTCCTCAACTTTATACATAATTACTGCCTGTCACTGCCTTTGTCATTATCTGCGCCATTGTCTTTCCGGTCTGATGTTCCCTGTCCTGACTTGTTCTTCGTTACTTCATCACGTATTGCTTTTGCCTGTTCCAGGTGCGTGCGCAGTGAGGTGAGGGTAGTGTTTGCATAATCTCTGATAGCAGGATCAGTTGCTTCACGGGCTATTTCTTCATACTTCCGGATGTCTTCCTGGTGATCGTCCACCATGTGCTTCATATAGGCACGATCAAATTCAGCACCTTGTTTATCCCGCAACTGGTCCAGTTTACGGCGGTGCTTATCTTCCATGGTGCCGGAAAAGGTTACATTCCTGCTTTGTGTAATACGCTGCAATTCTTCATTGGCACGCGTATGATCTCTTACCATCATGGATGCAAATTCTTTCACGCGTGGACTGGTGGCTTTTTGCTGCGCCAGTTCACCCAATTCTATTTCCATCATATTGCCGCTTGCCGCCTGTGTAAGAAATTCGCGTGTATTTTCATCGAGTGCGGCGGTTGATTGCTGACCTTGTGCACCCATACTGGTGTCTGTAGATTCATCTATTCCGGTATTGTCTCTGTCCGGACTGCGTTCAATGGCTCCAACAGAATCCCTTGTATCATCTGCTCCTCCGCCGGCGCCCTGGCATCCGGCAAACGTGAGTGCACCGAGAACTATCAACAATGAAAAAAGGTTCGTCGTTTTCATATGTTTGCTTTTTGATTCATGGTAAAGGGTAAAAATTTTATGCCATCAGGCGGCGCAGCAGTAGGGGAGTGTAGAAGAATTTCAACAGGATTACCGGATCATTACCACTCACTAACTCGTATAGGGCAGGAATAACAACTCCTGTATTTTTGCTTTTCATTATCCTTCCGGACGAATAAATAGTACAAAGGCAGGGAGCATTGTTTCCCATCCGGGCCTTATTAATCCACTCATATAGTCTGAAAACTCTTTGGTATTGCGGCGTTCTGCGCTGTACGAACAACCATTGCCTTTTCATCCTGTCACCAAAAAACCTTTGGAATATGAAGAAGTATCACTTGTCCTATTTTGCAGGCTTTGCCTGTATGCTTTTGTCACTCACCGCCTGTCAGAAACGGGGTGCATTCATTCCGATGGATGATGGAGCTGCCATTAGCCTTCCTGTTGAGGTCACCAAATTACCGCCATCAAAAGTTCCGGTAGGAACAAAGCTCATACGATTCAGAGCCGATGGCGAAGTGTATAGCTTTTACTACAATAGCCTGGGTAATCCCGACAGCATTACGCATCCCAATGTAAGCACCGGCTATCCCAACCGGCAATTCCGCTACGACCTGCTGGGCCGTCTCACCGACTACATCGGGCCTTATACCAATGGTTCATTTGAGTTCTGGAAACGGTTTTATTACGACGCCGGCGGAAAGATTGTGCGCGACACCACGTACATTTTTGGTACGATGGGAGCAGATCCTACCAACTATTTCCTGAAGCGGTTGAATGAATACCAGTACGATGCACAGGGGCGTATTTCGCAGGTTTCAGAAACCTGGCTGGATTATGGCTGGCCTCCCATTGTAACCAATTATACCTACGATACAGATGGCAACCTGGTACGTCCCGGTGTTACCTACGATAAAGAAACGAATGCACATCGTATTCATCCCATCTGGCAGTTCCTTGCGCGCGACTATAGCGTTAACAATCCGTTTATCGCCAGTACCTATGTGTATACGCTACCGATGATTGTTAATCCGGGAGGAGCGCAGTATGCTTTCCTTGATATAAACTACTCTTCGGAAGGGCTGTATAAATACCTGTTTTAATCGCTGTAATAAAAAAGCCTTGCATAGTGCAAGGCTTTTTTCATCAATATAGTGAGGTGGTTTATGACATACGTTTGATAGAGCAACCTACCGATTTGGTTTTCTTGGTGCTTACATCCTTGCCTGATATCATTTCTTCAACAGCAAGTTCCAGGTGTTTACGGTTTACCCTGGAAGCATCGGAAGGATTGTCGTCAATGGCGCCATGGTATACCAGTTTGCCGTCTTTATTGAAGAGGAAAACTTCCGGTGTGCGGCTGGCGCCAAAAGCATCTGCCAGTTCATGGTTTTTGTCCAGCGTGTAGTACCAGCCAAATTTTTCCTTTTCAGCATATTTTTTCATATCGTCGTAGCCGTCGCCACGGTCGCGGCTGGCTTCATTGGGATTGAGCAGCACAACGCCCACGTTCTTACCAAGGGTCCACTTGCATACTTCGTTCATGCGTTCCTGGTAGCCTTTTACTACCGGACAGGTATTGCAGCTGAAGATCACCAGCAGTCCGTTTTCTTTCATCGCACTTTTCAGGGTAATTTCTTTGCCGGAAACGTCTTTCAGCTTCACATCCGCTTTGGGCATTTCAGCGCCTATAGGAAGCGGTTCCAGTACATTGAACGCCATTAGGGCCAGCACCGGCAACAGGAGCAGCGTAAAGAAGGCTTTTTTCATAACATAGTATTTAGGAATCATGAAAAGATGGAATAATGACAACAAATTTTACGGAAAATTTCGCTTACCAACCGGCTTTTTTTGCCGGACGGTTCTATGGCTGTATCAACAATCATGATGGCCTGTCCGGTGCATACCCCCCGTTGATCCATGAGCTAACAGATTAATGCCTAAGCATATCGGAATGCTATGCCTGTTCATCCCGATCAATAACACCGGGTATACATGACCGGGGGGGGCTATTTTATTAATGAGCTTGCGACTGTTCTTCCAACTCATGTTTTTCGCGCTCCAGCGACATGGCTTTAATGGAATGAATGCTCACATTCAGTTCATACCCCACCAGCAGCACGAAGGAGTTGATATAGATAATAGTCATCATTACAATAATTGTACCTATTGAGCCGTACAATGCATTGTATTTACCGAAATTATTGAGAAACACAGAGAAGCCGAGCGTAGTAATGATACTCAGGGTGGTGGCCAGTATGGCGCCGGGCGAAACAATTTTCCACCGTTTCTGTATGGCAGGCGCATATTTGTATATGAACCCGATGGCATAAAAGATGAGTGCCACAATGAAAAACCATCGGAGCAGTTTGATAAAGATGATGAGGTTCTGGTCGCGGATACCCAGCCAGCGGCGCAGCACAATGCCCTGCATCATCATCAGCAGCAGGCAACCAAGGATCAGTCCCATGATGATCAGCGTAAGCTTGATGGCTGTCCACCGGCTTTGCAGACCGGTACGTTTGCCAAAGCCGATATAATTTTTATTGAAAGAACGCATCAGCCCCATCATACCATTGGAGGCAAAGAAGATCAGCAGCACAAAACCAAAGGAGAGGAGGCCCACCCGCGATTGCGCAAAAAAACTATCTATGAACTGGTTGATTTGTTCGTTGTATTCAGGCGCAGGTATGATGTCGCCGATAATGCGTTTGAGTTGCCGCACCACAGCACGTGTGCGAATGAACGGCAGGTTCGGGATCAGCGTAAACAGGAACAGGCAGGTAGGCGGAATGGCCATAATGAAATTGAAGGAGATGGCCGATGCTCTTTCAGCGAGACCAACCCTTTTTACCTGCTCCAGAAAAAATACGCCCACATCGTACAGGGGTACTTGCTCAAAGCCTGGCAATACGATCTTCTTGCTTTTTTCCTTTACAAATTGTACAGGCGGTGAATTCAGTATGACGCGTTCGATGTTCATTGCTGCGATGAGTTTTTTTCACGGGCTCTTCTTATGCGCTGCTGTTCAGTTAATGCTTTCCGGTAGGCATTGGCCTTTTGCCGGTGTTCGGCAAAAGTGGCGCTGAAATCGTGCCGGCCCGAAAAATCACTTTTCGCCACGAAATAGAGAAATTCTGTTTCCGGCGATTCGAGCACCGCATCTATAGTTTCCAGCGATGGCGTGCAGATCGGTCCGGGAGGCAAACCCGTGTTCAGGTACGTATTATAGGGCGAAGGCACCGAATAGTGCTTCTCATAAATTCTCTTTAACCCAAAATCACGAACGGCAAATTTTACTGTGGGGTCGGCCTGCAGACGCATACCTCTTTTGAGACGGTTGAGGTATACGCTGGCCACATATCCTTTTTCTTCTTTGGCATTCGTTTCTTCTTCCACAATAGAAGCGAGTATGTATGCCGTAACCGGTGTAAGCCCCAGGCGGGCTGCTTTCTGCTGCCGTTCTTCGTTCCATACTTTTTTATGTTCTGCATACAGCTTTTCGAAAATGTCATCCGGTGTGCTGTTCCAGAAATAAGTATAGGTATTGGGATATACCAGGACCATAGCCGTATTGGTGTCCAGGTCGTATTTTTTTAAGGCTTCGGGATTGTTGAGCCAGGCCATAATATCGGCGGAGTCGCATTCATACTTGCGGCCGAACATAGACGCCAGTCCTTCGCGTGTGCGCACTTTGTTGATGGTGATATTCACAGGCGCCTGGATGCCGCTGCGCAGCAACCGCACGATCTCCACAATGCTCATTCCTTTTTTGATCTCATAGCGGCCCGGTTTTACCTGCTGGTCCAGGCTGAGCCGGCGGGCGGCCATATCAAAGGAACCGGGATTCTTTACCAGTTGACTGTCGCGTACCACCTGCAGGAGATAACTGTAACTGGCCTCTTTGGTAGGAATATAGATGAATTTCGATTGTTCAAGGAAAGCCGTATTGTCTGTAAAAAAACGCCAGCCCACAAAAGCGGCGGCCACTACAACAATCAGCAGAACGATCAACACCAGTTTTTTCATACGCGAATTGGAACGAATTAAGGAATTATGCGAATATAACGCAAATGTGGCGCGAATATGCGGGGGTGGAGCGGCTGGTGCAGGCATTTGAAGATTGCCCTTCGCCTGATTGCCGGTGAACCTGATTTTGTGTGCGGGTAGCTAATGCAGGCGATTGAGGGGGACTGCTGCGGATGCAGCAGAGTAAAACGAGAGCGCCGGATAGTAAATGGCTACTGCTGCGCTTGTTCCGGTGTATGCGCACGGCTAAGGTAAGAGAGCTGCCGGCGGTAATTGTATGCGGGCAGGAACCCGGGATGATCCCGTCAATTTTGAAAGTATATCGCTTACCTCAGCGCAAAAAAAAAGCCGCACGAGGCGGCAATATCTTCAAGCTGTTATACTCCCCTTATTGAGGATTCTGAGCCGGTTGCGACTGTTCAGCAGGCGCCGGAGTGGTGGTAGTAGCAGGAGGAGGCGCTGTCTGCTGTGTGGCGGGACGTGCATTTACCGGAGCACGGCCAGTAGAACTATCTGAAATAAAGAATGCAGAGAACAGGCAAAGCAAACCAATCAGTACGGCCAGTATCCAGGTGCCTTTTTCCAATACGTCAGTCGTTTGTTTAACCCCCATAAACTGCGAGTTAAAACCGGCGAGTGTACCAGACAAACCACCGCCTTTGGGGTTTTGTACCAGTATGAACAGTGCAATCGCCACACAAGCTACAATTACCAGTACCAGAAAGAAAATGATCATTTTATAATGCTTTTAGTGCTTCAATTTTGCCTGCAAAATAATGGCTTTTAGCGGGATTGAGCAAACTTAATTTTTCGTATATGGCAATGGCGCGACCGGTATGTCCCTGTTTGGCCCATACCTCGGCCATGGCTTCAGTAATGATCTCATTGGCCTCATTGCTGTTTTCCGCAATGCGCTGGATAGACTGGCTCGTTGCTTCGTCCAGTTCCTTAATTACCGAAGCATCAGGATTGGGCCCGATGCGCTTCATGGTACGCAGCCATTCTGTAAAACTTTTCAGCTGCTTGCCTAGTTTATCTTTGGTAAGATCTTCAGGTTTCAGTTTGATGCCTACGGAAGCGAAGTAATCAATGGTATGATAGGGTTCAAAAGGAATATCGCCATCACCCGGCGTGGTTGCGTTTGCTTCACTGGCAGATGGCGGGGCGCTTTGCTCCGCAACAGGTGATGCATCCTGCGTGTTTTCCATGGCTGCTTCCGTGCCGGTTGTTTCCGTTTTTGCGGCAACCGGTGGTTCTTCCGCTGAATGCGTAGCAACGGTTTCCTGTATGGCGGCAGGATCTTCCGCTGTAGCCGTTTCAAAGGGCGGAGGCACCTCACTGGCAACAGGCTCCTGGTGCAGCTCAACAGAGGCAAAGGAAAACCCGGGTTGCTCCGCTGTGGTTTCCTCTTTTGCAAACAGGTGATCATAGTTGACTTCGGCGCCGCCGGTACCATGGCTCAGCAACCAGGCTGTCCATACGGGATCATTGGAATACAATGACAGTTTTTCACCCTGTTCCGCAAATGCTGTTGAACCGGTATCGTGCATTTTTTTTGCCAGCAGCAGTTGTGCAGCGGCAGCGTAGGGATATTCTTCGGCAAATTGCTGAAGCTGATGAAGCCCCACTTCCTGCAAAGAGTCTTTGCGGAATAAATGCTTTACCAGCGTTTGAATATGATGTTGCATGTAGGCTTACCAGTTTGAAAAGATACGGTTGAAAGTCTCATCCACCATGCTCCGGATAATTTCAGTGTTCAGTTGCGCTTCCGCCTGCTGGAGAGTGAGGTTTGCAGAGAAGTCGAAGTTACGGGAAACATCATAATTTTTGGTTTCGCCCTTTTCGTTCCTCAGGGTCAATTTGATGCCCACCGTCAACCGGTTGGTGGCTGCCTGTTGGTTGGCGATACCGGCAGTGGTCACTGAATAATTGGTGATGGTACCGCTTACGTCATAATCCGCATCATCTGATTGCACGACTGTGAGCCGCGTCTGGTTGGTGATCTTCTGCTTCAGGCGGTCATTGAACAAGGGAGCCAGCTGCGGATTTACATAGGGCGCCCTGTTCTCAATATATTGAATGCGGATCGTTTTTACTTCCGGCGGAATGCTGATATCGCGAAAAGAATAACAGCCGCTCAGCCCGGCGGCGAACAATAATAAACAACCGGTAAGCCAGACTGAAATTTGATGACGCATGATATTCATCAGGGCCTTATTGGTTTTGATCATTTATGGAATAGTCTGCAATCGTTTTGATGGTAGTTGTTTCAATCTCCTCACTCTTTGATATCATATTCCTTCAGTTTCCTGTACAGCGTGCGCTCACTGATGCCCAGGTCAAGCGCGGCATCTTTACGTTTGCCGCGATGCTTCCGCAGTGCTTTTACGATCAGTTCCTTTTCCTTGTCCATAATATTAAGCGATTCCTCCACCTCTTCATGCTGATGGATTTCATTGCCATCATGCCGGATCATCACAGGCGGCGGCGTCACGGCGGGTTGCGGATGCGGAATGAAGGCCGGCTGCATCAGTTCCTTGTTCTTGAGTTCTTTCAGTTCATTGAGCAGCGATTGGTTCTGTACCGCCATGCCGGGGTTTTGCAAAATGTCGAGGAACATTTTTTTCAACTCCGTCACATCTTTTTTCATATCGAAAAAGAGCTTGTACAGAATTTCGCGTTCGTTGGCAAAATCATGACCATTACCCGTTGCGCCCTGGGTGGCCGATGCCAGTACGGGCAGGCGGGTGAACCGCGTATCGGGCAGGAAGCGTTGCAATTCCTGTGCGGTGATCACTTTATCGGATGCCAGCACGGAAATCTGTTCTGCAATATTCTTCAATTCGCGCACATTTCCCGGCCACGGGTAGTTAATTAACACTTCCTTTGCCTGTTCGTCCAGTTGTATGGGCGTGGTCTTATAGCGCTCTGCAAAGTCAACGCAGAAACGTCGGAAAAGCAGGGGAATGTCTTCCTTCCTGTCGCGCAGAGCCGGTACACGGATGGGCACTGTGCTTAAACGGTAGTACAGGTCTTCGCGGAATTTTCCGTTTTGCGTATAGGTCAGCAATTCCTTGTTGGTGGCTGCTATTACGCGCACATCGGTTTTCTGTACTTTGGAAGAACCGACGCGGATAAATTCCCCGGTCTCGAGTACCCGAAGCAGGCGCGCCTGTGTGCCTAAGGGCATTTCACCAATTTCATCGAGGAAAATGGTGCCGCCGTTCACCGTTTCAAAGTAACCCTTGCGCGAATCCACGGCGCCGGTAAAACTTCCTTTTTCGTGCCCGAACAATTCCGAATCAATGGTGCCTTCGGGAATGGCCCCGCAGTTCACGGCAATGAACGGATTGTGTTTGCGGGCAGAAAGCGAATGTATAATGAGGGAAAAAGCTTCCTTACCTACGCCGCTTTCCCCGGTAATCAACACGGTAAGGTCAGTATTGGCCACCTGTATCGCCACCTGCAGTGCATAGTTCAATGCAGGCGAGTTGCCAATGATGCCAAATCGGTTTTTTATAGATTGTATGTCCACTGTTCGTTCGATTTAGTTATTTTCTGATCAGTACTTAACCATTTTCTGGTAACAGATAGAAAATACAGGATCGGGTTATTGATAAGCCTGACCGGAATCAACCGATATCAGGTAGTTGTTTTTGCGCTGTGCATTATACCACTGCTCTTCCGATCAGTGTGGCTCCTGTACATTCATACACTTTAACCATTGCATAGTCGCCTTTGTTCAAGCCAAGGTTTTCTTTAGGGAATACGATCACTTTGTTCTGGCTGTTTCTTCCCATCCAGTCATCGCTGCTGCGTTTGCTGTCGCCTTCGATCAACACTTTGAATGTTTTGCCAACATCCTGTTGGTTGCTTTCCAGGCTCAGGCGGTTCTGTAGTTTCACAATTTCTTCCAGCCTTCTTTTCTTGTCGGCTTCGGGCACGTCGTCTGCATAGCGCCGGGCTGCCAGGGTGCCGGGACGTTCGCTGTATATGAACATGTAGCTCATATCGTACCGGCATTGCTCCATGAGGCTGAGCGTATCCTGGTGGTCTTCTTCCGTTTCCGTACAGAAGCCGGCAATGATGTCGGAACTGATGCCGCAATCGGGAATGATCTGGCGGATGCGGTTCACTTTTGCCAGGTACCATTCGCGGGTATAGGTACGGTTCATCAGCTGCAGCACCCTGGTAGAGCCGCTTTGTACGGGCAAATGGATGTATTTACAGATGTTCTCATACCGTGCCATGGTATGGAGCACATCGTCGGTGATGTCTTTAGGGTGCGAAGTAGAGAAGCGCACGCGCAGCAAGGGACTGATGGATGCTACCATGGTAAGAAGCCGTGCAAAATCCACGCCCTCGTTGCCGGACTGGTGAGCCGGCAGGGGTGCCTCTTTTTTGCTTTCGAGGTCCGGCAGCCAGTAATAGCTGTCCACATTCTGGCCCAGCAAGGTCACTTCGCGGTAACCCTGGTTAAAGAGGTCGGTACATTCCCGTACAATGGACCAGGGGTCGCGGCTTCTTTCGCGGCCACGGGTAAAGGGCACCACGCAAAACGAGCACATGTTGTTGCAGCCGCGCATGATGCTAACAAAAGCGGTTACGCCATTGCTGTTGAGGCGCACGGGAGATATATCGGCATAGGTTTCTTCGCGACTCAGCAGCACGTTCACGGCCTTTTGTCCTTCCTCCGCTTCGGATATAAGCCCCGGCAGCGTACGATAGGCATCGGGACCTACCACCAGGTCAACCAGTTTTTCTTCTTCCAGCAGGCGGGATTTTAACCGTTCCGCCATACAACCCAGTACGCCGATCAGGGCGCCCGGATGGGCCCGTTTCACCACCCGCAATTCGTTTAGCCGTTTACGTATCGTCTGCTCTGCCTTTTCACGAATGGAGCAGGTGTTGATGAGGATAAGGTCGGCTTCTTCGTACTGGCGGGTAGCGCCATAACCATGTTCATTCAATATGGCAGCCACAATCTCACTGTCTGAGAAATTCATCTGGCAGCCATAACTTTCTATATAGAATTTTTTATGGTATACGTTCGGGTCTGCAGCAAAGGGCGCAAAGGCCTCGCCCTGGCGCGCCTCATCCATTTTGCCGGTATGCAATCTTTCTAACATCAGCTTCGCAAAAATTTGGACGGCAAAGATAGCAAAAAATGGGGGAATGACAGGATGGCAGGGAAGGGGGAATAATAGGTACTGCATTCCAACTTTAGCAGCTTCTTAACCCTATACGCGCCGCCCCGGCGCCTTCTCCGCCGGCTTGCCGGCGTATCTTTATGCTTATGAAGCAACTGATTTGTATCGTTTTAGCCGGCATGGCCCTTTTATTCCAACCTGGCTATGCACAGGATGGCAGGTACAGAAACCTGGTGCTGGAAGGCGGTGGCATCCGCGGATTTGCCTATGCCGGCGCTTTTGAAATACTGGACAGTCTGCAGCTACTGGACGATATCGAGCGGGTAGGAGGTACTTCCGCCGGCGCCATCCAGGCTACCTTGCTCGCCGTGGGCTATACGCCGCGGGAGATCATGGAAATTGCCCAACACGTGCCCTTGCGTAAATTCAATGATGGCGGTTTATTCAAAGGCTTCCGGCGACTGAAAAAACAATTCGGCTGGCATAAGGGACAAAAGATGAGCGAATGGATTGAAGGGTTGATTGCCGCCAAAACCGGCAATGGCAACATCACCTTTGCTGAATTATACCGCGACCGCCAGGCGAAAGGATACAAAGCCTTATACATTACCGGTACTGATCTTACGTATCAGTGCATACGCGTTTTCAGTCATGAGTCATACCCGGATATGCGCATTAAAGATGCAGTCCGCATCTCCGCTTCCATTCCCATTTATTTTGGCGCCGTGTTGATGGATGACCAGGGCAAGGTGTATGAGCAGCGCGACAGCACGCGCAACTGGCACGTGATGGCAGACGGAGGAGTATTGAGCAACTATCCGTTATTCCTGTTCGACTCTACCCGATTCATTACCGGTATGGATACACTGCCTAACCGGTTTATGGAAAACCCGGAAACACTCGGACTGATGATGGAAATGCCCGAACAGATAGCATTCAACCGGCAGCAACCCGGCAATCATCCTTTTACCATTCATACCATGCGTGATTACCTGAAGGCCCTGTATAGTACACTTATTGATAAACCCAACCCGGATTATAACGGCCATAGCACGCTGCGCCGGACGGTGGCTATCAGCAACCTGAACATATCCGGAAGGATTCGTAAAATCTCGCGGGAAACGGTGGAAGGGTTTGTGGCCAGCGGAAGAGAAGGGGTGCGCCAGTTTTTCAGGGAGGAGGATGTATGGAGTAGGAGGGAAGGAAGAAAATAAAACTTTGTTTCTTCCTTCCTTATGCTTTGCTCTTCCTTTCTTACCTTATCCAAAGAATACGCCCGTATTTACAGGTCCTGTATCCCTTGGAGTGAGGATCGTAATAGTAAGTGCAACTGGAGAAATGGTCCCAGGAGCAAACGTAATCATACCCTTCAATGCCGGCAGGATAGAATCCGGAACTGGTGTAATAAAATTGCGGCATGTCTGCGCAATCGGGTAATGCTTTTGTTGAGGCAACAGCGCCGCCCACTCCCAGGAGAATGGCAAGTGCCATCAATGTTACTTTGAGCTTTTTCATAATGATGGGTTTTGGTTATGTGATAATGATAAAAAAACAGGTGATGAGCACAGGGGCATTACATAAAGAATGGTTCGCGGGCTGGGGGAATGACAATAAAAACGGGGAGCGATCGTAGCAGATAGCATAGTGATAAGGTTTAATTGGTACATGATAAATTTATGGACTTATCGCATTCAATCCTCACACCGGGTGACCTTTATTTTATTTGCAGGTTTTAGTATTTCATTTTCAACCGGCTATAATAAAACAACATTGACTGTGTAAAAGCAGCGGGAGTAAGCGCAACAAAACAATATTAGAAAAGAGAGCGGAAGACGAGGCTCGAACTCGCGACCCTCAGCTTGGGAAGCTGATGCTCTACCAACTGAGCTACTTCCGCTTGAGGACAAAGCAAATCTAAGGAATAAAAAAGAAAGAATAAGGCCTTCATTTTTACCACAGCGCCCTTCCCTGGTAATAATCCAATATTTTCGTTCGCAGCACATAATCATACCGTGCCTGTATGAGACTGATATTCGCCAGGTCCAGCCGGTTACGGGCCGTAAGGTAATCAATGCTATTGCCAACGCCTGCATTGAACCGCGCTTCGGCGGCGCGGAACGATTCGGTCAGCGCGTCTACCTGTTCTACCAGCGCCTGATAACGCTTGCGCGCGGCCACCATATTCATATAATCCCGTTCAATAGCCTGCTTCAGCTGGGTTCGTGTGCTTGTTTCCGTTATTTCCGCTTCTTTCAGGTCAATCTTTGCCAGCGCAACCTGGTTGCGGGTCCGTAAACCATTCAATATGGGTATGGTGATGCCGATGCCTACCGTGGTGCGGTAGTTATTGGACAATTGATCGTAGTATGGAATCTTGGCATTGGAAGAATCACGACCGGTACTGGAAAAATTGGTAAAGACGTTTGCGCCGATACCAATGATCGGAAAGTAATTGCCCTTTGCAGCCGCCACTGTTTTTTCCGCGCTTTTCCGGCGCAGTTCGGTGGCGCGTACTACGGCCAGTTGTTCATTGGCTATGGCAAAAATACTATCCGGCGTAGCGGCATATTGCAGGTCAAATTGCTCCACGGTAAGGCGTTCCACCTGGAAGCTGCTGTCGTACGGAATGTTCATCAGTTGCGCCAGGTTCAGCCTGGCGGTTTGCAGTGCATTGGCCGTATTGATTTCCGACAGGATATTATTGGCCAGCTGCCCTTTCATATCACTCAGATCAGAAGGCATGATGGCGCCCTGGTTGTTGAGTATTTCCAGTCGCTCTACCTGCTTGCGCGTTTGCTCCGTCTGGATACGCGCCAGTTCCAACTGGTCCTGGCTGGTGAGTATCTGCAGGTATGCGAGGATAATATCCAGCGTGAGATTGTCTTTCTGCTGTTGCCATTCCATTTTGCCTGCTTCGTAGGCATACTGGTCGCTGCGCAAGGTGTTGAGCAGCCGCAGTCCGTTGAACAGCGTTACGCCTGTTTGCAGACCATATACGGCTGAAGTATATTCCTGGTTCACATAATCATTGGTGAGCAGGTCAATACTGCGACCTGAATTCAGGTTATGATCAACACTGCCCTGTAAAGTGGGCAGCATATTGCCGCGCGACTGCTTCATGTACACTTCGCTGCGCTCCATGTTCAGCCTGCTGCGATTGACCGTAAGGTTGTTGGCAATGCCTGTTTCCACACACTGACGCAGACTGTACAGGCGTGCTCCGGTTTGCGCATGGCCGGCAAACCCAATCATTGTTACAAACACTGCTAACAACAGCACTTTTCTACACTTCATGATATGCGTTTTATATTGAGTTGAAGGTATGCTGCTATGATTGTTCCTTTTCAATGCGGCCATCCAGCAGGTGAATGATGCGGGAGCCATAAGCAGCATTTTTTTCCGAGTGTGTAACCTGGATGATGGTTACGCCTTCCTTGTTCAGGGTGGTAAACAAATTCATGATCTCTTCGCCCTGTTTGGAGTTGAGATTGCCGGTAGGTTCATCAGCCAGTAACAATTGTGGTTTGGCGATGAGCGCGCGCGCAATGCCCACCAACTGTTGCTGACCGCCGGATAATTGGGCCGGAAAGAGATCTTTCTTACCTACTATCTGGAAGCGGTCCAGGATGTCGGCCACCAGTGCTTTGCGTTCTGATGATTTCACGTTCTGGTAAATCAACGGCGTTTCGATATTTTCATACACGGTCAGTTCATCAATCAGGTGATAAGCCTGGAACACAAACCCGATGTGTTGCTTGTACAGATGTGAACGCTGTTTTTCTTTCAGCGTATGCACTGGCTGGTCCATGAAATAGTATTCTCCTTCGGATGCATCGTCCAGCATACCTAAAATATGCAGCAGCGTTGATTTACCCGATCCGGAAGGTCCCATGATGGATACGAATTCCCCGGACTCAATACGGAGATGAATGTCCTTCAGAATAAAAGTCGGTTTTCCCCCTACGTTATACCATTTCGAAATGTGTCTTAGTTCCAGCATTATTTCTTAAGTATTATTGTAAAAATGCAAGTCGCAAACCTACGTTATTCACTCCGCAACGAGCCAACCGGGTTGGCCGAC
>Ga0164243_10004783_pt1 | contig 21005 bp, 14 predicted proteins | sample OricompcompostOP_FD_108781 | JGI IMG/M metagenome (GOLD analysis project Ga0164243, IMG submission 108781) | Organic Plus compost microbial communities from Emeryville, California, USA - Original compost - Organic plus compost (OP) | ecosystem: Engineered > Solid waste > Mixed feedstock >...
CACGCCCGCGCTCTGCGCGACAATCCTGAAGCCCGCGCGCGAGCATCATCAACCGGGCGGCTTCTTCGGATGGTTCAACCGGACATTCGATCGCGGCATGCGCCAATATGCGCGGGGCGTGGAAAAGACCATCGGGCGCGGGGGGCGTGCCTTCTTGGTTTTCGCGCTAATCGTGGGCGGCATGGCGCTGATCTTCTCCCGCCTGCCTGCCGGTTTCCTGCCGGACGAGGACCAGGGCATCGTTTTCGCGCAGGTAGCGCTGCCCTCCGGGACCACGATGGAGGAGACGGCCCGCACAATGAAGCAGGTCGGCGACTATTTTCTGGAGAAGGAAAAAGCATCCGTTCAGGGCGTGATGACTATCGGCGGCTTCGGCTTCGTCGGACAGGGGCAGAATGTCGGCCTGGCCTTCGTCCGGCTGAAGCCCTGGGCGGATCGGCCCGGAAGGGAGAACACGCCCGTCGAGATCGTCAAGCGCGCCAACGCGGCCTTTCAGCAGATACCCGCGGGCTCGGCAATCGCCTTCAGCCCACCCGCGGTGCTGGAGCTAGGCAATGCGACCGGCTTCGACCTGCAACTCAAGGATGTCGGCAACATCGGTCATGAAAAGCTGATCGAGGCTCGCGACCAGCTTCTTGGCCTCGCCGCGGCCGACAAGACGATGATGCAGGTCCGGCCGAACGGGATCGAGGACACGCCCCAACTCAAGCTGAACGTCGATCAGCGCGCCGCCGGCGCGCTGGGGCTTTCCCAGACCGACATCAACGACGTCATCAGCACCGCGCTCGGGGGCGCCTATGTGAACGACTTCATCGATCGTGGCCGCGTGAAGCGCGTCTATGTGCAGGCGGACGCGGAATATCGCACCTCGCCCGACGCGATCGGCGACCTGCGCGTGCGCGGGGCCTCGGGCACCATGGCTCCCTTCTCTTCCTTCTCCACCACGAACTGGGAATTCGGTCCGGCGCGGCTCGAGCGATACAATGGCGTACCCTCGGTGGAGATCCTCGGCGTGCCGGCCCCCGGCGTGAGCTCGGGCCAGGCGATGGCCAACATGGAAGCGCATATCTCCAAGCTTCCGTCGGGGGTCGGCTTCCAATGGACCGGCCTCTCGTACGAGGAGAAGCTGTCCGGCGGCCAGGCGCCTGCGCTCTACGCGCTGTCGATCCTCATCGTCTTCCTCTGCCTTGCGGCGCTCTATGAGAGCTGGTCGGTGCCCGTCGCGGTGATATTGGTGGTGCCGCTCGGCGTGATCGGCGCGGTGCTGGCGGCATGGCTCGCAGGTCTCGACAACAACATCTATCTCCAGGTGGGCCTGATCACGACGGTGGGCGTCGCGGCCAAGAACGCGATCCTGATCGTCGAATTCGCCGAGGAACGGCTGCGTCAGGGATATTCAGTGGTCGAAGCGGCGCTGGAAGCCGCCAAGCTCCGGCTCCGCCCGATCCTGATGACTTCCTTCGCCTTCATCTTCGGCGTGCTGCCGCTCGCCGTCTCGACCGGAGCGGGCGCGGGCGGACAGAATGCGATCGGTTGGTCGGTGGTGGGCGGAATGCTTTCGGCCACCGTGCTCGGCATTTTCTTCGTCCCGCTGTTCTTCGTGGCGGTGAAGCGGCTCTTCCATCGCAGGCAGGCAGAGGCATCCACAAACGATGAGATATCCGGCGCCCTACCGGCGGGCGTCGGACCGCAGGAGGCCTGATCATGCTTCGTCGTACCTTGGCCGGCCTTCTCGCTGCCAGCCTTCTCGCCGGCTGCGACATGGCGCCGAAATATGTCCGCCCGGAACTGCCGGTGGCGCCTACGCTCCCCGCCGAGGCTTCGCGGGGCGGCCCGGCGCCGGACGGGGCGGCGGAAGCGCCCGATCTCGCCTGGCGCGACTTCTTCGTGGAGCCGCGCCTGCGCGACGTGATCGCGCTCGCGCTCGCCGACAATCGCGATCTGCGCGTGGCGCTCGCCAATGTCGAGCAGGCGCGCGCGCTGTACCGCGTCCAGCGGGCCGACATCTTTCCGACGCTGGGGGCCAGCGGCTCGGCGACCTATCAGAAGATGCCGGGCGGCATTCCCAGCACAGGCACCGGCACCGGCGGAGGCGCCGCTGCCGGCGGCTCGGGCCGGAGCGATATCTATTCCGCCAGCGTCGGTGTCTCGGCCTGGGAGATCGACCTCTTCGGCCGGGTGCGCAATCTCAGCCGTGCGGCGCTCGAGCAATATCTGGCGACATCCGAAAATCGCAACGCGGCGCAGACGGCGCTGATCGCCGAAGTGGCGACCACCTGGCTTACCATGGCGGCAGACCAGGATCGGCTCGCGATCGCGCAGAAGACCGAGCAGGCCGCCGCCCAGACGCTGGAGCTCACGCGCGCGCGCCTTGCCAAGGGCATCGCGTCGGAGCTGGACGTCCGCCAGGCCCAGACGATCTTCGATCAGGCGCGCGTCGATATTGCTCAAGCAACGACCTTGGTGGCGCAGGATCGCAATGCGCTGAACCTGCTGGCGGGCACGACCGTCGCCGCCGCGATGCTGCCTGACGGGCTCGGCGATCGAAACGCGACGCTCGACCGCATGCCGGCCGATCTTTCCTCTCAGATCCTGCTGCGGCGGCCGGACATCGCCGCGGCCGAACACCAGCTGCGCGGCGCGAACGCCAATATCGGCGCGGCACGGGCAGCCTTTTTCCCCAACATCTCGCTGACGGCCGCATTCGGAACGCTGAGCCTCGGCCTCTCCGGCCTGTTCGAGGACGGCAGCAGCTTCTGGTCGGCGGCGCCCTCGGCCACGCTCCCGATCTTCGACTTCGGCCGCAACACGGGCAATCTGCGCTACGCCGAGGCCACGCGCGATGCGATGATCGCGCAATATGAGCGCGCCGTCCAGTCGGCCTTCCGGGAAGTCGCGGACGCGCTCGCCCGCCGGGGAACGATCGATGCCCAGCTCACCGCGCAGGCCTCGCTGCGCGAGGCGGCGAGCGGCGCCTATCGCCTGTCGGAAGCGCGCTTCCGCTCCGGCATCGACCCGTTCCTCACCACGCTCGATTCCCAAAGGGCGCTCTACGGCGCCGAGCAGAGCCTGGTCGCCACCCGCCTCATCCGCGAGGCGAATGCCGTCGAGCTCTATCGGGCGCTGGGCGGGGGGCTTCGGTAGCGATGCAGCGCAGCCGCATGGCCGGTCGATGGCACCGCGACCGGCTTACCTTCCCTTCCTTTCAGAGGTGCATCCCATGACGCCGAAGGACATCGCAGTATTCCTCGAAGATGTCGACGGATGCGCTGCACGACTGCAATACGCCGCCGCGCTCGCGGCCGGATGGGACGCCTATCTCACGGCCATCTTCGTCGCCGATGAGCTTGAGCTCCACCGCATGGCGGGGTTCGCGACGAGGACGGGGCTCGCCAACATGCTGGCATCGCACGACGCTGAGGTGCGGGCTGCCGAAGCGCGGATGCGGCAGATGTTCAATGCGCTGGTGTCGGCGCGCGGGCTGGAGGCGGAATGGCGCATCGCCAATCATGAAAGCCGCCGGCACCTCGTGCTTCTTGCCCGCCACGCGAGCCTGGCGGTCATCGGTCCGCCGGCGCGTCCTCAAGTACCGAGCACCCGCCTCAGCCTTCTGGAAGACATGATCTTTTCGTCCGGGCGGCCGACCCTGCTCATTCCCAATGGCTGGCCGTCGGAGCGAGCGCCGCGCAAGGTGGTACTGGCCTGGAACGGCTCCGCAGAGGCCGCTCGCGCGCTCGCCTATGCAACGCCGTTTCTGTCAGCGGCCGAAGACGTGGCGGTGGCGATTGTCCCGAATGCCGGCATCGTCGCCGACAGGAACCTCGATCCGGGCGATATCGTCCTGCGGCATCTGGCGCATCACGGCGTCGAGGCCGGTCTCCACAGGTTGGACGGCCATGACGCAGGCAATGCGATTCTCGCCTTCTGCGAGACGGACGAAGCCGATCTTCTCGTGATGGGCGCCTATGGTCATTCCAAGTTCAGCGAGGCGATCTTCGGCGGGGCCACACGCCATGTCCTCCGGCACGCCAAGCTGCCGATCCTTCTCTCGCGCTAGGATCGCCGTCTGCTCATCCGGTTCGATTGTCCGGCCATCCGGCTAGGGCCGTCTCGATGAGTTTCGCCAATGCCGCTTGGCTGGCGCCCGCACCGGCCTGCACGGCCATGCCCTGGAGCACGGCGGCTAGAAAATGGGTCAGGCCTTCGGCATCGACATGATCCGGCAAGTCGCCTTCGGCCTGGGCGCGCTTCAGCCGATCGAGAATGGCCCTTTTGGCGGTATCGCCGCGCTTGAGCACTTCGGCGCGGACGGTCTCCGCCTCCGGACCGCATGCGACCGAGTTGATGACCTCCAGGCAGCCATGCGGCTCGCATTGGCCGGTTTGGCTCTGCATGGCGCCGCGGAGCAGCCGTTCCGCGACCTCGCGCGCCGTCGGAGCTTCCAGCGCCTGACCGATATAGGCCAGCTTCTCGCGTTCGTAGAGATCGAGCACCTTCCGGAACAGCGCTTCCTTGTTCCCGAAGGCGGCATAGAGGCTGGGACGTGCAACGCCGATCGCCTTCGTCAGATCGCTGAGCGAAGTGCCTTCATAGCCTCTGCTCCAGAACAGGCGGAGCGCGGTCGCGAGAGCCGCTTCCGTGCAGAATTCGCGAGGGCGTCCCGGTGGAAACTGTGTGTCCATATCCATTTCCAAATCCGTACGAGAGAATTGTCTGGCGGCCGGTCCGATGGCTCGCCTAATCTCCCCGCTCCTGTTCCTCCACGGCATCGGACAGCTTGGCCAACAGGCAGGTCAGTTGCCGGCATTCCACTGCATCGAGCACGCCAAATATCTGCCCGATCAAATCGCGGCGTAGGGGTTCGGCCTTCGCAATGGCTTGCCTGCCCAGGTCGGTGACCGAGATGCGCTTTACGCGACGATCGGCGACATCCGGGTCGCGCTGCACCAGTCCGTCGCGTTCGAGCCCGTCCAGCGCTTCGGTGACAGTCCGCGGCGCCAAGCCGAAGATGTCGGCAATGTCGGTGGCGCGCACGGAACCCCTTCGGTCGGCAAACAGGAGGATATTCGTGCGGGACAGGGATATGCCGTTCAGCATCATCCGATGGTCGAGCAATCGATGCATGCGCATGAACAGCTTGGCGAAATCAACGGCGAGAGTGTCCAGGCTTTGCATGTCCGCTGTCGTCCACCAGCCCTAATCACCCATATTCTCGCACAATCGTGCAGGCGAAGCAATTTGAATGAATGTTCATTCAGAACTCCCTTTCTGATCCGCACCTGGTGCGCCGATCAAGTCGGGGTACGCGTAACCGAGACGCGAAGAGCCGATGGGCAGGGCGTCCCGTATCGAGAGCCATGCCTCAAGATCATTTCGGCACATCAGATGACTTGACTTCGAGAGCACCCTGGTCCAGTTATGAATGAACGCTCATTCCAAATGTAGGATGACATGGTGCGCAGTATGGCCGTTCTGCTCCGCGAGATCGGTACGAGCCCGGCCACTGTAGCTGTTCCTCCTACAATCCGACGTCTGAAGCTCCGGCTCTCGAGCAATGACATCCCGGCGATACTCCAGGACCGGGGGCATTGTTCGACACCTGCCAGTCGATATCGTTTCTCGCGCCCCCCACGCCCCATGGGAGGTCCAGCTCTCGGGCTGGATGTCGGCTGGCAGGACCATTTCTTGCGCGAGAAATCGATCGCTCATGCGCTGCCCGCGTTCTGATCGGCGATCGGTGGAACGGGAGGAGATGAGGTCTCATCCCCATGGTGTGCGCGGATGCGCTCTGGAGGTTGCAGAATGGACGTCGTCACGTCGCCAGCTCGCATTTCGGGGCGTCCTTTGGCGGTCTGGATTTATTCCGGGCTCCTGGCCCTTATAGGGATCGTGCTGATCGCGGGCGGCACACGTCTTCTGTCGCTCGGCGGCTCTTCCTACTATCTCATCGCTGGCCTGCTCACCACGGCGAGCGGCTGGCTCACCTGGCGGGGGAAGCGGCTTGGCGCCTGGCTCTACGGCGTTCTGCTGGTCTCACCGCCGACCGGGCGAGCGAGGTGCCCCTGCCGGATCAGATCATGGCCGGCCGGCTGGACGTGGAGCAGCTGGCCGAGGCACTGAAGGACTTGTCGCCCCTGCAACGGGAAGTATTCCTGCGACGACGCTTGTACGGCCAAAGCAGCGCGACGATAGCCAAGGCCCTGAACGCCGCTTCAGCATCCTGTGCGGGCGCATGGATGCCATGCTATCTCTCTCAGTAGTTGGCGTGCCGCTCGACGAGCAGGCCGGGTACGCCGGCTGTTCCTTGCCGAGTTCGGCCTCAATCGGGGATGCGCGTTGCCATCACCTGCGGTTCGCCTCGGAAGCACGGGGCGGTCGTTGATACCCGTTGCGATCGAGCCGAAGGTCGGGCCGGATATCGCAGGGGGCGCAATCCTTCTGATAGAATTGGGGAACGCGGCCGCTTACCGGATTGGTGTAGTTGAACCACATCGGCAGGATCATCGGCCATTCCCAGGGCTCGCCGGTGCCGCCGCGCAGATGCTCCTCGCGTCTGCCCAATGCCTTCAGCGGAATATCGGGCGGGAACTTGCCACCGGCGAAGCTGCGAACGGGGGTGCCTGGCGGCGGGGGGACCGGATCCTTGGCCTTCGCCCAAAGGCCGTCCTTCCACGCAACCGGATTGATATAAGGCTCATCCAGCGTCAGATCCCATAGACGCCAGACGCCGTTCTCCAGCACATATTGGTTGTTGTACATCCCGCCCCAGAAGGAAGCGCCATAGAAATCGCCGGCCTTGCCTGCCGTCTTGCCGGTGCGCGGCTGAAACAGCCGGAAACGCCCCTTTGCGGACCGTCCGTCGTCCGAAACGAACACCACGGGCTGCATCAGCCAATGATAGGAGAGCCCGGGACGCATTTCCGGCGGCTTGCCCGAGACGCGCGCCTGGATGTTGCGCGCACGCGTCACATAATAGCCGGTGAACGGCGTCTCCTTAAACCCCTTCTCCGCAATGACGCCGGTGAATCCAGCCGCGATATTGTCGTCGGCATAATAGCCATAGGCGGCCGAGATGTTCGCGATCCCGTCCCATGCGGCCGAGCGCGCCAAGCGGCGGCGGATTTCGGCGAGGGTGGCGCGCGCGGGCCGCTCCGGCGCAATCTTCCCGGTCAGCGCGTCGGCCGCGACGATCCGTGCGCGCCCCGCGGCAGCCACCGGCCTGCCGGTCACGGGATTGGCACCGAGGAACGCCGGTACGGCAAGCGCCGGCTCGGCGGCGTCGGCGACGGAAACAGCCCGATCCGGGGCCCCGGCGCCATCGGGTACCGGATCGACGATTCGGCTCGTTCCCCAGCCTCGGAAGATGTCAGTCTTCATGAGCGGAAAGCGCCGCAATTCGCGGATCTTCCAGATGCCGCCTTCCCTCACGAAGCGGTTGCGGAAGGTGCTGACTTCCCACCAGCCTTTTTCCCGGTTGGCCTCCCCCAGCATCCCCAGCTCGATTCCCCGCGCGAACGCCTCGTTGCCCCCCGGCGCAATGGCAATGGTCACGTCGAACTGCACCCGGTCGTTGAGCTGGCCGTGCGTGAGGCCTGCGGGCCCGATGCTCGCCAGCCAACGGCCTATTCCCGCCCGCCCCTGCCAGACACCCTGGCCGCCGATCTCGACCACCCCGTCCTTCGCGAACAGGTCGGTCACGTCGTCCCACATCCTGCGATCGGCATAGAAGCCGTAGATCGCCTGCAGATTGCGGATTCGGTCCTCGTCGTTGAGCGTGTCGACGCGGCGCTGAAGCGCCGCTGGCGTCGCACCCGCCGCCGGCGCCATGCCGGATGCGGGCGGGATCGGGACGCCGGCCGTCTCCGTGTCGAAATGATAGGGCACGATCGGCAGATCGCCTCCGCCCCAGTTGGTCCAGCCATCCGAATAGGCGCCGTCGAATTGCGGGTAATAATGCGCCGTCGCTATCTTCCAGATGCCGCGCTCGCGCACATAATCATTCTCGAAGACGCCGCCCTCGATCCGGGCCGCGCCGCCATGGCCATGAAAGAACAGCGCCTCCCAACGCGCCTTGGCACTGGCGCCGTCCGGCGCCAGATTCACCACCGGCGCGTCGATCATCATGGTCGATAGGCCGTCCGCCGCAGGCCCCTCCTGGTCGCCGCCGTAGCGAGCACGCAGGAATGCGGCGATCGCTTGAGGCCCGCTCGCCGTCTCGGCCGGTTTGATCTGGCCATCGAACACGAATTGGCCGTCCGGCGCGAAGAGCGAGCCGGCCTCCTCCCACAGCCCATATTGCGCATATTGCGCATAGAGATGCTGGAGCTTCTTGACCGCGCGGAGGGATTCGAGCCGATCGATGTCGCGCGCCAGCCGGTCGATCGAATCCGCCGGCGTCCCGCTCGACTGCCGCGCCGCCAGCGACGACCTTGAACCGGGCAGGATGATCAGCGCCAGAGCCGCCAAAGCCCAGGCGAACGCGCGCGCCTTCATCCTACCCTCTCCCTTATGACAGGCAGCCGGAAGCTTCGCACCGCGCTGCCCGGCATTGCAACGGCGAAGCGCTGCCAGGACCCTTTGGTTGAGAATTGAGAGCCCCTTGGGTCAATTCCGAGCGTGGCACGGCCGAAGAGCCGCAGCGTCAATTGCTTGTGCCCAAACGGGCAAGACTCTGCCCGGCGGTGCCGCGAAGCTCATCGTCCACAACCAGATGAGGCCAGCTTGATGCCATTCCTGTCGACCTTTCCCGGCCGGTCCCGCGGCATGCTCGGGACCTGGGTCAAGATACCTGCCATCGAGACCGTCGAGCTGCTCGGCCATGCCGGCTTCGGGTTCGTGGTGATCGACATGGAGCATGCGCCGCATGGAATGGATCTCGCCTATCGGCTGATCTTCGCGGCGCAAGCGTGCAGGATGGCGGCGCTCGTGCGGCTTTCCGATCAGAGCGGCGCGCAGATCCAGCGGCTGCTCGATGGAGGCGCCGACGGACTGCTCGTGCCGCGCATCGACAATGTCGACGTGGCGCGGAGCATCACGCGACAAATGGTGTTCAGCCCCGCCGGCACGCGCGGGCTCGGCGCCACCTCGCGAGCCGGCCGCTGGGGCCTGGCGCCGGTCAAGGACTATGTGCGGCACGGCAACGAGGAGTGCCTGCGCATGGTCCAGCTCGAGGATTGGGCGACATTGGAGGCGGCCGCCGACTATCTCGCACTGCCGCACGTCAACGGCGTGTTCGTCGGCCTCGGGGATCTGTTCCTGTCGAGCGGCAAGCCTGCCTCCGATCCGGAAGTCCAGGCGCTGGTGACCGCAGTCGGTGCCGCCGCGACGCAGGCAGGCAAGCTCAGCGGCATCGCGGCGGGATCGAGCGAGGAAGCGCGGCGCTATCTGGACCTCGGCTATTCGCTGGTGATGGTGAGCAACGACGCGACGCTGTTCGGCGAGGCCGCGCGTGAGGCGGTTTCGCGAACGCTGACGCCGGAATGAGGGCATGCAAGGCATGTATTTTGTCCATTCCGGCGTCGATTTTTTCCTCGTCCGGTCCCGCGCGGCAAAAGGCTTTGGCCGAGGCACGAAGCGTGACTAGCCCCTTCGCCAAGGGCACCGGGGCAGGATCTGCCCGAGCATGTCGAACTGGAGCGGACGCATGAGCGGGCAGGAACGTTTCACGACAACGCGGCGGCAACTGCTCGCCGGCGGTGCCGTGCTGCTCGTTACCGGAGTGGCTCGGCCAGCGTTCGCCGGCGCCGAGCGGCCCGGCAGCCGCCTGCTTGCAGCGCGACTCGCCGACGTTCGCGGCTTGCGGGAGATCAAGCGCCTCCAGCACATCTGGGGCCATCTCGCCGACGCCGGGCAATGGCGCGACATGGCGGCGCTGTTCACGCCAGCGGGCGAATGGACGGACGGCAGCCGGCAATTCTCCGGCCGCGCGGCGATCGAAGCCTTCCTGCGGCAAGAGATGGGCGGCGGACAGGAGGCGCCGCAGCCGCACCGGCTGAACCTGCGCCTGTTCCTGAGCCCCGTGATCACGCTCGCGGCCGACGGGCAAAGCGCCAGGGGACGCTGGCACGAAGTCGCCATGACCGGCGAGGCCGGCAGCCGCGCCGACTGGGCGGGCGGCATCCATGTCATCGACTATGCCTTGACCGACGAAGGCTGGCGCATCGCGCGCATGCACTATCATCCCCAGTTCTTCGGCCCCTATGGCGACGGCTGGCGCAGCGTGCCCACCATGACGTCGCTCGTGCCCTACCACTACACCCCGGACCAGGCTGGCGTGCCCATACCGCTTGCGCGCGAAACCAAGGTCCCGCTGCCGGCCGGCCGGCTCGACGCAGAGGCAGACCAGATCCTTGCCGCGACTGCAGCGCAGAATCTCCAGGCAGCCTTCGGCTTCTATCTCGATCGCAAGATGTACGACGATATTGTCGATCTCTTCGCCGAAGACGCGCGCGTCGACATCGCCGGTGTGGGGCGCTTCGCCGGCAAGGCGGGAGTGCGCCGCATGCTCGTCCGCTTCGGGAGCAAGCCAGGCCTGGCGCATGGCGAACTGGACGACCGGCCGCAGCTGATGCCCGTCGTCACGGTCGATGCTGCCGCGCGCGAGGCGAGCGTGCGCAGCTATGAGCTGGGCATGACCGGCCGGCATCAAGGCGAGAGCTTCTGGTCGGTCGCGATCAATCGCTTCACGATGCGGCGGGACAGCGACGGCGCGTGGCGCATCGCGGCCCTCGAACGATGGCCTCGCATGCGCGCTGCGTACGAGAAGGGCTGGGCCGATCCGTTGCCGGCGCCGCTTCTCGATGGCGCGGACGGGGAGCCCGACGCAGCCTCGTCGCTGCCGGTCGCGGCCTATCCGACAGCCGCCGCGCCGCCTCCGGACTTTGCTCCCTCGCTGGCGCCCCGGCCGGGCTTCGGGGGATCCGGCGACGCGGCCGCGAAACTCGCCCGCGCGCTGGCAGCCGATGGCGCGGAGAACGTCTGCTGCGCCTATGGCTATTACATCGACGAGTTCCAGTGGAACGAGACGGCGGACCTGTTCTCGAACCACAGTTGGAAGGAGCTGAGCTATATCGGCACCTTCGTCGGCCGCGAGCGCATCCGCCAGTCGATGATCAACCGATACGGCAATCGCGGGCGGACCACCGCCAGCATGCAGTTCCACCAGAAGACGCAGCCCTATGTCACTGTCTCTTCGGATGGCCGGCGCGTCGGCATTCGCCTGCGGCTGTGGCAGTTCGGCAGCTCGCCGACCGCGCCGGGATCGTGGATCTCGGGCATCTACGAGAACCAGGTCATCCTCGAGAATGGCGTCTGGAAGATCCAGGGCATGGATCTGGATTATGTCTGGCTGGCCAGTTACCCCAAGGGCTGGGGCGGCATCGAGCCTGGCTCGAGCAGGGTCTTCGCGCCCAAGCCGGAAGTTGTCGCCAAATTCCCTCCCGACGGCCCGCTGCGAGGCGCGGTGTTCCCGCCCTATCCGGACATTGCACCGATGGGCTTTCATTTTCCGAATCCGGCGAGCGGGCGGCGTCCGCAAGTCTTTCTGCCCTGGTCCGACGGCCGCCGTCCGGCCGCGAAGGAGTAGCGTCATGTCGATGTACGAAGCCGACGATCCCCGGTCCCGCCTGGCCACAGCCAAGGGCGCCGGCTCGATCGCACCCTCCGCGTTCGGCGCTTCCACCTATGCCCGTTTCTACGAGGAGCCGCCGCAGGAGACGGGACCGCACCATCGCGCCTGGTACACGCGGGGCCAGAATTTCGTCGTGGCTTATGCCGAGGCGGAGCAAGGCGCCGTTTTCGAGCGCGAGGAGCAGATCGACGAATATGTGCTGCTGCTGCCCGATAGGGAAACGCGCGTGCGGCTCAAGGTCGGAGACGAAACCCGGGAAATCGAAGGTTTCAGCATCACCATGGTGCCGCCCGGCGACAGCAGCATCACGGTGATGACGGGGGGAGCGGTGGTGCGTCTGCTCACCACGCGCTCCGCGGACGTGACGGCGCTGGCGGTCAACAACGATAAATATGCCGGCCCCCATCCGCAGATTCCACCGCTCGAAACCTGGCCCGACCCGGTCGGCGGGTTCGGGATCCGCAGCTACAGCCTCAACGTGCCGGACGAACCGGGGCGCTTCGGCAAGATTTTCCGCTGCACCACCTTCATGGTCAATGTGTTCCCACCACAGATAGGGCCACGCGACCCTGCCAAACTGTCGCCGCATCACCACGACGATTTCGAGCAATGCTCGCTCGCGATCGGTGGCGTCTACGAGCATCATCTGCGCTGGCCTTGGACCGCGAACCTCGCCGACTGGTGCCCGGACGAGCACGAGCGCTGCAGCTCCCCCTCGGTCTGCGTGATCCCGCCGCGCGTGATCCACACGTCGGCGGCCGTCGATCCCGGGGTCAACCTGCTCGTCGACATCTTCTGCCCGCCGCGGAAAGATTTCTCGGATATGCCGGGCTGGGTGCTGAACGCAGCAGACTATCCGCGCGCGGATTGACCCGGTGACGGACCAGCCGATCGCAGAAGCGCCAGCAGCCGGACCAGACGCTCCGGTGGTGGATTGCCACACCCATATTTTCCCGCTCGACATGCCGCTCGCGCGCGAGGCCTGGATCAAGCCGGGCTATGCCTTCACTGCCGACGACCTGCTGGCGGTGATGGACCGGCACGGCGTGCATTTCAGCATCATTTCCGGCCTCAGCATTACCGGCACGTACAATGATTACATGGTCGCCGCGCTGCGCCGGCACCGTCGCCTGCGCGGCACCGCCATCGTCTCGCCGGGCACGGACCGGTACATATTGGAGCGCATGCACGCCGACGGCATCGTCGGCATCCGCCTGCAGCTGGCGCGTCAGGACGCGATCGCCGATTTCCGCAGCGACGAATATCGCCTGTTGTTTCGACGCGTGCGTGACCTCGGCTGGCATGTCCATGTCGCGATCGAGGGCCCGGCTCTGCCGCCCGTTCTCGATGCGCTCACCGAAAGCGGCGTGGATGTCGTGATCGACCATTTCGGCCATCCCGATCCCGCCAATCCGCTCGGATGCCCGGGCTTCGATGCGATGCTGCGCGCGGTCGACAGCGGCCGGATCTGGATCAAGCTTTCCGGCGGCTACCGCCTCCCCGGCACGGCCGCCTGGCGCGAGGATCCTGAAGGGGATCTTGAATCCATGGCCGAGCTCGTCGCCGCCGAGATCGTGCGCCGGATCGGCACCGATCGGCTGCTGTGGGGCAGCGACGCGCCGTTCGTCGGCTATGAGCGGCGCATCCGGTACGAGGAAGTGCTCGCCAGCTATCGCCGCTGGGTGCCCGACGCGGCCCGACGCGCTGAAATCGACCGAACCGCGCTCAAACTCTACTTTTCCTGAGCGCGCGAGTGCCGATTTCGACATGACGTGCCGCCCTTGCAGATAAGTTTCTTGCCCGCCGACCTGCCAAACGGACGTTGATGGCAACCCCTATCAAGGGCGTCGCCTCGGACCGGAACCACGGCACTGCCCCGCGGGAGGAGAGGACTATGCGCTTTCGGCCACAGGGCCGAGGCGTCGCGCACGTCCGCGATGCCGCCCGGGCGCCGACACCCGGAAATGGCAACGGCCTCGGTGGAGGCGCGAACCGTGCGCGCTCCGCAATTTCCAATTGAGAGAAGGGGGGAGGAACAGCAATGCTCGGAAGGATGGTATTCGCCTCGGCGTCGTCGCTGCTGGCCCTGGCGGCGACGGCTGTGCCGGCTCAAGCCCAAGCTCAGGCCCAGAACGATGCGCCGCCCCCGACGCAAGAGCGCCAGGCCGTCACCGGCCTTGAAGACATTGTCGTCACCGCAACGCGCCAGGCCACCAATCTCCAGGATACGCCGATCGCGATCACCGCCGTGACGTCCGAGGCGCTGGAGGAGCGCGGCATCTCCAGTATCGGCGACCTGACGTCGACGGTGCCCAATTCGCAATTCCGCCGCGTGCAGGGCGCGTTCGGACCGGGCGTCTCCGCCTTCATCCGGGGCATCGGTTCGGGCGACACAAGCCTGGCCGGCCAGCCCCCGGTCGCCTTCTATATCGACGACGTTTATTATCCGATCCTGCTGGGTGCCAATTTCGATCTGCTCGACATCGACCATATCGAGGTGCTGCGCGGACCGCAGGGCACCCTGTTCGGACGCAACTCGCTCGCAGGCGCGATCAATGTCGTCGCCAAGCAGCCGGACCCCAAGCACGCGTCCGCCTATGCCGAAGCGACCGTCGGTTCCTACAACCGCATCGATCTGCGCGCCGGCTTCAACCTGCCGGTCAGCGACAATGCCGCGATCTATGTCTCGGGATTGTCCAAGAAGCGCGAAGGTTATCAGAGGCTGCTCGACTTCACCTGCGAGATGAATCGGCGCGGGACGCCGGAGTTGGCGGGCTCATTCCCCTTTACGACGCCGCTACAGAATTCGACGCGGCTCGATACGGTGCACGATTGCACCATAGGCCATTATGGCGGCGAAGACGTTCGCGCGGCCCGCGGCAGCTTCATGTGGCAACCCACGCCATCGGTGAAACTGACGCTGACCGGCGACTATCTGCGCGACCTCTCCGAAAATCCTGCCGATTCCATCGTCGACGTCGATCCGACGCGCGCCAACACCAACCTACGCAGCCAGGCGGCCTATTTCGGCCTCACGATCGACCAGCGCTTCATGACGGGCGATCCCTATTCCACCTATGTCACCTATACCGATCGGATCGCCGCCTGCACCGTGATCCCGGGCAACACCTATTACAACGGCGCCGTCAACGAGCGCGGCCAATGCACGCGAGGCGGCTATGCGCTGCCCAACCACAATAATCTCACGAACTGGGGCGTGGCCGGCAAGCTCAACTGGGAGCTCGGCAACAATATCGCGCTGACCGGCGTGCTCGCCTATCGCGACCTCGACGAGACGCACACCTTCGATACCGACGGCATGCCGCTCGTGGTCGAGCATGTCATCAACCATCTCATCCAGAAATACACCCATGCCGAACTCCGGCTTGCGGGCACGTCCAGCTGGATCGACTGGGTGGTGGGCGCTTTCTACTTCGATGGCGACGGCGACCAGCACGCCTCGCTGATCCAGGCCAGCTCGGGCCTGCAGCGACAGCTGCACACGACCTACAAGCCCAACAGCAAGGCGGCGTTCGCCAATGCGACCGTCCGGCCGTTCGGCGAGCAACTGAGCTTCACGGGCGGGCTGCGCTATTCTGACGACAAGATGGCCGTGGATTTCTCGAACATCTCGGACGTCAGCTTTCTCACGACGGCATCGGACATCCTTTTCAAGGTGACGCCGTCGAGCAAGAAGCTGAGCTGGAAGGCCGGGCTGAACTATCAACCGACCAACACGGTGCTGCTCTATGCGTCTGCCGCGACCGGCTATTCGCTGCCGGGCTACAATACGCGCCCGCTCCAATACACGCAGGTTGAGCAGAGCGACGCCAATTCGGATATCGCCTATGAGATCGGCGCGAAACTCGATCTGTTCGACCGCAAGCTGCGCCTGAACCTTGCCGGTTTCTATACCGACTTCAAGAACCGTCCAACCACGATCGGCGGTGCCGAAGCGCTGCTGGACGATCATGGCAACCCGCAGCCGGGCAACCAGCAGCTCATCCCGCTGCCCGGCGGCCCTTCGGGCTCCACGCAATGCAGCACCGTCACGGTGGCACCGGGTACGGGCATCACCTGCCTGGGCCGCACCTATTTCCGCAACCAGCCGGCGACGATCCGCGGCGTGGAGGCCGAATATACGATCAACCCCCTAGAGAATCTGGTGATCAACGGATCGGTCGGCTGGTCGAAGTTCACCGCGCCGGACATCGAGGAGCGCACCGTCAACCGGCGTCAGAGCAACCCGTTCTGGACCGCCAGCGCCGGCATCCAGTACAAGCTCGCAGCGCCGCAGATCGGCGGCTCCGTCACGCCGCGTCTCGACTGGACCTATGAAAGCAGCCAGATCGTCAGCGGGACCTCGACCAAGTATAATTATTTGATGCCTGGCAAGTCGCTGTTCAACGCGCGGCTTACCTATGACAATGAAAATCACGATTTCTCGATCGCCGCGGGCGTCGTGAACGTGTTCAACAAGTTCTATTACATCAACGTGTTCGACTATCAGCCGCTCGGCTATCCACAAACCGACGCACAACCCGCGATGCCGCGCACCTGGTCGCTGACACTGACCAAGCGCTTCTAGAGCGGACCCGCGTTCCCTCGGCGCGCCGCCGGCTTCCTCTTCCGGCGGTGCGCCTACCCTTTCGAAATGGCCTGTGACGTCCCGGCGCGTTGGAAACCGCGCCGGGACTCCCCCTTTTACCTTTGCGGCAGATCGATCCCGTCGATCGCGGGGCCGCTCGGCGGCATCTGGTAGCCATGGCGGGTCATGCGCGTCTCGGGCAGCTTCGCGCAGGGAACGCAATCGGGCCAGTAGTTGGCGGGGACGCGCCCGCTCACCAGATTGCGGTAATGGAACCACATCGGCAGGATCCCCGGCCAGGTGATGGTCGCGCCAGTGCCGCCCCAGAATCCTTCCTCGCGCTTGCCGAGCGCCGTGATCGGCAAGTCCGGCGGGTAGCGCTGCATCAGCGGGCTGGCGCGCGATCCGGAGCCCGGCGGCGGTTCCTTGGCGCTCGACCAGCCGCCCTTCCAATCGGGCGTGGAGAAATAGGGCTCGTCGATGGTGAGGCTCCACAGCCGCCAGATGCCGTCCTCGAGCACGAACTGGTCGTTGGGGTACATGCCGGCATAGAGCCCGTTCTTGTTGGGCATTCCCGACGCTTCGTCCCATTTGCTCGTGCGCGGCTGGAACAGGCGCGTGCGCAATGTCGTCGAGCGGCCATCGTGCGCAACGAGGATCACCGGCTGGATGCGCCAGTGGAAGCTAATGCCGGCGCGCTTGACTGTCGTGGGATCCGGTGTGGGGCCATACATGGCGGTCGCCGCGCCAGCGATCCGATCGCGGCCGAAATAATAGCCGGCGAAGGGGGACTGCTTGTTGCCCTTGGCCGCGAAGATGCCGGACATGCCCGGCCATTGGAAATCGTCCAGATAATAGCCATAGGCTGCCGAGACGTTCATCGTCCCATCATAGGCAAGCGAGCGCAGGTACCGGCGACGCAGGTCAACCAGGCCCCCGCCCGGCGTCGGCGCCGTAGCGCCCCTTTCCGGATTGGTCTCAAGGAAGGCCAGTGCGGACGGGCGCGAGCCGCCCCTGCCCCAGCCGTCGCGATAATCCGCTTGCATGAGCGGCTGGATTCGCATCTCGGCTATTTTCCAGATGCCGCCCTGCTTCACGAAGCGGTTGCGGAACACGCTGATTTCCCAGCGCGCCTCCCCCTTGTCCGCTTGGCCGAGCATGGCCAGTTCCGTGCCGCGCGCCAAGGCTTCGCGACCGCCAGGCGAGACACGGACGATCGTGTCGAACTGCGGCCGATCGTTGAGCTCCCCATGCGAGAGGCCTGCCGGCCCCATGCGCGCCAGCGCCTTGCGCACGCCGTCGCGGCCCCGGAAGGCACCGCCCCCTACAATCTCGATCGCTCCGTCCGCCGCGAAGAGATCGACAACGTCGTCCCACATCTTGCGATCGACATAATAGCCATAGGCGTGCTGGAGGTTGCGGACTTCATCCTCGTCGTTGAGGGCCGTCACGCGCGCAGTGAGAGAGGCCAGGGACATGCTGCTGGCCGGCGCGACGCCGTCGGGCTGCGGAATCGGGAGGCCGGCGGTATCCGCCGTGAAATGAAAGGGCACGATCGGCAGGTCCTTGCCGTCGACATTGCTCCAGCCGCCGGCATAGCCGCCCTCATATTGCGGATAATAACGGAGCAGGTCGATCTTCCAGCGCCCACCCGTGCGCACATAGCGATTCTCGTAGAGTCCGCCCTCGATCCATGCCTTGCCCTTGCCGTCACCCCGCAGCGAAAGGCCGCGCCAACGCGCGAGAGCAGAATTGCCGTCGACAGAAAGATTGACGAGCGGATCCTCGATCAGCTCGGTGTTGAGCGCGCCGGCCGCTCGATCAACGGGTCCCCCATGCTCGCGCAGCCATGCGGCGATCGCCTTGCGGCCCCGGATCGTCTCGTCGCCCCAGACGATCGCGCCTCGCTCGCCGAACAAGGCCGCCATTTCCGACCAGAGGCCGGACTGCGCATATTGCGCATAGCCACGTTGCAGATCCTTCACCGCGCGCAGGGACTCCAGACGCGTCACGTCACGGGCGAGGCGGTCCACCGTATCGGCCGGCGCCTGCGCGAACGCCACAGGCACGGTCGTCAACGCCATTGCTCCGACTATGACCAATCCTCGCGCGCGCATGCTCGTCTCCTCTTGGATCATTCCCCCGCGGCGACGGGCGATTTTGCGGCCGGCCCATTGATGCCATAGACCCTGGCCGCATTGTCGTGGAAGAAGCGGCGTGCCTCTTCCTCCGTCAGGAAATCGGCTGCAGCGCGCGCCATGGCGGCCTTCTCGGCATAGTTCCAGAGCATGCTCTGTCCGACGTCCGAGCCCCACATCAGGCGATCGGGACCGAAGCCGTCGACCATGCGCCGAACGATGTGCGCCGGACGTACGCCGGCCGCCGCCAGCCGCTCCATGTTGATTTCGGTGATCTTGAAATGGACATTGGGCACGTCCTCGAAGATCGCGATCGTCCTATCGATCCCGAAATGCGGCGGGGGCGGCATGACGATCGGCTCGCCTGCCTCTTCGGCGAGCGTCACCTCATATTGCGTCATGCCATAGGGCATGGCGCCATGATCGAGCAGGATCGGCAGATCGGGAAATTGTCGCGCAAGCAGCTTCACCAGCGGCAGCAAATAGCCGAGCTGCTTCATGAACAGGATGAGCGTCATGGGCGTGCCAAGTTCGGCGCAGCTTTCCCATATTTTCATCGCCGTCGGCGAACAGAGCCAGCCGGTATCCAGAATCCAGGGTCGCGACACGGCCATCCGGAAGCCGCGGACATGATGGTGCGCCACGAGATCGCGATAGTTCCCCGGCGTGGCGGGATCTTCCGGATCGAGGATCACGATCGGATGCAGCCGGCCGGGATATCGTGCCGCGGAATCGATGATGTAGCTGTTGTCGTAGCCATAGACATGACCACGCTGCACCAGACAGGCCTGGGCCACGTTCTGCGCATCCATCATCTCGATCAGCGCTTCGACCGTCACCGTATAGTCGGTGCGCGGCGGCGGCGGCAGATCGGGATCCAGCGCTTGTGGGGCATAGCGGTCCCAGTCGTTTGAAATCAGGTGCGCGTGCGTGTCGAAAAGCGGTTGGGACTTGGACATGTCTTTTCTCCGCCCGCACCGAAGCGCTCGATTCGCCGCATCGAAATCAGCGTGCTTTCGCCGTGCCTATGCCGCCCCGGCCATCGCCGGCTTGCCTAAAAAGGCGCAACGATTTGCCGGAAAAACGAATTGCCTGATCGTCTTAGCGGCAAGCTGAAACGCTATTCCGGACGCGCTCGGATCCGTTCACAGCCAGCTGCGCGGGGACTGGCTGGCTGGGCCGGAGCGCTCCCGAACGGCTTCAAGCCTGGCCCTTGTCGCGCGATGCGGCGCGACGATAGTCGCGCGGCGCGGCGCCGAATTGCTCGTGGAAGCAGCGCGTGAAATAGGCCGAGCTGTTGAACCCCCAGGAGAAGGCGATTTCGGTAAGCGTATGGCCGTTCCAGGCGGGGTTGCGCATCTGTCGCGCGCATTCCTCGAGACGGCGGCGCAGGATGTAGCCCGACAAACGCTCGCCCGATGTAGCAAAGATCGTGCGCAGATAACGCGGTGACAGGCGCAAACCCGCCGCGATCGACCCCGGACTCAAGTGCGGGTCGCGCAGATGCTCCTCGACGTAGCGCACAATGTCCTTGCGCCGCTGCCAGAGCGTGGCGGACGCATTGGTTCCGCCGAATTCCATGGCATATGTCATGGAGATCATCTCGAGCAGGTAGCGCGCGATCTGGCCTTCATAGGCCGGGCCGATGCCCCGTTCGGCCCGATTGGTCAGCGACTGGACCATCGCGGCGACCGTGTCGGTCAAGCCCTCCGCGCGGCCGAGGCGTACGCCGCAGAATTGCTCGGGCGTCGGCAGATATTCGCGCAGGACGTCGGGCTGGACGCGCACCATGATCGTCGTCGAGGCTTCCTGCGTGTGCCAATAATGCGGCAGGCCGGTGTCGCACAGCACGAAGTCGCCTTCGGCAAGGCGCGCCTCGTTGCCGCAATGATGGAAGGTCGAATTGCCCTTCGCCTGCAGCAGGAAATTGTACATGCGTGCTGTATTGTCGACGATATCGCGCTGCGTCCGCTCGACGCCGCAGTTTTCGACGTTCAGCCGTGCAAGCTTGATCGGGCCCAGATGAGCGATGCCCAGTTCGGCATCGAACTGACTGTGATCGGCCGGCAAGAAGCCGACCCGGCTCATCTGCGTGGCATATAGCGCATTCCAGGCAGCCGTGCGCCCTGCCATCGGCAATCCGGTGGTACTGAACCTCTCCATGCCTCTCTCCTCCCCCAGCGGATTCCAGCCTCTTCGGGCTGGTGATCCTCGGGTGTCCGGATGCCCGCCCGCTTTGGGTGCATCCGGATTATCCTAAGTCAAATCGGTCGATCGGGACAATTTCCATGCATATCATTGTGCAGGTTCGAGATTCGCCGCACCGTCCGCGTTGGACACCTCACCGAGATCGTCGATGGAGAGAAGCGTGCGCCCGGCGGTCTCGGGCAAGAGGAAGGTCGCGAGTATCGCGAGCACCATGCCGGTGATCGCGAGTATCGCCATTGCGGCGCTGAGAAGAATCACGCCGGAAAGCTGCGCCACGGCCAGAATGAACAGCGATCCCGCCGCCCGACCGAAATTATAGGCGAAGGCCTGCCCGTTCCCCCGCAGCTCGGTGGGGAACAATTCGGTGAAATAGGGGCCGAACGAGGCATACATGCCGAACTGGAAACAGCCATAGATCAGGCCGATCGGAATGAGGAAGCGA
>Ga0164243_10004785_pt1 | contig 21000 bp, 23 predicted proteins | sample OricompcompostOP_FD_108781 | JGI IMG/M metagenome (GOLD analysis project Ga0164243, IMG submission 108781) | Organic Plus compost microbial communities from Emeryville, California, USA - Original compost - Organic plus compost (OP) | ecosystem: Engineered > Solid waste > Mixed feedstock >...
AACGTGGCGTTCGAGAACCTGGACCCCCATGGCGGCATTGAAGTGGGCGGCACCCGTCCCACCGGCGGCGACCCCGCCGACGACGGCATACTCCAGGTTTCCAAGGAAGACCTCGACGCGTTGGGCGACGGTTTCAAGTCGGTGCGCATCGGCGATGACAGCATGAGCGGCGACATCACCGTCGGAATGGCCTGCGCACCCGTCGGCGTCTTCGAACTCCAGGCACAACAGCCAACACGGCCGCCCCGGCTCGATCGGGTGGACGTCGGTACCCAGCCCGACCCTTCGACTAAACACGCGCGACGCGCCATGACCGCCTCCGCGAGCAGCAGATCCAGCGGAGTGGTGATCTTGAAAGCCATCGGATCCCCCTCGACGACCTGCACCGGCGTGCCGATCTGCTCGACGAGCGAGGCGTCGTCGGTGACCACACCGGCCCCGGCGCGCTGATAGGCGCGGCCGAGCACGTCGGCGCGGAACCCCTGAGGGGTCTGCACGGCCCGCAGCCCGGCCCGCTCCGGCGTACCGAGCACGGCGCCGTTGGCGTCGACGGCCTTGATGGTGTCGGCCAGCGGAAGACCCGGAACGACGGCGGCGTGACCATCTGCCAGTGCCCCGACCACCCGGGCGATCAGCGAAGGAGGTGTCAATGCCCGGGCGGCATCGTGCACGAGTACGAAATCCGGTTCACCGGCCGCCGCAAGGGCCAGCGCCACCGATTCGGTGCGGTCGGCTCCCCCGGCCACGATCTGCGCACGGCCACCGAAAACCAACGTGGCCTCATCGGTCAGCGCGGGCGGTACCGCGACCACGACCTTGTCGATCACCCCTGAGGCCAGCAGCCCGTCCAGGGCATGCTCCAACAGGGGTTTGTCCCCCAGATTGACGAATGCTTTGGGTCTGCCCGCGCCTAACCGCTCACCTGAGCCGGCGGCCGGGACGACCGCAACAGTTGTTGCCACCACGCGTCAGGACGCGGCAGCCAGAACCTCGTCGAGGATGGTCTCGGCCTTGGCGTCATCGGTGTTCTCGGCGAGCGCCAGCTCACCGACCAGAATCTGCCGGGCCTTGGCCAGCATCCGCTTCTCCCCCGCCGACAGACCGCGGTCCTGATCGCGACGCCACAGGTCGCGCACGACCTCGCTGACCTTGATCACATCGCCTGAGGCGAGCTTCTCGAGGTTCGCCTTGTAGCGGCGCGACCAGTTGGTCGGCTCTTCGGTGAACGGCGCGCGCAGCACCTCGAAGACCTTCTCGAGGCCCTCCTTGCCGATGACATCCCGGACACCCACGAGGTCGACGTTGTCCGCCGGGACCTCGATGACCAGATCGCCTTGAGTGACGCGGAGCTTAAGGTAGACCTTCTCTTCGCCCTTGATGACGCGGGTCTTCACTTCGGAGATCGTCGCCGCACCATGGTGGGGATAAACGACCGTCTCGCCAACCTCAAAAAGCATGCAGTTATATCCTTTCGGCAACTACAAGAATACCACAGCGGGTATGCACTAAGGTTTGCCCAGCACCTGCGGGAAGGGGGCGTGACGGGGCGAAGCGGGCGACCCCGTAGAATGCAGGAGCACGTCGTCAGCCCCTGGGAGGAACAGTGAAATCGCGCCTGCTCGCATCCGTGGCCGTCAGCGCCGCCGTCGTCCTCGGGGCCACCGGCTGCTCGATGATCTCGCCGCAGGGCACGACGATCCCCTATTCGCCCAGCGACGGCGTGAACGTGGCGAACTCTCCGGGCGCACCGCTGCTCGTGCGCAATGCCCTCGTCGTCGTCAACGACGCGGGGACCGTGGGCAACCTGGTGGCGGGCGTGGTCAACATGACCGACTCGTCGCACACCCTCACGGTCCAGGTCGGTGAGGGCGCGAACGCCCTGACCGAGACCGTCCAGGTCCCGGCGCACTCGGTGTCGAGCCTCGGTCAGAACGTCGATCCGCTGCGGCTGGAGGGCATCAACGCCAAGCCGGGCAGCGTCCTGCCCATCTATTTCCAGTCCGGGGATGCCGCCGGCTCGCTCGCCGACGTGCCGGTGCTCGGTCGCGGCGAAGAGTACCTGCTCAGCCTCATCCCGGCCGACAACTTCGCTCCGTAGCCGCCGCTCGGCGCCTCACCCCTCGAAGCGGTAGCCGAGCCCGCGGATCGTCACCAGCATGACCGGCTCGCGCGGATCCCGCTCGATGCGCGAGCGGATCCGCTTGATGTGGACGTCGAGCGTCTTCGTGTCCCCGAAGTAGTCGCTGCCCCACACGCGGTCGATGAGCTGTCCGCGGGTCAGGACCCGTCCGGCGTTGCGCATGAGCACCTCGAGCAGCTCGAACTCCTTCAAGGGCATGCTGATCTGCTCGCCGTCCACCTCCACCGTGTGGCGATCGATGTCGAGTCTCACCCGCCCGCCGCTGAGGACGCGATCGTCGAGATCGGCGTCTGCGGCGGCACTCCGGCGAAGGACCGCCCTCATCCGCGCCAGCAGCTCCCTGGTCGAGTACGGCTTCGTGACGTAATCATCCGCCCCCAGCTCCAGCCCGACGACGATGTCCACTTCACTGTCTTTCGCCGTCAGCATGATCACGGGAACGGCGCTCGTGGTGCGGATCTGACGGCACACCTCGGTCCCCGGCATCCCCGGCAGCATGAGATCGAGGAGCACGACGTCGGCCCCCCGGGAGTGGAACGCGTCCAGGGCCGACGGCCCGTCCTCGGCGATCTCGACCTCGAAGCCCTCGCGCCGCAGCAGATAGGCCAACGGATCGGCGAGGTCGGGTTCGTCCTCGACGAGCAGCACTCTGGTCATGTCACAGCATCCTTCCGCGGGGAGCCCTTCTAAGCGTCCCCGACGATCGTGCTCTTGCCGGCGACCGCCTTCTTGTCGGACCGCCGCTTCTCGGCGCGCTTCTTGTCGGGCGCCTTCTTGCCGGCGGCCGCCTTCGATCCGCCGTTCGACTTGGCCTTCTTGGACTTGCCCTTCTTCCCCACGGCCGCGTCGGGGGGCGGGGGCTCCTGGCGCGGCAGCCGGATCGTGAAGGTCGAGCCCTTCCCCGGCTGGGACCACAACCGCACCTCGCCGCCGTGTCGCTGCACGGCGTGCTTGACGATCGCCAGGCCGAGCCCCGTGCCGCCGGTGCGACGGGAGCGGGCCTGGTCGGCGCGATAGAAGCGCTCGAACACGCGGTCCTGATCCGCCTCGGCGATGCCGATGCCCTGGTCCGAGACGGCGAGCTCGACGACCGCGCCGTCCACCTTCACGCCGATGCCGACGTGCGATCCTCGCGGCGAGTACGCGATGGCGTTCGCGAGCAGATTGCCCACGGCCTCGCTCAGGGCGAGCGGATCGCCGTGCACGTACGCGCCGCGGTCGCCGCCGCGGCGGATCTCGACACCCGCCGAATCCGCTTGCGTCGCATGTGCGCGCACCGCCGTGGCAACCAGTTCGTCGACGGCGATGTCACGCAACACGGCGGGTTCTTCCGACTGCAGGCGCGAGAGGCTCATGATCCGCGTGGTCAGAGTGCTCAGCCGCGTCGCCTCGTCCAGCAGCCTCCGCGCGAACGCGCGCACCTGCGCAGGATCGTCCGCCGCCGAGTCGATCGCCTCCGCCAGGAGACTCACCGCTCCCACCGGGGTCTTCAGCTCGTGGCTCGTGTTCGCCACGAAGTCGCGACGCATCTGCTCGACGCGTTCCTGCTCGGTGACATCCCGGAGCACCACGAGCACGAGCCGGGACGTGATGACGCGGGCGCGCACCGACACGACCCGCTCCTCGCCGCCTCGGGGCAGGCGCAGCGTCGCGGCATCCTTCGCCGTCCCCACCCGCGCGGCGCGGGCGAGCAGGAGGACGTCCTGGCTGGGGAGCACTGCGCCTTCGACGAACCCGTAGCCGGCAGCCGGGACGGATGCCGCGAGCACGGTCCCCGACGGGTTCACCACGACCGCGGGGTCGTCCATGCCTGCCAGGACATCGCGCACGCCATCGGGCACTTCGCCCGAGCCGTGCTGCAGGGCGCGGTCCCGCGCCCGGTACGCCGCGACGACCACGAGCACGAGCGAGCCGCCCAGGATCACTCCGATGAGCAGCGCGAGCAGTGCGAGCTGCGCGGTGTCCATGGCACCAGCGTAGGGTGCAGGAGAAGCCGCTCTAGTCCGGATCGTGGCGTCACGCGGCGATCCGTGACGAGTGTTCACCGGCGCGGCACCGTCCGTTAACCTTCCATGACGAAGATCGCCGTGACCGGGACGCGCCAGTCGTCCCCCGATCCCAGAAACGGTGCAGGCACATGCGGGAAGTGTTCCATCAGTCGCTCGAAGACCTCCAGGCGCGCCTCGTCGAGATCGCCGAACTGGTCACGACGGCCATGGAGAGGGCGACCACGGCGTTCGGAACGAGCGATGTGGCCCTGGCCGAGGAAGTGATCGACGCGGACCGGGTCATCGACGAGAAGGCCGTCGCACTCGACGAACTGGCCATTGAGATCCTGGCCCGGCAGCAGCCGGTGGCCCGCGACCTGCGGATCGTCGTGATGGGCTTGCGGGTCAGCGCATCTCTGGAGCGCATGGGCGACATCGCCGAGCACATCGCTCAACTGACGCGGATGCGGTATCCCGAGCGGGCGGTTCCCAAGGGCCTTCGCTCCACGTTCGCCAGGATGGGCGAACTGGACGTCGAGGTCGCACGCACGCTCACCGAGCTGCTGCGCACGGAGGACCTCACGCTGGCCGAACGGATCCGCAACGCCGACGACGACATCGACGAGCTCCACATCAGCGTGTTCGAGAAAGTGCTCAGCGACGGCTGGCAGGGCGAGGCATCCGCGACCGTGGATGCCACTCTCGCCAGCCGGTACCACGAGCGCTTCGCCGACCACGCCGTGTCGGTCGCCAAGAAGGTCGTCTATCTCGCGACCGGCGACTGGACGGCCGACGGCGACGAGGCCTGACGCGGCAGGGCGTCGCGCCCTGGCATCCTCACGCCACCGCGGCGGCGCAGTGCGCGCGCCAGCGTCATGAGCGCAGGCGACGCAGCCGGATCAGGCGGATCGGGGCGAGAATCGCCTGAATTCGCCGCGTTGCCTGATTCGGCGCGCGGCGTGGCGCTTGCCCGGCCGCGACGGGGGCGCCTCCTACCGGCCCTGATTGGCGACCGCGGCGGCACCGGCCGCGGCGGCTTCCGGGTCGAGATACTCCCCGGGACCGAGAGGTGCCAGGTTCTCGCCCAGCCGGTACACGAGCGGGATGCCGGTGGGGATGTTGAGCTCGGCGATGTCGGCATCGCCGATGCCGTCGAGGTGCTTGACGAGCGCCCGCAGCGAATTTCCGTGCGCGGCGACCAGCACGGTCCTCCCCGCCTGCAGGTCCGGCACGATCTCGCCGTGCCAGTACGGCAGGAGCCGGTCAATCACGATCTTGAGGGACTCGGTGCGCGGCACCTCGCCGTCGATGCCGGCGTAGCGGGGGTCTCCGACCTGGCTGTACTCGCTGTCGTCGGCCAGGACGGGCGGCGGGACGTCGAACGAGCGGCGCCACAGCATGAACTGCTCCTGCCCGAACTCCGCAAGGGTCTGCGCCTTGTCCTTCCCCTGGAGGGCACCGTAGTGGCGCTCGTTCAGCCGCCAGGAACGCTTCACCGGGATCCAGAGCCGGTCGGCCGCCTCCAACGCGATGTCGGCGGTCTGGATCGCGCGGGTGAGCACGGACGTGTGCACGACGTCCGGCAGCACTCCGATCTCAGCGAGAAGCTCACCGCCTCGCGCCGCTTCCGCCTTGCCCTGATCGGTGAGACGGACATCGACCCAGCCGGTGAACTGGTTCGACTTGTTCCACTCGCTCTGGCCATGGCGAAGCAGGATCAAGGTGTAGGGGGCGGTCATGACTGCCAGCTTACCGAGACCCTCGTGGGAGGATTGTGCGCATGTCGCCCTCGCCCGTCGGCCATCCCACGCGCGGCACGACGGGGACGAACCGGCTGCGTAGAGTCGACCGCTGGATCGCGCGGCATCCCGCCCTCCGTGGGGCCCGGGACCCGCTCGTCGTGGATCTCGGACACGGCGCGAGCGGCGTCACGACGCTGGAGCTCGAAGCGCGGCTTCGGCCGGACCGCCCGGATGTCGAGGTGATCGGACTCGAGATCGACGCCGATCGCGTCGCCCGAGCACGGGCTCAGCTGGAACGGGTCCGCGCCGGCCGGACGCCGTTCGCACCGGACTCTCGAGTGACGTTCGCGCGGGGCGGGTTCGAGGTGCCGACGCCGGCCCGGCGCCGGCCGGCCGTGATCCGCGCGTTCAACGTGCTGCGGCAGTACGACGAAGCCGAGGTCCGGGACGCCTGGGCACACATGGCCGGCCGTCTGACGCCGTCCGGGGTTCTCGTCGAAGGAACGTGCGACGAGATCGGCCGGGTCGCGACCTGGGCTTCGATCGGCGCGGACGCGAGGCCGGCCACCCTGACCATCGCGTTGCGGCTTGCCGCGCTCGAGCATCCCTCGATCGCCGCAGAGCGACTGCCCAAAGCCCTGATCCACCGGAACGTGCCGGGAGAGCCCGTGCATGATCTCCTGACCGCGATCGACCGCGAATGGGAGCGGGCTGCGGGGATGTCGGCGTTCGGTCCCGTGCAGCGGTGGCGCGCGGCGATGCAAGGCCTGGCCGACGCCGGGTGGCCCCTGCGTCAGCGCGGGCGGTGGCGTCTGGGCGAGCTCACGGTCCCGTGGTCCGCCGTCGCCCCGCGCACGTGATCCCGCCCTTTCCCGGTGCGTCGCGCCGTGCGGCCTAGCCCGGAGCCGCCGTCAGGATCGGCGGCCGAGCCGCGGGATACGGGGCACGGATGCCGTCGCCCCGGCATCCGGCGGCACGATGACCTCCTGCGCGGCGGCCACAGGACCCTCGGCCGTGTCGACCACCAGATCGACCTCGACGGGCGTCGCGCGGCGAACGAGAGCGAGCGCGATGGGCCCTTGCTCGTAGTGCTCCGCGGCGGCCGCGACCGCACCCACCACGGCGTCGCCTGCCCGGACCGCGTCACCGGGGCGAGCCGTGGCGCCGTCCAGCTGAAGCTGTACGAGACGACGCGGCGGATGCCCGAGGTTGTGCACTTTCGCGACGGTCTCCTGCCCGCGATAGCAGCCCTTGTCCAAGTGCACGGCACTGCGCAGCCAGTCGACCTCGTGCGGCAGGAGCCGCTCATCGACATCCGAGATCCGCGGGCGCCACGCCGCGATCCGCAGAGCGTCCGCGGCGATGCTGCCGGCCAGCCGGACCACGCCGGCGGCCGCTTCCGCGCAGAGCCGTTCGACCTCATCCGGAGCGACCAGCACCTCCACCCAATCGCGCCGCGATCCCGGGTGAGCGTCGGACGGGCCGTAGGCCCACCCGCCTTCGGAGATGCCGGGCCAGGGGTCGTGCCACGCGAGGGGCACGCCGTTCGGTCCCGCCGCGTGGATGCCGCTCACCGCGGCAGCCGACCCTGCCACCACGGCGATCTCGTCACTCGCGTCGCGGGGATCCACCCGCAGCCGGAATCGCATCTTCCTCAGCCAGTCCAGCAGGGAGGCGGCATCCTCTCGATCGACGAGGAGCCACGCGGTGTGGCCGTCGTCCACCACCCCGGCGGCATGCTCGACACGGCCGTTGGGGTCGAGGATCAGAAGCTCGGCACTCGCACCGGGAGCGAGCAGCCCCAGGCGCTGGGTCGAGAACGACTCGAGCCAGCTGAGGCGATCCTCGCCCGGCACGGCGAGCACGGCACGCTCGCCGAGCGGCGCGACCGCGGCGCCGGTGGCGAGGGCACGCTGCTCCGCGAGCGGATTGCCCAGGTGCTGGAGCACGCCCTCGGTGACGACCGCGCCGGGCGCGGCGGACAAGAGGCGGGCGAACGCGTCCATCACTGGACTTTCGCCAGACGTGCCGATGCGTGCGAGGCCATCTCGCCGCCGAGCGCTGCGACATCCCACGCCCACAGCAGGTGGCCTTCGACGAGCCCGTACATCCGTGAGGCGGCCGTGTACGTCTTGGCGCCCGCCGGCCGCACGACCGCGTCGGTGGCGATGTCGATCCGGGGCCCCTGGATGCGGCCGAGATACAGCTCGGTGATGCCGTCGGAGTGCACGACCGCCACGTCGATATCGAAGCCGCCCTCGGGATTGCGCAGCCTCTCGACATCCTCAGCCGTCCGTGCAGGAGCGCTCGTCACCGGCGGGAGCAGGGCTGGCCCCGGCTCGGCATCCGTCTGCGCGCGCGAGAGCCGCCAGTATCCAACCTCGGAGACGAGGGCCATGTGCTGCTCGCCGTCCACGATCCACGCGTCCGCCGAATAGTTCAGGAACGATCCCCCGTCGTGGCTGAAGCTCATGCGCTGCCCGAACTCTGCGCTGAAGCGATGGTCGGCCGCCGTGTAGTCGATGACGCCGGAGCCCTCCCAGACGCCGAGCAGCCAGGCGAACGGAGTGAGGTCGGCGGGAAGACCGGTCGGGATCTCGATCACGGCACGCTCGTCAGCGCTGGCCGCGATACAGGTTCTTGATCACGACGACCGAGACGAACAGGATCGCCAGCGAGGCGAGGCCCAGCAGCCCCACGAAGAAGAGTTCCAGAGCCATGAGGTCCATGGGATCCACTCTAGCCCCGTTCTGTGCTCCGGCCCCGTCCGATGCGGGCCAGCCACGACCTATGCCGGGACGAGGGCGGCCAGCCCGAAGGCGGCCCCGACGACGCCGAGCACCGCGAAGGCGCCGAGGGTGCTGACCGCGACCCGCACGATGAACCGCCGCGGATTGCCGTACCACAACTGCACCGCGAACGAGAGGGTGAGGCATCCGGCCAGCGCCACGCTCATCCACGCAGCCCTCTGACCCACCGGGACGAAGAGGCCGACCGCGACGCCCGCGAGCGCGGCGACGACCCACACCGCGACGACTCCGGCGAACGTTCCCCGGGGGGCGAGTTCAGGCGTCGACATGAGGCCATTGTCGCATGCCGCATAAGATGGGCTGGCGGCGCTGTGAGGACCGCACCCCTCCACCACGCCCCCGGGGGACCCTTGGCACAGCTACTCGTACTCAGCTCGGCGAGCGATCCCGCTCTGCCTGCGCTCGAGCTGCTCTCCCACCGGGTCCGCACGATCTCCGCCGACCCGGCGCAGCTCGTGTCGGCACCGCATGCCGACATCCTCGTCCTGGATGCGAGAGGGGATCTGGTCGCCGCCAGGTCCCTGTGCCGCGTGCTGACGGCGACGGGACTGGAGGCACCGCTGCTTCTCGTGGTGACCGAGGGGGGCATGGCTGCCGTCGGCCCCGATTGGGGCGTCTCTGACGTGCTCCTCACGACGGCCGGGCCCGCGGAGACGGAGGCGCGCATCCGGCTCGCGCTCGGTCGCGACGCGGGCCGGGACCCCGAGCCGGTACGGGTGCAGACCTCGGGCCTCACGATCGACGAGTCCTCGTACTCCGCGAAGCTGCAGGGACGTCCGCTGGACCTGACGTACAAGGAGTTCCAGCTGCTGCACTTCCTGGCCACGCACCCGTCACGCGTCTTCACGCGCGAGCAGCTGCTCAGCGAGGTCTGGGGATACGACTACTTCGGCGGGACCCGCACGGTCGACGTCCATGTCCGCCGGCTGCGGGCGAAGCTCGGCGAAGCCGAGCAGCTCATCGGCACCGTCCGCAACGTGGGATACCGCTTCAACGTCGCCGACGACGAGACCGAGCCCGTCCCGTCATGACGCCGCGTGATCCGGTCGATCCCGATCCCGCCTCCGCCCGCGACGGCCGGCTCGAGCGGCCAGGCCTCCCTCGTCGCCAGTTCAGGCGATGCGGCGGATTCAGGACGATCGAGCGCGAATCCGCCTGAATCGGCGTCATAGCCTGAACCGGTGGCCGCGGGCCGTCCAGGCAGTTCACCCACTCGTCACACGGCCCTGCAATGATGTGATGATGATCGAACACCAGGTCCTGGACACCGGGCTCGACGACGGCGAGGACGACGACTTCGACCTCGACGAGGTCTACGACTCCGAGCTGCCCGAGGGCCGTTATCTCGATCGCGAGCTGAGCTGGCTCGCCTTCAATCAGCGGGTCCTCGAGCTCGCCGAGGACCCCGCGCTCCCCGTGCTGGAGCGCGCCAATTTCCTGGCGATCTTCGGAAGCAACCTGGACGAGTTCTTCATGGTGCGGGTCGCGGGACTGCGGCGCCGGATCATCACCGGGCTCGCGGTGCCCACGAACGTCGGGCGCGCGCCTCAGGACGTGCTCGCCGACATCTCGCAGGAGGCGCACAAGCTGCAGTTGCGCCATGCCGCCGTATGGACGACACAGGTCAAGCCTGCGCTGGCCGAGGCCGGTATCGACTTCCTCTCCTGGAGCGATCTGAGCGAGGACGAGCGCTCAGACCTTTACCGCTACTTCCAGGAGCAGGTCTTCCCCGTCCTGACCCCGCTCGCAGTCGACCCGGCCCACCCGTTCCCGTACATCTCGGGGCTCTCGCTGAACCTCGCGATCCGCATCCGGAACGCCCGGACCGGCCGGCAGGAGTTCGCCCGGCTCAAGGTGCCGCCGATGCTCCCCCGCTTCGTGCGCGTGAACGACGGGTCGGAGCGGTTCCGCTTCCTGCCCCTGGAGGACCTCATCGCGAACAACCTCGCGGATCTGTTCCCCGGCATGGAGATCCTCGACCACCACGCATTCCGCCTCACGCGCAACGAGGACGTGGAGATCGAGGAGGACGAGACCGAGAACCTGATCCAGGCGCTCGAAGCCGAGCTCCTCCGCCGGCGGTTCGGGCCGCCCATCCGCCTGGAGGTCACCGAGGACGTCGACGAGGTCACTCTTGACCTCCTCATCGATGAGCTCGCCATCAGCCCGCAGCAGGTCCACCGCCTGCCCGGTCCCCTCGATCTGCGCGGGCTCTTCGACCTGAACCGCATCGATCGGCCCGATCTCCGGTTCCCACCGCACGTGCCGGTCACGGCCCTCGCATTCCAGCCGGCGGACCAGAACGGACGCGCCGATCTGTTCGCCGCGATCCGCAAAGGCGACGTCCTCGTGCATCACCCCTATGAGCCGTTCGCGACGAGCGTGCAGGCGTTCCTCGAGCAGGCGGCGAAGGATCCGCACGTCCTGGCCATCAAACAGACCCTGTACCGGACATCCGGTGACAGCCCGATAGTCCAGGCGCTCATCGACGCAGCCGAGGCCGGAAAGCAGGTCCTTGCGCTCGTCGAGGTGAAGGCCCGTTTCGACGAGGCGAACAACATCACGTGGGCCCGCAAGCTGGAGAAGGCGGGCGTGCACGTGGTCTACGGACTGGTGGGGCTCAAGACGCACGCCAAGCTCGCACTCGTGATCCGTGAGGAAGAGGGCGTGCTGCGCAGCTACTCCCACATCGGCACGGGCAACTACAACCCCAAGACGAGCCGCATCTACGAGGACTTCGGCCTGTTCACGATCGACGAACAGGTCGGCCGCGACCTCATCCGCCTGTTCAACGAACTGAGCGGCTACGCGATCGAGAAGAAGTTCAAGCGGCTGCTGGTCGCACCCCGGCACCTGCGGAAGGGGCTGCTGAGGCTCATCGACAAGGAGCGCCGCAACGCCCTCTCGGGCAAGCCGGCGCGCATCCGGATCAAGGTCAACTCGATGGTCGACGAGCAGATCATCGATGCGCTGTACCGGGCGAGCCAGGCCGGAGTGAAGATCGACGTCTGGGTGCGCGGGATCTGCAGCCTCAAGCCCGGAGTCCCCGGGATGAGCGAGAACATCACGGTGCGCAGCATCCTCGGTCGCTACCTCGAGCACTCGCGCATCTTCTCGTTCGCGAACGACTCCGATCCGCAGGTGTACATCGGCAGCGCCGACATGATGCACCGGAACCTGGACCGCCGCATCGAGGCGCTGGTGCGGGTGAGCGCGCCCGCCCACATCAAGGCGCTGGACGACCTGTTCACGCTCGCGATGAGCGACGGGACCAGCTCATGGCATCTGCAGGCGGACGGGGAGTGGGTCAGGCATAGCATCGGCGAGAACGGCAGGCCTCTGATCGACCTGCAGGACAAGACGATGCAGAACGTGCAGCGACGCCGGCGCGCGAGGGCGGTGCGATGACCGAGACCGCCGTGTACGCGGGCGGCGGCGTGGTCTGGCGCCTCATCGAGGGCAAGCTCAAGGTCCTCGTGATCCACCGGACGGAATACGCCGACGTCACGCTGCCCAAGGGCAAGGTCGACCCGGGCGAGATGCTCGCCGAGACCGCCGTGCGCGAAGTCTTCGAAGAGACCGGCATCCGGGTGCACCTGGGGGTCCCGGTCGGGATGTCCCGATACCGCCTTCCCAGCGGCAGGACCAAGATCGTGCACTACTGGGCGGCTTTCGCCGACGATGACGCGATCCGGGCATCCCGGTTCGTGCCGAACAAGGAGATCGCCGCGATCGAGTGGATCTCGCCGAAGAAGGCGCGCGCCCGCCTGAGCTACCCGGTGGACGTCGAGATCCTGGAGAACTTCCTCAAGCTCGTCGACGACGGCGTCCTCCACACGTTCCCCGTCGTCGTGCTCCGTCACGCGAAGGCGGCCCCGCGCTCCGAGTGGGACGGCGAGGACGCCTTGCGGCCGCTGACTGCCCGCGGCGCGAAGCAGGCCAAAGCGGTCGCCGGGCCGTTGCGCGCATTCGGCGTTCGCAAGATCGTCTCGTCCGACGCCGTGCGGTGCGTGACGACGGTGAGCCCGTTCGCGGCCCTGTCCGGCAGGAAGATCCATCGGACCGCGGCGATCTCGCAGGACTCCTGGGAAGACGGGACCGCGGATGTGCGCAGCGTGGTCGGCCGGCGCGTGCGCTCCGGCAAGCCGGCCGTGATCTGCAGCCACGGACCCGTGCTTCCGGAGATCCTCCGGGAGCTCGCGCTGGCCACGGGCACCGTGCCCGGGTCCTACCTGAACGAAGCGGCGGCACTCCCGGTGGGGGCCTTCTCGGTGGCGCACGTGTCGTCGGCCAATCCCGGGTCCGGGATCATCGCGATCGAGACCCACGAGCCCAAGGACTGACCCGCCGGGCCGCAGCCCGTTCACCTTCCGTTCACTCGTACAGCGCATTCTGGTCACCATCGCGCTCTACGGTCATGCCGAGCCCGGCACCACGGGCCGACAACCTGACACGTGAAGGATTCACACAGTGAAGCTCACCCGCATCGCACCCCTCGGCGCCCTGGCCCTCGCCGGCGCGCTCGTCCTGGCCGGCTGCGCCTCGAACGAGACCGCCGGTGGCACCGGCACGACGCCGTCGGGCGACTCCAGCGCCGCGGCGCTCACGGGCACTATCAACGGCATCGGCTCGTCCGCGCAGGGCACGGCGCAGCAGACCTGGATCGCCGGCATCCAGACGGCCAACCCCGACCTGAACATCAACTACGATCCGCAGGGCTCCGGAGCCGGGCGCAAGAGCTTCATCTCGGGAGCCGCCGACTTCGCCGGCTCGGATGCGGCGCTGAGCGACGAGGAGCTCTCGGGCACGTTCGCGCCCTGCGCCGACGGCACGAGGGCGATCGACCTGCCCGTCTACATCTCGCCGATCGCGATCGCGTACAACGTCGAGGGGCTCAGCGACCTCAAGCTCGATGCCGCCACGATCGCCGGCATCTTCTCCGGCAAGATCACGAAGTGGAACGACCCGAAGATCACGGCCCTCAACGACGGCGCCCCGCTCCCGGATGCCGCGATCACCGTCGTGCACCGGTCGGATGACTCGGGCACGACGCAGAACTTCACCGAGTACCTCGCCGCCAACGCGAAGGATGTCTGGACCGAGCCGTCTGGCCAGACCTTCCCGTACCAGGTCGGCGACGCGGCGAAGGGCACGTCCGGGGTCGCGGAGGCCACCAAGAACGCCAAGAACTCCATCACGTACATCGACGAGTCCGGGGCGGCCGGCCTGTCGATCGCGCAGCTGAAGGTCGGCGACGCGTTCGTGAAGATCTCGGCCGAAGGCGCCGCCGCAGTGGTGGCCGACTCGCCGCTCGTATCGGGACGCGAGGCGGGCGACCTGGCGATCAACATCAACCGGACCGACACGCAGGCGAACGCCTGGCCGCTCGTGCTGGTCTCGTACGTCATCGCCTGCCAGCAGTACCAGGACGCCGCCAAGGGCGCTCTGGTGAGCAGCTACGTGCAGTACATCGCGAGCGACGCCGCACAGCAGGCCGCCGCCCAGCAGGCGGGTTCGGCACCGCTTTCGGCAGAGCTGTCGGCGAAGGTCATCGCCGCAGCTCAGTCGATCAAGTGACCGCGTGGCCCGGTCCGGACGCTCCGGACCGGGCCGCATCCCGGTCAGGACCGAGCAGTCCACCACCAGACACCGCGAGGAAGAGAGCAGGATGACCGCAGCCACCGCCGGCACCCGACCGGCGCGCCGCAAGGCGAAGGTCCGTATCGGCGACCGGGTGTTCGCGACCACCACGATCGTCGCCGGGTCCCTCATCCTGGCCACGCTCGCGGCCGTCGCGATCTTCCTCGTCATCCAGAGCATCCCCGCGCTCGTCGCCGGTGCCGGAGAGCTTCCCAACGAGGCGGCGAACTTCTGGCAGTACGTCTGGCCCCTCGTGTTCGGCACGGTGTGGGCGGCGTTCCTCGCTCTCCTGTTCGCCACTCCGCTGTCGATCGGGATCGCCCTGTTCATCACGCATTACGCACCCCGCCGAGTGTCGCAGACCCTCGGCTACATCATCGACCTGCTCGCCGCCGTGCCCTCCGTGGTCTTCGGACTGTGGGGCATCGCGACCCTGGCGCCGTTCGTGCAGCCGTTCTACCAGTGGCTCGGCGACCACCTCGGCTGGTTCCCCCTGTTCGCGCCGCCGGTCTCGGGAACCGGTCGCACGATCCTGACGGCTGCGATAGTCCTGGCCGTGATGGTCATCCCGATCATGACCGCCATCTGCCGCGAAGTGTTCCTTCAGGCGCCCCGGCTGCACGAGGAGGCGGCCCTCGCGCTGGGGGCCACCCGGTGGGAGATGGTTAAGATGGCTGTTCTCCCCTTCGCGCGCAGCGGCATCGTCTCGGCCATCATGCTGGGCCTCGGCCGCGCCCTCGGGGAGACCTTCGCGGTCGCGATGGTGCTCTCCCCCGCGTTCCTGGTCAAGCTCGCCGTCCTGCAGCCGCAGAACCCGAACACGATCGCGGCGAACATCGCGCTCCAGTTCCCCGAGGCGACCGGCGTGTCGGTGAACGCGCTCGTGGCTTCCGGCCTCGTGCTGTTCGCCGTGACCCTCCTCGTCAACATCCTCGCCCGGTGGATCATCGCCCGCCGCGCGGCTTTCTCGGGAGCGAACGGATGACCGTCACGACCGCACCTGCGCCCGCTCGCAGCATCCGCGTCACCAACACGCTCGCCTCGGGCCGGCTCCCCCGCGGGACCGCCTGGATGGTGCTCGGCGGGTCGTGGCTCTTCTCCGTGGCCTTCTTCGCACTGCTCGCTGTCGCCGGCGCCACTGAGGGCTTCACCATCGTCGGCGCGGTGTTCGCCGGGACGATCCTGTTCGATGTCGTCCTCTACGCGCTCTCGCGGATCGTCGAAGGAGCACGGCGCGCGCTCGACCGGCTCGTGACATCCCTCGTCTCCACGGCGTTCATCATCGCGCTGCTCCCGCTGATCTCGCTCGTGTGGACGGTCCTCGTGGGCGGCATGGCGCGCCTGGATCTCTCGTTCTTCACCCAATCGATGCGCAACGTCGTGGGCGAGGGCGGCGGCGCGCTGCACGCGATCGCGGGGACGCTGCTGATCACGCTGATGACGGCCCTGATCTCGGTGCCCGTGGGACTTCTCACCTCGATCTATCTGGTCGAGTACGGGCGGGGGCCCCTGGCGAAGGCGATCACGTTCCTGGTCGACGTCATGACCGGCATCCCTTCGATCGTGGCAGGACTGTTCACGTTCGCTCTGTTCGCGCTGATCCTCGGGCCCGCCGTGCGCAACGGGTTCATGGGCGCCGTCGCACTGTCGGTCCTCATGATCCCGGTCGTCGTGCGCTCGAGCGAGGAGATCCTGCGCCTCGTGCCGAACGAGCTGCGCGAGGCGTCCTACGCCCTCGGAGTGCCGAAATGGCTGACGATACTGCGCATCGTGCTGCCCACGTCGCTCGCGGGCATCGTGACCGGTGTGATGCTCGCGATCGCGCGCGTGATCGGCGAGACCGCGCCGCTGCTGCTCGTGACCGGCTTCACGTTCAGCATGAACTACAACCTCTTCGAGGACCGCATGATGACCCTCCCGGTCTTCGTGTACACGCAGTACACGCAGGCGGCCGGCGTGTCGGCTCAGGCCTCGATCGAGCGGGCGTGGACGGCTGCGCTCACGCTCATCCTCATCGTGATGGCGCTGAACCTCATCGGCCGGCTCATCGCCAAGATCTTCGCGCCCAAGCGCGGCCTCTAGAATCCGAAGACGAAGGAACCACGTGTCCAAGAGCATCGACGTCACCGACCTGAACGTGTACTACGGCGATTTCCTCGCCGTGGAGGGCGTCTCGTTGCACATCCAGCCGCGGAGCGTCACCGCCTTCATCGGCCCGTCCGGCTGCGGCAAGTCGACATTCCTGCGCACATTGAACCGCATGCACGAAGTGATCCCGGGAGCCCGGGTCGAAGGCAAGGTCATGCTCGACGGCGACGATCTGTACGCGCCGGGGGTGGATCCGGTGGCGGTGCGACGCCACGTGGGAATGGTCTTCCAGCGCCCGAACCCGTTCCCCACGATGTCGATCAAGGAGAACGTGCTGGCCGGTGTCCGGCTGAACAACAAGCGCATCTCCCGGTCGGACGCGGACGCGCTGGTCGAGAAGTCGCTGCGTGGCGCGAACCTGTGGAACGAGGTGAAGGACCGCCTCGACAAGCCGGGATCCGGGCTTTCCGGAGGTCAGCAGCAACGCCTGTGCATAGCCCGCGCCATCGCGGTGGAGCCGCAGGTGCTGCTGATGGACGAGCCGTGCTCGGCTCTCGACCCCATCTCGACGTACGCGATCGAAGAGCTCATCGCCCAGTTGAAGACCGACTACACGATCGTCATCGTGACGCACAACATGCAGCAGGCCTCGCGCGTGAGCGAGAAGACGGCGTTCTTCAACATCGCCGGCACCGGAAAGCCCGGAAAGCTCATCGAGTACAACGACACCGCCACGATCTTCACGACCCCCACCGAGCAGGCCACCGAGGACTACGTCTCGGGCCGCTTCGGCTGAGCCGCTGATCGGGCTGGCAGGTTCCGGCCGAGCGGCGCGATGGGGCGCGCGCGTTCGGCGCCGCTCAGCGGCATCCTCTCCGCCCCGTGGGCGCGACTCAGTCGCGCGGGCTGAGCAGGTAGTCGTTGAAGGATGCCGTCAGGCCGCGGTCCACCGGGACGGCACGACCGTCGATGGCCGTGACCGGTGCCGCCAACCGCACGCTCGAGACGAGCCACGCACTGTCCGCGCGGGCCAGATCGGCGACTGGCACGGTCTCGTAGCTCACATCGCGGCCGCCACGGCGCAAGTGCTCGAACAGGCTGATCTGCGTCGTCCCATGGAGGATCCCCGCCCCCGTCGCCGGCGTCACGAAACCATCGCCGAACCGCAGCACCACAGAGGAGGTCGGGCCCTCCAGCACGACGCCATCGCTCGTGACGAAGATCGCGTCGTCGGCATCCCGCCTGTGCGCTTCGCGCAGAGCTGCCATGTTGACCGCATAGGAGAGGGTCTTCGCACCCAGCAGAAGCCAGGGCGCTCGCTCGGACGCACCGCTGTCGATGCCCCGGTCGAGCGTCACCACCCGGATGCCGTCGCGCCGCGCGGCCGTGTTGTCGGGCGCCGCCGAGGCCGTGACCCACGCCGTGGGCGCAGGGCCGTGCTCGACCCCCCGGCTGAGGATGAGCTTCACAACGCCCTCGCCCGGTCGGCATGCGGCGGCGGCTCGATCGACCGCCTGACGCCACTGCACCGGATGCGGGGCGGGCAGGTCGCACAGCGCGGCAGAGTGGACGAGACGCTCCAGGTGCGCCCGCGCCTCCTGCGGGTGGCCGTCGACCACACCGATCGTCTCGAAGATCCCGTCGCCGCGTTGAGTGCTCAATTCCCCGACGCTCAAAGCCGGGGCCGAGGGATCCGTCACCGTGAAGGTGTCGGCGAAGTCGGTGCGGATGTCGTCGACCGGCGCGGGATCGATCAGGAGGGCGAAATGGGCGGCCATCCTCCGAGAGTAGCGAGCCGAAAGCAGGCCGGATCGCGCGAATGGCCGCCGGCCGGGGAGCTCCGGGCCGGCTCAGCCTGCTTTCCGGCCCGGGTCCGGCACGGGGAGGGCCGGAACCGGGTCCGGACCGGCGACAGGACCGGGTCGGAATAGACACGGGAGGGTGTCGGTTACACTTGATCGGCCGGGCCGCAGTAACCCCGGGCTCCATCTTCTGCCGCTGCGAGCGGCCTTGCGCCGAGAGGCGTTCTGCGGCCCGGCACTTGCGTCTCACCGGGCCGGTGAAGACCGATCGGCTCGTGCCGGCGCCTCCGTGGGACCCATCCGCGGGCGCGCCGGCCTGCCCGGCTCAGGTCAACGAGTCCAACCGCCACAGCGCTGCGGCGCCGGACAGGTCCGAAGCGAACGTGGACAGACGCAGCGCCCGCCGTGTGAGGGTCGTGGCACGTTCGGGCTCCGTCCGGTCGTAATCGTCGGCCACGTAGGTGGCCCCGGCCGCCTGGATGCGACAGAACGATGCGGCCCGCTCAAGGGCGACGGCGAAGTCGCCTTCGAACACTCCCCGCAGGATCGTGTCGATCAGTGCGACCAGTTCGTCCGGATCGGCAGGCACCGGCGCCCCGGCGATCACGGGGTCGGCGGAGCGGATCTCCACGCGTCCGCGCTCGTACAGGAGCGCGGCGGTGCGGGGATCCTCATGGATCATCAGCTGCAGCAGGTACAGGCGCCACAGCGCGCCCGGCAGTGAGCGGGCCGGTGCCCGCGACCACAGTTCCGCGAGGTCATCGATCCCGTGCTGACGCGTGAAGTCCACGAGGCGGTCGACCGTCTCGGCATCCGGGTCCGCCCGCACGCGGGCGAGCAGCGCGGCAGCGGTCGAATGCGCGACCCGGGCGGCGTCCGCAGGGTCTTGCGCGCCGAAGAGCCGATCGAGCTGCTCGGCCGGCCGGCGTACCGGTTTGTGGAAGTCCCTGCCTGCGTCCGTCACCCGTCCAGGCTACGCCGTCATGCGGTGCCGTTGATCCGGACGAGATTGCCGGCCGGGTCGCGGAACGCGCAGTCGCGGGGTCCCCAGGGCTGGTCCATCGGCTCCTGCAGCACCTCGGCACCCGTGGCACGGATGCGCTCGAACGTCGCGTCGAGGTCGGATGTCGCGAACACGATCGGTCCCGGCCCGGACCCTTTCGCGATGAGCCGGTGCAATGCTTCTGCATCCTCCGGCGAGCGCCCGGCTCCCGGCGCCGAGAGCACGAGGGCGACACCCGGCTGTTCCGGCGTTCCCAGGCTCAGCCAGCGCCAGCCGTTGCCCGAGACGTCGTTGAGCACGGTCAGCCCCACGGCATCGCGGTAGAACTCGAGGGCGGCGTCGACGTCGTCGACGGTGAGCGGAAAGAATCCGAACCTGATGTCTGTCATACCGGCAACGGTACGCACCGGCATCCCGCCGTGCTTCTCCGATCCTGCTTGATGATCAGGCGTACCGCGTCGGCCGCGTCAGCAGCCGTGCGACGCATTCAGGCATCGCCTCGGCGTCGTCATGCGGCCGCGCCCGGTACGCACTCGGCGTCTCGCCCACGATCTGGGTGAACGTCGAGCTGAACGAGCCGAGGGACGTCGCGCCCACGGCCGTGCACGCATCCGTGACGCTCGCACCCGACCTGAGCAGGGCCATGGCCCGCTCGATGCGGCGGGTCATGAGATAGGCGTAGGGCGTCTCGCCGTACGCCGCCTTGAACTCGCGAGAGAAGTGCGCGGGCGACATGAACGCGCGTGCTGCCATCGTCGGGACGTCGAGCGGCCGGGCGTATTCACGGTCCATCAGGTCTCGGGCCCTTCGCAGATGCGCGAGCGTCGCCGGAGACTGGGGGGTGGATGCCACCTCCCGAGAGTAACGGCTCGCGCAGGCCGACTGCGATCGCGACCGAGGTGCTCGTGAGCACTTCGCGCCCTCGTTCGCCGGTGGCGTGAACGTGTGCGCGAGCGCCGGTAGTCTTGACGGTACGGGCCTGTAGCTCAGTTGGCAGAGCATCGGACTTTTAATCCGCGGGTCGAGGGTTCGAGCCCCTCCGGGCCCACCAAACGTCGCTTGTTCAAACCAGTGAGGTCTCTGGTATGACGCTAGGCAGTCGTCCAGATGCGCCTCGGCCTGTTCGTACTCGACGTCGCCGGCTTCGATCTGTGCGTCGGGGAAAGCGAGGCTTCGGCCGATGCGGTCTTGTTCGTTGGCGAGCAGGGCGAGCGGGACGGCTCCGGCCTAGTGATCTGATGCTGTGTCGAGTTGCTGCCCAGATAGCGAACGCCAGGCCGACAGCGATGATCACTGTGGCCGACAGCGGTGATCACTGTGGCAACGATGACGCCACATGACTCGGCACATCCAGGAGTCGCCAATCGGCGTGGGCGCGCGGCGCACGGGATGTGGCCGATCGCTGTGATCGTGCCGAGCCAGCATGCACCACCTCTGCCACGGAGCACGATGCCTAACCACGACACGACCGGCAGGACGAGCATCCTTGTGCCACCCGAAACGGCTTTCCGGGACATCAAGACGATTGACTCCATTCACGTGCGCCGTCGATACGCGAGAACTGCCAGCGGAGCGAACACGACCACGAGGCCGATCGACCACAGCAGTGACACGACGACGTGGTGGGCGACCTCACCGCCTATGAGAAGGCCACGGCACGCAGACATCGTGGCTTCGACGGGATTGACCTTCACCCACGCCTGGAGCCAGTTCGGCAGGGTTTCGGTGGGAGCAACCATGTCGGTGCCGAACGCGAGCGGGAAGATGCTGAGCGCGACGATCGACTG
>Ga0164243_10004787_pt1 | contig 20997 bp, 11 predicted proteins | sample OricompcompostOP_FD_108781 | JGI IMG/M metagenome (GOLD analysis project Ga0164243, IMG submission 108781) | Organic Plus compost microbial communities from Emeryville, California, USA - Original compost - Organic plus compost (OP) | ecosystem: Engineered > Solid waste > Mixed feedstock >...
GTCCCTCGTCGAGAGGCTGATCCCCGACTTCCTGTGGATCGACACCGAGTACACCGCGAAGCTGTCCCTGGATGGCTTGGAGCACAACAAGATGCGGGTGGTTCCCGGGGTGACGTCGAAGGCGATGTCGGTGGCCAGCGGCTACAGCCCACGCGCGATCGTGACCCCGATCGTCGGCGCGGTCTACAAGAAGCTCGGCGGCGGTTAGATCCTCCTCAGCGGCGGCGACGGCCGGTACCGAAGATGCTGCGGGTGATCTCGCGGCCGATCACGGTGCCCGCCGAGCGCATCGCGCTCTTGAACGCGGGGCTCGCGACCATCTTCTCGAAGAACCCGGGCTCCTCGGGCTGCGCCGGGGCCGGCATCGGGGCGGCCTCTCCGGTGGCCTCGACGCCGGCGAAGCCGCCCGCGTCACCGCCCTCCGGCGGAGCCAGCTTGGCGGCCAGACGCTCGTAGGCCGAATCCCGGTCGACGGTCTGCCCGTAGGTGGCCTGCAGCGGGCTCGCCTTGGCCGCCGCCGAGATCGCGTCGGCGCCGATCGTGTCCATCAGCGAGCGCGGCGCGCGCATCCGCGTCCACGCCACCGGGGTGGGCGCACCCTTCTCCGAGAGCACGGTCACCACGGCCTCGCCGATGCCCAGCGAGGTGAGCGCCTCTTCGAGGTCGTAGACCTTGGTCTTGGGATAGGTGCGCACGGTCTTGGTGAGCGCCTTCTGGTCGTCGGGCGTGAAGGCGCGCAGCGCGTGCTGGATCCGCGCACCCAACTGCGAGAGGACGTCGTTGGGGACGTCGGTGGGCAGCTGGGTGCAGAAGAAGACGCCGACGCCCTTGGAGCGGATGAGTTTCACGGTCTGCTCGACCTGCTCGAGGAACGCCTTGGATGCGTCGTTGAACAGCAGGTGCGCCTCGTCGAAGAAGAACACCAGCTTGGGCTTGTCGACGTCGCCGACCTCGGGCAGCGTCGTGAACAGGTCGGCCAGCACCCACATGAGGAACGTCGAGAACATCACCGGGCGCGCGGCCTGGGCCCCGAGCTCCAGCAGCGTGATGACGCCGCGACCCTGATCGTCGACGCGCAGCAGATCCTTGGGCTCCAGCTCGGGCTCACCGAAGAACGTGTCCGCGCCCTCGGCCTCGAGGTTGACCAGCGCACGCAGGATCACGCCCGCGGTCGTCGTCGACACCGCACCGAGTGCCTTGAGCTCGGGCTTGCCCTCGTCGCTGGTCAGGTACTGGATGACCGAGCGCAGATCCTTGATGTCCAGCAGCGGCAGACCCTTCTGGTCGGCCCAGTGGAAGATCAGCCCCAGGGTGGATTCCTGGGTCTGGTTGAGCCCCAGCACTTTCGACAGCAGGATCGGGCCGAAGCTGGTGATCGTCGCGCGCACCGGCACACCGATGCCCTCGGTGCCCAGCGACAGGAACTCGACCGGGAAGCCCGTGGGTGTCCAGTCGTCCCCGGTGTCGGCGGCGCGCTGGGTGACCTTGTCGTTCGACTCCCCCGGTTCGGCCAGCCCCGACAGGTCGCCCTTGACGTCGGCCATGAGCACCGGCACGCCGGCCGCGGAGAGCTGCTCGGCGAGCACCTGCAGGGACTTCGTCTTACCGGTGCCGGTGGCCCCGGCGATCAGACCGTGCCGGTTGACCGTGGCAAGCGGGATGCGCACCTGGGCGGTGGGGTCGACGGCGCCGTCGACGACGACGGTGCCCAGTTCGAGAGCCTGCCCTTCGACGGCATATCCGGCGGCGATCTGCTGCGCGGGAGTAGCTGTCGATTCGGTGGTCATACCGCGGTCCTCCGTTCGCCCGAACGAGCCCTGAAACGAGCTCACGTGGGTTTTGACACTACTGGTCTTCCTACGGGTATGGGCGCGTGGCAGGCGCGTGTGCGAATACTGTGGATCTTCGTGCGAGACGAACTGGTGTGGATCGACTGCGAGATGACCGGGCTGGACCTCAAGTCCGACCTGCTGATCGAGATCGCGGTCCTGGTGACCGATGCGGACCTCAACATTCTCGGCGACGGCCTGGACGTGGTGATCCACGCCGATGACGAGTCGCTGTCCTCGATGGTCGACGTGGTGAAGCAGATGCATGCGCGTTCGGGCCTGACCGAGGAGGTGCGCAGATCCACCGTCGACCTCGCCACGGCCGAGGAGATGGTGCTCGACTACATCCGCGGGCACGTCAAGCAGGCCAAGACCGCGCCGCTGGCGGGCAACTCGATCGCCACCGACCGCGGCTTCATCGCGCGGGACATGCCCAAGCTCGACGATTACCTGCACTACCGGATGATCGACGTCAGCTCGATCAAGGAGCTGTGCAGGCGCTGGTACCCCCGCATCTACTTCGGCCAACCGGAGAAAGGTCTCGCACACCGCGCGCTGGCCGACATCCACGAGTCGATCCGCGAACTCAAGTACTACCGCGCCACGGCGTTCGTCCCGCAGCCCGGGCCTTCTACCAGCGATATCGCCGCGATCGCCGCCGAGCTCGGCCCGCCTTCGAGCAACTCGGCGGATACCGATTCGGCTTAACCGCACCCGAGCGGTTAGTATCTACGGGCCGCGTGCGCCGAAAGGCAAAGCGGCGATGGTGGCTGTAGTTCAGTTGGTAGAGCACCAGGTTGTGATCCTGGCTGTCGCGGGTTCGAGTCCCGTCAGCCACCCCGATGTCGGGAGCCCCGCCTACGCGAGTAGGCGGGGTTTTCGCGTTGACGGGGTGTGATCGACGCCGACACCCCGCCAATGGCACTCCCGACGCTTTGCGGAGCGTGGACTGCACGGGATGCGCCGCCCATACCATCGCCTACTTGAGTCAGGGCCTGCGGGCATTGCCCGCGAACCTGATTCGCACGCGCGGCAACTTCGACGTACTGAGTGCCCGTGGACTCCGGCAGCTTGCCGGGTTCGACACGGACCGACTCCCGGCGGACCCGCGGCATGCGGCTGCGCGTCACCGACCCTGACCGGACCGGTCGCGGACCCGAGGTTCGCGGGTCCGGCGATGAGCCCGCGCGCGACGGTGTCGACGCGATCCGAGCGCGCCGCGCGTAACCAGCTACCACCGCGCGAGCGCGGTCGCATCATTGCGGGCAAACATAATTGACGTTGCCATAAGCGCAATTCCGTACCATTTAGTTCAGCTGGAATATGAATTGAACATAAGTTCCCATATGTACGAATAGGTCGTGAACTGCACCGAAACACCGGAGTGTGACCTTGGTCTCATAACCGCAGTTATGCGTTTTTATCCGGCCGACCGATTTGCCACCACCAACAACCACTACGCAAACCTGTGAAGTTCCTGAGATCGACGCGCCACGCAGGCGTAGGTCACAGACATCCCACCCACCGCGGGTTACGGTCGGACACAGGACAATCCGCACGCCAGGCACACCGAACCCACGTTCCGCGGCCGGCCGCAGCGCTTCCGCTGACGCTGTGGCAAACCCGGATCGACGGCCTCCCTGAGCGACCGCACAGCGCTGCGAAGACGTGACTTAGGGAACGATTTCAGCGACTTCGCAGGTCCGCGAGGTACGGTTTGCCGCAACACGGCGTCGCGACTCGCGGTTCGGGCGGGTTGGTAGCTGATACCGCCTGCATCGACACAACCCGCTCTGCGCCCGTTAGCGAAGACACGCGTCAAGTTTGAAAACGCACTGTTACCGGGTTTTGATAGCCCTACTAGCGTTTTACGTCACCGTAAATCAAGATCTATTGCTGATCTTGTCCGGCCATTAAACAATGGCGCATTGCTGGATCCGCCACGGATTACGGAAAAGCGAATAAAACGCCCCTTGCCACGGCTTTTCTCGAATGGCATGTGGCATACGCGTCGTGGTACTAAGTACGCCGATCGCGTCATTAGTAGGGGAAGCTTTGACTCAAAATTGTGTTGCTCCTGTTGCCATCATCGGAATGGCTTGCAGACTTCCTGGAGCAATCAACTCGCCACAGCAGCTATGGGAGGCTCTCCTCCGTGGCGATGACTTCGTCACCGAGATTCCCACCGGCCGGTGGGACGCCGAGGAGTACTACGACCCCGAGCCAGGGGTGCCCGGCCGCTCCGTGTCGAAGTGGGGTGCCTTCCTCGACGACCCGGCCGCGTTCGACCCGGAGTTCTTCGGCATCACCGAGCGCGAGGCCGCCGCGATCGACCCGCAGCACCGGCTGCTGCTGGAGACCGCGTGGGAGGCCGTCGAGCACTCCGGCCTGAACCCCGCCGGTCTCGCCGGATCGGCCACCGGCGTCTTCATGGGCCTGACCCACAACGACTACGCACACCTTGCTGCCGACGCCAAGGCACTGGAGGGTCCGTACGGCTTCACCGGCACCAGCTTCAGCCTCGCCTCCGGCCGCATCGCCTACGCACTCGGCGTGCACGGCCCCGCCATCACGGTCGACACGGCGTGCTCGTCCAGCCTCAGCGCCATCCACATGGCCTGCCGCAGCCTGCACGACGGTGAGAGCGACGTCGCGCTGGCCGGCGGTGTGTCGGTGCTGCTGGAACCGCGCAAGGCCGCGGGCGGCTCGGCCGCAGGCATGCTGTCCCCGACCGGCCACTGCCACGCGTTCGACACCGCGGCCGACGGCTTCGTCTCGGCCGAGGGCTGCGTGGTGCTGACCCTCAAGCGACTCGACGACGCCGTCGCAGACGGCGATCGGATCCTCGCCGTCATCCGCGGCACCGCCACCAACCAGGACGGCCGCACGGTCAACATCGCGACGCCGTCGGCCGATGCGCAGGCCAAGGTCTACCGCATGGCGCTGAAAGCGGCCGGCGTCGAACCCGGCACCGTCGGCCTCGTCGAGGCCCACGGCACCGGCACGCCCGTCGGTGACCCGCTCGAGTTCTCCAGCCTGGCCGAGGTGTACGGCACCGACGGTCCCTGTGCGTTGGGCTCGATCAAGACCAACTTCGGTCACACGCAGTCCGCGGCGGGCGCGCTCGGCGTCATGAAGGCCGTACTTGCGCTGCAGCACAACGTCATTCCGCAGAATCTGCACTTCACCCGCCTGCCCGACCAGATGGCCGAGATCGAGACGGGTCTGTTCGTCCCCGAGACCATCACGCCGTGGCCGGTCCGGGAGGGCCAGCCCCGCCGCGCCGCGGTCTCCGCGTACGGCCTGTCCGGCACCAACGTGCACGCGGTCCTCGAGCAGGCGCCTGAGAGCCCGGCCGAGACTGCCGCAGAGGCGATTTCACCCAAGGCCGGCAACGCGCTGGTGTTCCCGGTGTCCGCCAGCTCCGCCGATGCGCTGCGCTCGACGGCACAGCACCTTGCCGACTGGCTGCTGCGAAGCGGGGACGGCAACGGTCGCGGACCCGCGATCGATCTCGGCGACCTCGCGTACACACTGGCCCGCAGGCGCGGGTTCCGTGCTGCCCGTTCGGCTGTGCTCGCAGGCGACCGCGGCACGCTGGTCGAGGGGCTGCGGCAGATCGCCGACGGTGAGGCGATGCCACAGGAGGCCGTGACCAACGACGACCGTGGGCCGGTGTGGGTGTTCTCCGGGCAGGGTTCGCAGTGGGCCTCGATGGGCGCCGAACTGCTCGACCGGGAACCGGCTTTCGCGGCCGCCATCGCCGAACTGGAACCGCTCATCGCGGCCGAGTCCGACTTCTCCGTCACCGAGGCCCTGACGGCCTCGGAGACCGTCACCGGCATCGACCGGGTGCAGCCCACCATCTTCGCGGTCCAGGTCGCGCTGGCCGCGGCCATGCGTTCGCACGGCGTCGTGCCCGGCGCGGTCATCGGTCACTCGATGGGCGAGGTTGCCGCCTCGGTCGTCTCGGGCGCACTCTCACTCGAAGACGGCGTGAAGGTCATCTGCCGCCGCACGCGCCTGATGACCCGCATCGCGGGCTCGGGCGCCATGGCGATGGTGGAACTCCCTGCCCAGCAGGTGCTTTCCGAACTCGCCAGCCGCGGCGTCGATGACGTCGTGCTGTCGGTGGTCGCCTCACCGCAGTCGACCGTGGTCGGCGGCGCGACCGCCTCGGTGCGCGAACTGATCGAGATGTGGGAGTCGCGCGGTGTGATGGCGCGCGAGATCGCCGTCGACGTCGCATCGCACTCGCCGCAGGTCGATCCGATCCTCGACGACCTCATCGAGGCGCTGGCCGATCTGGACCCCGCCGAACCGGAGATCCCGTACTACTCGGCGACGCTGTACGACCCACGGGACTACGCCGACTACGACGCCTACTACTGGGCGGACAACCTGCGTCACACCGTGCGATTCTCGGCGGCGGTCCAGGCTGCGCTCGAGGACGGCCACCGCGTGTTCGCCGAACTGTCGCCGCACCCGCTGCTGACCCACCCCGTCGAGCAGACGGCCCGCAGCCTCGACATGCCGCTCGCGGTGTTCGCCGCGATGCGCCGCCAGCAGGAGATGCCGCACGGTCTGCTCGGTTTCGTGGCCGACCTGCACAGTGCCGGTGCCGCCGTGGACTTCTCGGTCCTCTACCCCACCGGCCGGCTGCTCGACGCCCCGCTGCCGGCGTGGACGCATTCGACGCTGCTGCTCGACCGCGAACTCGAGTCCTCGGCGCCCGGTGTGCCGTCGGTGTCGGTGCACCCGCTGCTGGGATCGCACGTCGTGCTGCCGCAGGAGCCCGAAGAGCACCTCTGGCAGGGCGACGTGGGTACCGAGGCGCATCCGTGGCTGTCCGACCACCGGGTCCACCAGGTCGCGGTGCTGCCCGGTGCCGCCTACTGCGAGATGGCCCTGGCCGCCGTCACGCCCGTGCTGGGCGACACCGGCGAGGTCCATGATCTGAAGTTCCACGACATGCTGCTGCTCGACGACGCCACCCCGGTGTGGGTCTCGGCGGCCGTGACCGCCCCCGGCACCGCCGAATTCGGTGTCGAGACGCACCAGTCGGGTGATCGCACCCAGCGTGCGACCGCGGTGCTGCGTGGCGATGTCGACGCCGAACGGCCCGCCGCGCACTCGATCGATGCCCTCCTCGCCGCACACCCCAACAGGGTGGACGGCGACGAACTGCGTGCCGGTTTCGGCACCGTCGGCATCGGGCACGGCGCGGCCTTCGCCGGCCTGTCCGAGGCCTATGTCGCGACCGCGGCCGAACCCACCGTCGTTGCCGCAGTGGCCCTTCCGGGCCCGCTGCGGTCCGGACAGCGCGGTTACACGGTGCACCCGGCACTGCTCGACGCGTGCTTCCAGTCGGTGATCGCCCACCCCGAGGTCCAGAACATCGCCAGTGGCATGTTGCTGCCGCTCGGTGTGCGCAGGCTGCGGGCGTATGGGTCCACCCGCAACGTGCGGTACTGCCTGAGCCGCATCGTGAAGGCCGACAGCTTCGGTGTCGAGGCCGATCTCGAACTGCTCGACGCCGACGGCACCGTGCTGCTGAGCGCGATGGGTCTGCAACTCGGCACGGGCAATTCGGACAAGGCCGAAGAAGAGCGCCTGCTCGACGAGCGCCTGCTCACCATCGAGTGGCAGCAGCGCGAACTTCCCCGCCCCGAGGGCTCGGAGACGGTCGACGCCGGCTCGTGGCTGGTGATCCTCGCCGGAGACGATGACGAGAACCCGCGCGCAGCAGGTGTTGTCAGCGCGCTGATCGGTGCGGGCATGCCCACGACCACCATGGCGTGGTCGCACGATGCCGACCACGACGCACAGGCCGCGGCACTCACCGCGCGCCTCGACGAGCAGCCGCTCGCAGGCGTTGCGGTCATCGTGGGAGACAGCGAGACCGGCACCGACACACGCGACGTGGGAGCCGACGCTCGCCGTGGCGCCGACCACGTGCGTCATCTGGTGCGCATCGCGCGTACGTTGGCCGACGCCGTGGGCGAGCCGCCACGTCTGTACGTCGTGACCCACCGCAGCCAGCACGTGCTCGACACCGACGAGCCGTACCTGGAGCACTCCGGTCTGCGCGGCCTGATCCGGGTGGTCGGCATGGAGCATCCGCGGTTGCGCGCCACCCAGATCGACGTCGACGACAGCACCGCCCACGAGGCCCTGGTACGCCAGCTGCTGTCCGGATCGCCCGAGGACGAGACCGCGTGGCGTGACGGACAGTGGTACGCCGCACGGCTGTGCCCGTCGCCGCTGCGCGCGGCCGAGCGTCGTACCGCGGTGGCCGACAACGCTTCGGAAGGCATGCGACTGGTGGTCCGCAACCCGGGCGACCTGGAGTCCATGGAGCTGGTGACGTTCGAACGTGGCACGCCGGGACCGGGGCAGATCGAGGTTGCGGTCAAGGCGTCGAGCATCAACTTCGCCGACGTCCTCGTCGCGTTCGGCCGGTGCCCCAGCTTTGACGGCCGCCTGCCCGAGCTGGGATCGGAGTTCGGTGGCGTCGTCACCGCGGTCGGGCCCGGCGTCACGACGCACCGCGTCGGCGACCGCGTCGGCGGTGTTTCGGCCAACGGTTGCTGGAGCAACTTCGTGACATGTGAGGCCGATCTGGCCACCAAGCTGCCCGAGGGCATCAGCGAACACGAAGCCGCCGCAGTCGGTTTGGCGTACGGCACGGTGTGGCTGGGCCTGACGGAGCTCGCGCGCATCTCGGCAGGCGACAAGATCCTGATCCACTCCGCCACCGGTGGTGTGGGCCAGGCCGCGATCGCCGTGGCACGTGCGGCCGGAGCCGAGATCTACGCGACGGCTGGCAGTGAGAAGCGCCGCCAACTGCTGCGCGACTGGGGCATCGAGCACGTCTACGACTCGCGCACCACCGCCTTCGCCGACCAGATTCGCACCGACACAGACGGTTACGGCGTCGACATCGTGCTGAACTCGGTGACCGGACCCGCGCAGCGGGCCGGCCTGGAACTGCTCACGTTCGGTGGGCGCTTCGTCGAGATCGGCAAGCGCGACATCTACGCCGACACCCGCCTGGGGCTGTTCCCGTTCAGTCGCAACCTGTCGTTCTACGCCGTCGACCTCGCGCTGATGACCGTGACGCATCCGCAGAAGATCCGGGATCTGCTCGCGACGGTCTACCGCCTGATCGCCGACGGCACACTGCCGTTGCCCGAGATCACGCACTACCCGCTCGAAGAGGCCGCGACCGCGATCCGCATCATGGGCGGTGCACAGCACACCGGCAAGCTCGTGATCGACATCCCGGACACGGGTCAGAGCCAGGTCGTGGTGCCGCCCGAGCAGGTCCCGGTGTTCCGCGGCGACGGTGCCTACGTGATCACCGGCGGTCTCGGTGGCCTCGGCCTGTTCCTCGCCGAACGGATGGCCGCCGCGGGATGCGGGCGCATCGTGGTCAATTCGCGTAGCGCTCCGTCGACACGGTCCAGCGAGATCATCGAGCTGATCCGTGCCACGGGCGCCGACATCGTGGTCGAGTGCGGCGACATCGCCGAGCCCGACACCGCGCGCAGGCTCGTCGCGGCGGCGACCCAGACGGGTCTTCCGCTACGCGGCGTGCTGCACGCCGCGGCGGTGGTCGAGGACGCCACGCTCGCCAACATCACCGATGAACTCGTCGAGCACGACTGGGCACCGAAGGTGTACGGCGCGTGGAACCTGCACCAGGCCGTGCAGTCCGGCGGACCTGCGACCTCCGAGCTCGACTGGTTCTGCGCGTTCTCCTCGGCCGCGGCCCTGGTGGGCTCGCCCGGTCAGGGTGCGTACGCCGCGGCGAACAGCTGGCTGGACGCCTTCATGCAGTGGCGACAGGCCCAGGGCCTCCCCGCGACGTCGATCGCCTGGGGTGCGTGGGGTGAGATCGGCCGCGGCACGGCAATGGCCGAGGGCGACAACGCGATCGCGCCCGACGAGGGTGCGTACGCGTTCGAGGCGATCCTGCGCCACGACCGCGTGTACAACGGCTACGCCCCGGTTCTCGGTGCGTCATGGCTGACCGCGTTCGCGCAGCGCAGCCCGTTCGCCGAGCTGTTCCTGGCCGATACGCAGGGCGCCTCGGAGACCAGGAAACTGCGTTCCGAACTCGCCGCGCTGCCCCGTGAGGAATGGCCGACACACCTGCGCCGGCTGATCGCCGAACAGGTCGGCCTGCTGCTGCGCCGCACGGTGGACCCCGACCGTCCGCTGTCCGAGTACGGTCTGGATTCGTTGGGACACCTGGAACTTCGCACCCGAATCGAAACCGAGACCGGTGTCCGCGTCAGTGCGATGGACATGACGACCATCAGGGGTCTGGCACAACGGTTGTGCGAGATGCTCGACACCGACGACGCCGTGTCGGCCCCGTCGTGATCGAAATCCTCAGTACATCAACCGCAACCGGCAGTCATCGAAGGGAGGAGTAGAACCATGTTCGAGCTGACCGACATCCAGAACTGGGACGACGCTCCTGGCAAACATGTGTCGTGGGGCCCCTCCCCGAGCACGGTGGCGAAGGTAGCCGAGGCCCCGGTGAGCGATGTGCCCGCGAGCTATCAGCAGGCCCAGCATCTGCGCGCGTACCGCGAGCACACCGCTCGCGGCGTGCCGATGGCACGGCTCACCGTTCCGGTGTGGAACATGGACGGCCAGTGCGACATGCGGGCGATGTCCCATGTGATCAACGCGTATCTGCGCCGGCACGACACCTACCACAGCCGTTTCGAGTTCACCGTCGACGACCGGATCGTGCGGCGAAAGTTACGCAGCCCGCGGGATCTTCGTTTCGTGCCCACCGATCACGGTGTGCAGACGTGCGACCAGTGGCGTGAGCACATCCTTGACACCCCGGGGCCGCTGCAGTGGGACTGCTTCCGCTTCGGGATCATCCAGCGCACCGATCACTTCACGTGTTACATGAGCGTGGACCACGTGCACGTGGACGCGACGTTCCTCGGGTTGATGCTCATCGAGATCCACCTGATGTACGCGGCGCTGGTGAGCGGCGGCGCCCCGATCACGTTGCCGCCCGCGGGCAGCTACGACGACTACTGCGTGCGGCAGCGCAAGTACACCTCGGGGCTGACGCTGGACTCTCCCGAAATCAAGGAGTGGGTGACCTTCCTTGAGGGCAACAACGGCACCATGCCCAAGTTCCCCCTGCCGCTCGGCGACCTGTCGGTGCCGTGCACCGGTGATCTGATGACGGTCCAACTGCTCGACGAACCCCAGACGCAGGACTTTGAAAAGGCTTGCCTCGCCGCGGGTTCACGGTTCATCGGTGGGGTCTTCGCCACCGCCGCGCTGGCCCAGTACCAGCTGACCGATATCGACACCTACCACGTCATCACACCGACGACGACCCGTGGGACCGAGGCCGAGGTCATGGCAACCGGATGGTTCACCGGCACCGTGCCGATCACGGTTCCGGTCGGATCGTCGTTCGCCGAGACGGCCCGCACCGCACAGCGCTCGTTCGATTCGGGTCTGTACCTCGCGCACGTCCCGTTCGACCGCGTGCTCGAGCTGGGCGCGACCGAACGTGGCCTGCGGGCCCCGGATCCGGGCGTGCCGATGGTGTCGTATCTCGACGCCACCGCGGCCCCGCTCTCGCCCGCCGTCGTCGCCGAATGGAACCGGATCAACGGGCGGATCTTCAGCGAGATGGGTGCGGCCAACCAGGTCGGCATGTGGGTGAACCAGTTCGGCAGCGGTACGTGGATCACGGTGGCGTTCCCGAACAATCTCGTTGCCCGCGCCTCGGTGCAGGAGTACGTCGACGCATTCCGGTCGGTGTGCGTCGCGGTGGCCGAGGGTCGCCACGACGACGTGCCCACCCCGCGTGTCAACGAGCTCGATCTCAGATCAGCGTGAGGTTCGGCGATTCCAGCATGACACCATCGACAACGCCTGCCACCGTCGCCACGGACGACCGGCTCTCCCACACCGACCAACTGCTCTTCCTCGGGCAGCGCGCCACCGGCCAGGAACTGGTCGCACAGTGCGTGTGGGTGTACGAACGTCCGGTCGAGATCGACAAGTTGCGGGATTTTCACCGCAACTTCGGTCACGGCCTGGCCGGTCGGCTCATCGAGCGCTCACCGCTGCCGTTCGGCAGACACCGCTGGGTCGCCGCCCCCGGACCTGCCGCACCGCTCGACTTCGCCGAACAGCCCCGTCCCCGAGAAGAACTGGGCGACTGGGCCGACGCGCGTGCGCAGCTTCCGATCGATCCTGAGGTCGGACCCGGCTGGCACATGGGTGTCCTGTCCATGACCGACGGCTCGACCGCGGTGAGCCTGGTGATCTCGCACTGCCTGATCGACGGACTCGGCACCCTGCAGACGATCGCCGACGCCGTCAAGGGTGAAACCGTCGACTTCGGTTACGCCGCACCCGGTTCGCGCGGCAGGCTGCAGGCCGTGCTCGCCGGTCTGCGGCAGACCGCGCGTGATCTGCCGCAGACCGCCGCCACCCTGGTGCGCGCCGGCCGGCTCGCGATCCGGCGGCGACACGAGGTCGCGTTGTCCGCCAAACCGCGGCGCGACTTCGGGCCGGACGGCCGCAGCGACGTCGTCGCGCCCGCGATCGCGTGCTACGTGCCCCTCGAAGAGTGGGACCTGCGCGCGGCGGCACTCGGCGGGAACAGCCACTCGCTGGTCGCCGCGTTCGCCGCCAAACTCGGTGAGCTCATGGGCCGTCGGCGCAGTGACGACGGCACGGTGCTGCTGCACGTGCCGATCAGCGACCGCGCACCCGGGGACACCAGAGGCAACGCGGCCTACATCGTCAACGCGCACCTGGACCCCACCGACGTCACCAAGGATCTGTCCGGTGCGCGCTCGGCCATCCGGCAGGCCCTCGAGGCCTACCGGCAGGAACCCGACGAGACACTGCAATTGCTGCCGCTCACCCCGTTCATCCCGCAGCGGGCGGTGGCACGCGGCTCTCAGGTGGTCCTGAACCTGACCGACCTGCCGGTGTCGTGCTCGAACCTCGGCGACATCGACCCGCTGGTGTCCCGGATCGACGGCACCGCAGCCGAATACCTCATCCTGCGCGGCGTCGACCGCCGTGTCTCGCGCGAGTTCCTGGAGAACCGCAACGGATTGCTGACCGTTCTGGCCGGACGCGTCGACGACAAGATGTCGATCTCCGTCATCGGCTACCGGCCCGGCGGGCCGAACGACAAGCCACAACTGCGGGAGCTGGTCGCCAAGGCGCTCGCAGAGTTCGATCTCGTCGGCACGATCGCCTGACCGGGGCGAAGTTGTTGCTGTGGTAGGAGGTTGATCGTTGGCGATACAGACTCGCCCCGAACGGGCACGTGCTCGCATGCTGAACTCGGCCGCGACACCGGACAACCGGCTGTCGTTCATCGACCAGGCCGGGTTCGACATGTTGCGTGCGACCGGTCGCCATCAACTGATGCAGGTGCTCTGGATCTACGAGCACGCCATCGACATGGACGGTCTGCGGCAGTTCCACCGCAACTTCGGCTACGGCCTCGCCGGGCGCAGGATCGAGCGGTCACGGTTGCCGTTCGGCCGCCACCGGTGGGTCTCGTGCCCGGGTCCGCAGACCGAACTCGCCGTCGCCACCACTGCACGCCCGCGCGCCGACGTCAGCGACTGGGCCGACGAACAGGTACACCTGCCCGTCGATCCCGAACACGGACCGGCATGGCACATGTCGGTGCTGCCGATGACCGACGGCTCCACGGCCGTGAGCCTGGTGGCGTCACACCACATCGGTGACGGGATCGGCGGGGTGCTGACGCTGATGGAGGCCGTCGCAGGAACCAAGCGCCAGTTCGGGTTTCCGCCGCCGCGAGCACAGACAGCACGCCGCGCAGTCGCCGCCGACCTGCGCCAGACCGCACGCGATCTGCCCGAACTCGGCCGCACAGCGGGCAAGGCCGTCAGACTGCTGCGCCGGCGCGGCGCCGAGTTGCTGCGCTCCGCGCGCGCAGAGAACGAGAGCGCTCCGCGGACGCTGTCCACCGAACCGGTGTCGGTGCCCGCGGTTTCGGTGTTCGTCGACCTCGACGCTTGGGACCGCTGCGCAACGGGTCTCGGCGGCAACAGCTACTCGCTGCTGGCCGGTTTCGGCGCGAGGCTCGGTGAGCGGATGAACCGCGCGAATGCCCGAAGCGGCACCGTGACGCTGTCCATCGCACTCAACGAGCGCACATCGCTGGACGATTCACGCGCGCTGGCGATGACCTTCGCAAGCGCGAGCATCGATCCGCGGCAGTGCACATCCGATCTGACCGGCGTGCGCGCGACCATCCGCGAGGCGATCGAGACCGCGCGGACGACCACTGACGAGACTCTCGAACTGCTCCCCCTTATCCCCTTGGTTCCCAAGCGGGCGCTGCAGGGTTTGGGCGGGCTGTTCTTCGGATCTCCCGACGACCTGCCGGTCTACTGCTCGAATCTCGGCGACGTGGATCCCGCGGTGGGGCGCGCCGACGGAACGGACGCCGAGTACGTGGTGATGCGCGGCGTCGACCAGAACGTCACGCGACGCGACATCGAGTCGATGGGTGGACAACTCGTCCTGGTGTCGGCACGCGTCAACGGCAAGATCTCGATCGGCATCGTCGCCTATCAGCTCGATGCCCAGAACTCCAAGACCCGGTTACGCGAACTTGCAGCACTGACGCTCAAGGACTTCGGACTCGCCGGCGTGATCGAATAGGAAAGGTGACACCCCCATGACCCGCAGTTCTGTCATAGGTGTTCTGCGCGAGCGAGCGAGCCTGCAACCCGGCGACGTCGCATTCACGTTCATCGACTACGACACCGACCCCGAGGGCGTCGCGCACACCCTCACGTGGTCGCAGCTGAATCGTCGCGTGCAGAGCCTGGCATACGAGATGCAGGCGCGCAGCGCAGTCGGCGACCGTGCCGTGATCCTCGCGCCGCAGGGCCTCGACTACGTCGTGGCGTTCCTCGCGTCGTTGCAGGCCGGGAGGATCGGCGTCCCGCTGTCGGTGCCGTTCCCCGGTGTCCACGACGAACGTGTCACCGCGGTCCTGCGCGACACCGCGCCTTCGATCGTGCTCACCACGTCGGCGGTGTCCTCGCACATCGCCGAATATCTCGAACCGCAGGCGGGTCAGGCCGCGCCGTGGATCGCCGAGATCGACACGCTCGACCTCGACACCCGGCGTCGCCCGGTCAAGCGCGAGCAGGCGCCGGAAACCGCCTACCTGCAGTACACCTCGGGCTCCACGCGGACACCGGCCGGCGTCATGGTGTCGCACCGCAACCTGACGGCGAACTTCGAACAGGTCGTCGCCGGCTTCTTCCCCGACAACATCGCGCCGTCGGACACCACCTCGATCTCGTGGCTGCCGCTGTATCACGACATGGGACTCATGCTGGGCCTGTGCGCACCGGTCCTCGGCGGCTGGCACACCGTGCTCATCAGCCCGTTCGCGTTCCTGGCCAAGCCCGCTCGATGGATGCAGCTTCTGGCGACCCACCCGGCCACTGTGACCGCGGCCCCCAACTTCGCGTTCGACCTCGCGGCGAGGAAGACCTCGGACGCCGACCTCACCGGGATGGACCTCGGTGACGTGCGGTGCGTGCTCAGCGGCAGCGAGCGGGTCCACGAGCCGACGCTGCGCCGGTTCTCCGACCGCTTCGCCGCGTTCAACCTCCACGAGCAGGCGCTGCGCCCCTCGTACGGTCTGGCCGAGGCCACCTTGTTCGTCGCGACGCGTGAAACGGGGCACCCGCCGAAGGTCGCCCGGTTCGCCGCGCAGGAGCTCTCCGACGGCCGTGCCGTACCGTGCGACGACGAAAACGGCACCGCGCTGGTGAGTTACGGCATGCCCGAGTCGCCGACGGTGCGCATCGTGGATCCGCAGACCCGGGCCGAATGCCCGACGGGAACCGTCGGCGAGATCTGGGTGCACGGCAAGAACGTGTGCGCGGGTTACTGGGAGCAGTCCGAACGCACCGAGACGACGTTCGGCGCGTCGATCGACAGTCCGTCCGCGGGGACGCCGACCGGGCCGTGGCTGCGGACCGGCGACCTCGGGTTCGTCTCGGGCGGTGAACTGTTCATCGTCGGTCGCATCAAAGACGTCGTGATCATCCGCGGGCGCAACCACTACCCCGATGACATCGAGGCCACCGTGCAGGAGATCACGCGTGCCCGGGCCGCGGCGATCTCGGTGGACAGGGACGACGCCGAGCACCTGGTGGTCATCGCCGAGGTGCGGGAGAACCAGAATCCCGACGTGAGCCCCGCCGAGTACCTGGCCGACCTCGAAGGTGAAGTGGTGGCAGCGGTTTCCCGCTCACACGGCATCATCCCGGCCGACCTGGTGCTGGTGCGCCGCGGGGCGATTCCCATCACCACCAGCGGTAAGGTGCGCCGCGCGTCGTGCGCGGAGCAGTACCGTGACGACACGTTCGCCCGCCTCGTCCACGCGTAGCACCATGGGGACGAAAACGCCGGTCGTGGCGGCCATCCCGAACTACAACATGGGCCACAACCTCAACAGGTTGCTTCCCGAGGTGCTGGCGCAGGGTTACGACGCGGTGTACGTGCTCGACGACGCCTCGACCGACGACAGCGCGGATGTGGTGCGCCAGTTCGGCAGCGACGTGAAATTCGTGCGCAGTCCCCGCAACCAGGGGGCCGGCGCCAACCGCAACCAGATCATCGACTGCGTCGACGACAAGACACTCATCCACTTCGTCGACGCCGACATGGAACTGCGTACCGACCGGATACCGGACACCGCGCGAGAAGTGTTCGCACGCTACGAACATCGCGGTGTCGGCATGATCGGCGGTCTGGTGTGCCGTCACGACGGAACGCAGGAACCGCACAACTACGGTGCGGTGTTCTCCGCGTGGGGTGGTCTCACCTCGGGACTTCCGCTTATGATCGACCGGCTGCGCGACAGGCCCAGGCTCGCGGCCGCGGCGCACCGCATTGCCGCACCGCTCATGAAGGAGTGGCCCGACGTCCTGGCCACACCCCGACCCACCCCGGCGTACTGGCTGCACGAGGGCAACATGTTGGTCGACTCGGGTGTGCTGCGATCACTGGGTGGATACGATCCGGACCTGCGTTGCCACGAGGCCCAGGATCTGGCGATCCGCATGGAAAAGCGTGGCATCGGACGACAGTTCGACCCTGACATCAAGGTCGTGCATCTGCACATCGACGTTCGCGGCAAGAACCGCAACCGGTGGGCCAACCACGCGGTGCGGCAATTGATCCGCAAGCACGGCGTGATGCGCTGGCTGTGCGACCGCTGATCCGCTAGATCGTCGACACGCCGCTGGCCAGCATCAGGACACCGAACAATCCGAGGATGCACGCGAAGATCGGCCTGCGGTAGGTGCCGATCCAGTCGTGCATCCTCGCCACGATCGCCTTGGTCTTCACCGGCGACGCCAGATAACCCACCAGCGGGATCTCCGCGATCGCAAATGACACGAGCGAGAACACGACCGCCGCGCAGACCTGGGTGCCGATCGCGGCGCCTGACGCTGCGATGGCCAGGATCGCGAAGCAGTACTCCAGCGGTGGGGTCGCCGAGAACAGTCCCGCGGCGAACGCCATGGCGGCCGAGTTGCCCCACCGGCCCGAGAACAGCGCGGGCCACGACAACCGGGACAACAGCGACCGTTTTCCCGACGCGGCGGATGCCGCGGGTGTTGCGGCCGCGGCAAACGCCATGGCGGACACGGGGTCGGCCACTTCCGATACCGGCGCGACGAGCGTGCGACGGCGGGCGCGCATCGCGATGACCACCGCCACGGGTATCGCGAGCAGACCCATGGCGATCTGAAGCGGTGGGATGACCGGCTTTTCGGCAGCGGCGACGACGAATTCCGTCACCGGCCGCACCACGCCAGGCAGGAACATGAGCGCGATGACCGCCAGACCCACGCCGGCGGCCATCAGACCGAGCCAGTACGCCAACAGATTGGCCACCGGTCGTTCACGTCCGATCAGCAGCAACGTGATCCCGATCCGGACCGGGTCGACCGCCGACACAAGCGCGAGTACCAGGACTGCGCTCCACATATCACACCACGCTATTTCTTGGCGGCCGACGCCGCTTGCTTGTCTTGCTTGTCTTGCTTGTCTTGCTTGCCGGCATCCTTCGCCGCTGCACCATGTGCCGCACGAGGTTTGGTCTGCCGGTCATTGTGGTCCCCGGCGGCGTGCTTCGGTGCGGAATTCTTTTCCCGCGACGGTTTCGCCGACGCGGTGTCCGAATCGGGCGCGCGGTGTTTCGGCGCGGACTCCTTGTCCGAGGGTTTGGCGGTGAGCCCGGAGGAGTGCCTGCCGCGCTTGCCCGCCGAGGTGCCCTCGGACTTCTCCTTCGGCTCGGGTTTGGCGTCGGCGGGCTTGGTCACGGCCTTGTCCTCGCTGCCGGAATCTTTCGCCACGGTGGTCGGCTTCTTCGTGTCGGACGTTTCCGGCGTTTCCGACCCAGACGGTTCCGACTCAGAGGATTCAGAGGGCTCAGAGGGCTCCGCATCGGCTTCGTCGCCCGCCTCGTCCGCGGCCTGGAGCCTGGGCTTCGTCAGGGTCGTGACCTTCGCCTGCGTTTTCTCCGTGACCGCGCCGATCTTGGCGGTGACCGCATCTGCCTCGGCCTCGGTGGCATCTGTGAGCCGCGAGACCAGCGTGGCCTTCACCGACGAATCGTCGGCGAGCTCAGTGCCTTTGGAGGCTTCTTTGGTGAGGTCCTCGTCGGGGTCGAGGTAGTCCACGTCGGGGCCACCCACACCGAACGGACCGGGACGCACCGTCCCGAACGGGCGGGTGCCGTTGACATCCTCGATCGCGTTGTCCCATCCGGTGGGAATCGCGACAAGGAAATCGGCCGCGGTCTTGAGCGGGTCCTTCGCCGGAACGAAGGTCCACGGCTTGGGTTCGCCGGGACTCGATGTGCGGTCGTAGCCAGATTCCACGAGAACCCGCAGTGGCGCGTCGAGGACGTCTGCCAGAAACGAGCCGACGATTGGCGTCTGTGAGAGTTCGTACAACAGCGGCAGGGTGTCCGTCGGGATCATCAGGTACCGGGTGTCACCGTACTGGCCCTGATCGATGATGCCTGGAGAGCCGAGGCTGTAGTCCGCGTAGTGGGGATGCAACAACCGTTGCCCGGCATTCGCATTGGCGACGGCCAGCAGATTGGCGGGGTTGATGGGCTGATCCGCCCAACCGTCGTACTGGATGGCAACGTCGATCGTCGAATACTGGGTGTCCGTCGGCGTCGACCCGTTGAACGTCACCCCACCGCCGGGCGTGCCGAGCGGGATCGTCACACCTTTGGGTCCCCGCGCGAGGAAGCCACCGTTGGGCCGGTTTCCGTTGGCGGTCAAGATGAACGAGACGTCCGGACCCTCTCCGTACGGGTACAGGGCGGCAAGCCTGGCCTTTTCCAGAGTGGCGATGGCAGCGCTCTGCGAGTAGCCGAAAACCACCAGATTGTCCCCGGGCGCCGGCCGGTCCGATCCGAGATCCTCGTTGATGTCGCACTCGTCACCCGATTCGATGCACGTCGCCAGTTTCCCGGCTCCGGCGGCGACCGAATCGTCGAATGTCAGCGACGTGTCTCCGGGTTCGCCGGAGTTGAACTGCGCGGGTGTGATGACCGCGACCGCGTTGTACGGCCCGTCGGGGATTCCGCTGCCGGGCCGCGATGCCGACGGTATGACGTAGTTCCCCACAACCTTGGAGGTGTAGTCCCTGATGAACGGCAGCCCGTCCTGATCGGTGGTGAGCGGGTCCCCCGATCCCCCCATGATGAGAACGCTGGTCCTGGCGGCGGCCGCCGCAACCGAGACCACCGTCGAGACCAGACCCAGGGCCATGACGCTCAGCAGGGCGATGAGCCCCACGCGAACGTCGCGCATCGTTACGCGCATCGAAATCCTTCCCCCGCTACCGAGTTACCGGGTCCACCGGTGGAGAGAAACTCTCCAGGAACGACTTGGGCTGACGCAGACGAATGGCAGGCCACCGCGTGAACGACGCGGGGCCCAGGGCGCTCCACAGCGTGGCAGCGGTCCCTTTCGAGGGCTCCAGACCGTAGTCGTGGCGAAGGTGCTCGCGGTACGGCAACGCGGGGCCGAAGAGGATGTTTCCCGAGTGGTTCTCGCCGGTGTCGACGTGATAGACCGCGCCGGGGAAGGGCAGCGGCTCCAGGGCACGACCGCGGTCACGCCACCAGTCGTAGGCGAAACCGTGCTCGAGCGACCGTTCCAGCCCCTCCCCGAAGGCGTCGGCGATCGCACGCTGGCTCGACGTGACGGTGAGTTCGGGCGGTACCTCGTAGGCCGACCAGGGGATGATGAACGACGTGCCGCAATAACGATAGAAGTTGCGACGCAGCGCGTAAGCGTTTCGGCGCCGCGAGTAGATCCAGCCCCGTGTGCTCACCCAGCCGGGCGCCCCAGGGTGCGCGGCGACGAAAGCCGCGATATCGCGATGCACGAAATCGTCGGCATCGAAGAACATCACATGATCGGGGGCGTACTCCCGGGCGGCAATCAGCCCTATCGCGTTCTTGGTGCCCTTGTCCCAGATCACCGAAGCCGGACCGGTGCGGGGACCGTTGTGGGTCGACGGCGGCGGGAAGTCGACCTCGACGAACACGGCCCGCGGTGGGAGTTCGAACGCGGGCAACCGATTTCCGACGATGATGATGAGATGGTCGTCACAGGTCTGCCGGCTGACCGATCGAAGCGTGTCCTGAAGCAGCGCTTCGACGCGACTGTAATCCGCGGAGTTCCGCGGGTGTCGCAAGGTGGTGATGAAGGCCAGCATCGCGGGGAACTCTACCGAGTTCAGAGCGTTATCACGAATCGGTGAACGCCGAAATAATCAGCCGGACAGCACATTACGTGATCTTGGAATCGCGGCAAACCACAGTGGCTTTGCTCTGCGTCACCTATCACGCACGGGAGACCGCCAGGCCGGCCCGCAGCACCCCGTAGTCGGCGTCCAACCGCGCGCGCAGCACATCCACGGCCGCGCGGGTCTTCTCCCGGATCGCCGCGGCGTCGTCCAGCGTCGCCAAAACCCGCTCCACCACCGCAGACACACTCAACGCATCGGTACGCAACAACGACCGCTCATCATCGATCGACAACGCGAA
>Ga0164243_10004788_pt1 | contig 20997 bp, 22 predicted proteins | sample OricompcompostOP_FD_108781 | JGI IMG/M metagenome (GOLD analysis project Ga0164243, IMG submission 108781) | Organic Plus compost microbial communities from Emeryville, California, USA - Original compost - Organic plus compost (OP) | ecosystem: Engineered > Solid waste > Mixed feedstock >...
GGAGACGTCCAGGCCCTGGCCGTCGCCGAGGTTCATCCAGCGCGGCAGCAGGTCGAGGTAGAGCCAGCCCAGCAGGCCGAACGCGATCACCTGGAACACCGAGTTGAGGGCGACCAGGACGGCTGCGGCCTCGCGGTCGCCGCAGGCGAGGTCGTTCCAGATGATGACCATGGCGATACAGCGGGCCAAGCCGACGATAATCAGGCCGGTGCGGTACTCGGGCAGGTCCGGCAGGAAGATCCACGCCAGGGCGAACATCACCGCAGGGCCGACGCCCCAGTTGATGACCAGCGAGGAAACCATCAGCTTCTTGTCGCTGGTCACGCGGTCGAGCCGGTCGTAGCGGACCTTGGCCAGGACCGGGTACATCATGACCAGCAGGCCGAGCGCGATCGGCAGGGAGATACCGCCGATCTCGATCTTCGCGAGCGCGTCGTTCATGCCCGGGACGATCCGGCCCAGGCCCAGGCCGACGGCCATGGCGAGCAGGATCCACACCGCGAGGTAGCGGTCGAGTGTGGAGAGCTTCTTGACGATCGAGTCGTCCCCGGCCGCGTCGGCGCTCTGGGCGAGGGCGGTGGTGGGCTCGGTGGAGGTCACGGGCAGGCCCTCTTGTTCTCGGCGGCGGTGCGGGCAGACTCGGCCAGCGCGGCAAACTGCTCGGAGAGCCCGGCCAGGACCTCGGGCTTGAGCTTGTAGTAGGTGAAGCGGCCACATGGCTCGGTCTCCACGATCCCGGCCTCGCGCAGCACCTTCATGTGGTTGGACAGGTTGGTCTGCTTGGCTCCGGTCTCCTCGACCAGGTGCGTCGTGCAGAGCGTTTCGCGCGCGAGCAGGGTCACGATCTTCAGGCGGAGCGGATCGCCCAGCACCCGGATCAGATCAGGATCGACTGAAGTCAGCATGCGCTGATACTCTCACATCACCACTCGCTGATACCAGCGGGGGCTGAAGTCATTGGCGGCTGGGTTCCGCCATGCGACGAGAGAGAACGATCACCATGGCCGACAAGCCGTCCGTCCTGTTCGTCTGTGTCCACAACGCCGGTCGCTCCCAGATGGCCGCCGCGTGGCTGACCCACCTGGCCGGCGACCGCGTCGAGGTCCGCTCCGCCGGCTCCAACCCGGGCGACCAGGTCAACCCGGCCGCCGTCGAGGCCATGGCCGAGGTCGGTATCGACATCTCCCAGGAGACGCCGAAGATCCTTACCGTCGACGCGGTCCGCGAGTCGGATGTGTGCATCACCATGGGCTGCGGCGACACCTGCCCCGTCTTCCCCGGCAAGCGCTACCTGGACTGGAAGCTGGACGACCCGGCCGGCCAGGGCGTCGAGGCCGTACGCCCGATCCGCGACGAGATCAAGACCCTGGTGGAGGGCCTGATCGCCGAGATCGCCCCGGCGAAGCCGGAGGCGACGGCGTGAGCGAGATACGCGAGGTCGTCGTCATCGGCTCCGGCCCTGCCGGATACACCGCCGCGCTCTACACCGCCCGCGCCCAGCTGAGGCCCCTGCTGTTCGGCAGCTCCATCTTCGTCGGCGGATCGCTCACGACGACGACCGAGGTGGAGAACTTCCCCGGCTTCCCTGACGGCGTCGACGGCCCCGTCCTCATGGAGAACATGCGGGCCCAGGCCGAGAAGTTCGGCGCCGAGATGATCGACGACGACATCGTCGAGGTGGACCTCACCGGTGACATCAAGCTCCTCACCGACTCCGCGGGCACCGTGCACCGCGCGAAGACGGTGATCATCGCGACCGGCTCGGGCTACCGCAAGCTCGGCCTGCCGAAGGAGGATGACCTCTCCGGGCGGGGCGTGTCCTGGTGCGCGACCTGCGACGGGTTCTTCTTCCGTGACCGGGGCATCGTCGTGGTCGGCGGCGGCGACACCGCCATGGAGGAAGCCGCCTTCCTCACCCGCTTCGCCAAGTCGGTCACCGTCGTCCACCGACGCTCCACCCTGCGCGCCTCGAAGGTCATGCAGGAGCGGGCCTTCGCTGACGACAAGATCTCCTTCGCCTTCGACAGCGAGATCGCCGAGATCAAGGAGGCGAACGGCATGCTCGGCGGCGTCGTCCTGCGCGACGTCTTCACCGGCGCCACCCGCGACCTGGACGTGACGGGGCTGTTCATCGCAATCGGCCACGACCCGCGCACAGAACTCTTCAAGGGACAGCTCGACCTCGACGGCGAGGGCTACATCAGCGTGGCCTCCCCGACGACGCGTACCAGCCTGCCCGGGGTGTTCGCCGCCGGCGACGTCGTCGACCACACCTACCGCCAGGCCATCACCGCTGCCGGAACCGGCGCGGCCGCGGCACTGGACGCCGAGCGCTACCTTGCCGCCCGCAACAGTGCGCAGTCCGAGCACGAGACCGCCGCCGTACCTGCTTGATCGGCGCAATGACGGCCTGGCCCGCTCCCACGCATCCTTGTGGATCGGACCGCGCCGGTCCCCTCCCAACTGTGCGTTCGTACGCGGGCCGTGACACATCGCGGCCTGCGTGGCCAGCCCCAGTCCAGCCGCTGCCGGCCCGCCCTGACCGTCACCGAGACCAGGCAGCGTCGGGCTGCCGATGCGAGGACCGAACTGTCGGCCAGCGCCAGACCCAACGGCCCTGCGGACTGTGGGAATAGCGCAGCTTCGGGATACGTGTGGTATCGGCTCTGCGTTTGGACGTCACCGTCGGAGACGTTTCCCGATTCGGTGCGGGTGTTCACCGTCCGCAGGATGAACTGGCCTTCCGGCCCGAAGATGGCAGACCGGCGCCTTGTGAGGCATATCGACAGCAGTTCGCCCGGGGCAGACAGGAAAGATCCTCGAAAGACTGGCCAACACTTCCAGCGGCATGTCAACGTAGACGACCTTCCCTGAAAAGCACCAGGTCAGGGTGGTGATGGCGTGTGACGGTCGGCCGCTAGCCGCTTCTCCCGGTTCCTTCGATATGGAGACGCCGACCGCCCCGTTCGTCCCCGCGGTCCCGGAAGGGGGAGCCCCCCGACGCGGGCAGCGACCTGAACTCCAGGGCCCGCTTATCGGCTGGTCGCCGTATCCATATCCCCATGCAAGGAGGCTGTCCGTGCCGTCTACGGAAATGACTGTTGGCGATCTCATCGATCTGCTGTCCGCCTGCGACCGCGACGCTCCGGTCCGGCAGGCGATCAACCCGTTCTTCCCGATGGAGCATCGCCTCGACCAGGTCCTCCAGTCCGTGGACGCGACCGGGCAGACGGTCGTCCATCTCGCCGAGAGCAGCGATGAGCACAGCCAGCTCGGTGCCCTGCCGCCCGAGGTAGCCGTGACGCTGGACTGGCAGTCTCCTGTCCAGCCACCGCGTCGCCCCCGCCGCACCGCTCGCGGCGGCCAGTAGATCCTCATCATCCTTGGAGGTCCCCTGAATCCCGACTTCCCCCTCGACCCCGCCGCACCCGATCGAACCCAGGCCGCGTACTGGGTCGGCCCCCGCCACCTGGCAGGTGACGACGGACGCCTCTACGACACCGTCGCCGACACCCTCACCGGCCTTGGCTGGACGAGCCTGACGATGGTCCGCGGCCGGCAAGAGCCGGACGAGACACCGGAAGACCGGCAGGTCGTACGCAGCACCGTCCTGCACATCAGCCCCGACACCCTCCGATGGGCCCAGTGGGTCCTGGCGGACGAGCCGTTCCTGCTGGGGGGCCTGCCAGTTGCCTGGCACGTGTCGGCTCGCACGAACTCGGCCAGTCCGCTCGCGCAGTGGTCCGCGTACTTCACCCCCGACGTCCCCGGAGAGGCCGTCGTCGACTTCCTCGTCGCACTCGACGCACGGGAGTTCCCGGCCGAGGAGTTCGGCGGGACCGAGCTGGTCCTCGACGCCGTCACTACTCACGGCTGGCTCCTCAACATCGACCAGCCCCGTGCGGGAGCGTTGGACGCGACCTTCACGTCCCACATCAGCTACGGCACGGTGCCGGCCCTCATTCAGGACGCCGACCCGCGCACCCTGACCGACAACACCGGGACGGGCCTGGACGGGTGGCAGGCATGGGCCGAGCCGGTGCTCGGCGCACGATGCCTGTGGGCGGCGTCCTTCAGCTCCAGCGTCCCGAACGACCTGGTTGCCGCCTTCGCACGCTCGATCAGCTCCACCGCACCGGTCCTGCGCCGGGTGCTCCCCGCGAGCACCGAAGACCGGCTCCTGCGCGCCCCGGCCATCTGACGCCACGCGTCCTGATCGTCACAAGGAGAAATGAGGTCGGGGCCCTTGTGCGGCATCGACTGGTCGGAGCCCTCAATGGGGCATGTGCCCAGCCGCCCTCCGTGTGCTATCGAAAGGCCCGGACACCTTCGAGGGGTGTCCGGGCCTTTCCGCACACCCGTCACTTGACTTGCGCTCATCAAGAACGCCAGAGAGACGAATAATGCACCGCACGGGTATGGGTTGGCGCCGTAGGCTGCCCTGTTCGCCCACGAAGGCACGGGAGTTGAGAGAATGAGCGAAGCCGAGAACGCGTGGCGGCCAACCGAGCACGGAGCCAACATCGGACACTCGTCTGCCGTTATGGCCCACCGGAAGGTGGCTCTGGACGTTCACAGGCTTACCCGTGAACGCGATTCCTGCCGGGCCGTCATAGACGCTCCGTATACGGTGATGGCACTGCGCCACGTTTTGCGGGGCGTCGAGATGACACGCACACACGTGAAGACAGAAGCAGCTCGGCAGTTGGTCAGCGACGCCCTTGAGGCATTCGACCGTGCGGTGCCGGGCGGAAAACACGCCCGGGATGTAATCGAGCACTTCGACGAGTACGCCATGGGTGTCGGCAACCTGCAACAGCCCCAGGTGCGCAACTTCAGACAGCGGCAGCCGGACGATCAACTGTCTGAAGAATTCAGGCACCGTCTGGAGTGGGCCGGGACCAGTGACGAACGACGCCCCGTATACGTCGCCGGCCCCTACCGCATCGACATCCTGGCCGCGGAGGACGCCGCATTCCGGTTGATATGCGACACGTACGAGGCCCTACTGCTCGACGAAGGACGGCCTGTCCCACGCGGGTGGGCGTACGAGGTCCAGCGCGGCTCGCTGCGATGTGAATGAAGGGCCATGCGACGGTGCCCCGCCAGGAACGCGCGGGGCGGGGCACCGAGCAGTGGGAGTTTCAGCGGCCTGCGGTTGCCTTGGTGAGGGCCTTGTCGAGGTGCCGGTCGACGAGAGCGGGCGGACCGGAAACGACCACGAGGACGTTCCCGTCGCGGATCGCGGTCTGCTTCACCACCCTGTCGTGTCCGCCGGCGGAGAAGGTCAGCAGCTGGCTCCACTGCTCCTCGCCAAGGTGGGGCGATGCCGTCTTCTGGGTGGCGATGTCAACAGCGGAGCCGCCGACGAGGATTTGGTACTCGGGGCACCCGGCCATGGCGTCGAAGACCTCGACCATGCCGTCGGACAGCTTGGCGGGCGTGTCGCTGTACAGCTCCTCCGAGACCTCGGAGTCGCTGTGGCCGGCGTAGGTGAAGGAGGTCTTCGCCTGGCGGGGGAAGTCGAGCGATCCTCCGGTGGCCGCCTCGCCGCCGAGGTCGGAGAGGGCAGGGCAGCCGAGAACGGTGACGTCGTCATGCCGTGCAGGGAGCTCGGCTTTGCGGGTGTAGCCGCTGCCCAGGTCGCTCTCGTCGAGCAGGCGGGCGGTGAGTGCGGCCGACGACAGTGGGGTGCTGTTCACCTCATTGACGGCCGGGCTGCCGGAGGCGGCGGAGGACGACGGTGCAGGAAGTGCCGCGCTGTGGGGCGAGCAGGCGGGCAGGGCGAGCAGGGCAACGGCGGTGATGCCGACGGCGGTGGTGGCGACGCGAACGCGCACGACTTGACCCCTTGGTTCTGGGAGAAGGTTGGGCAGTGTGGGCCAGTGGGCCCTGTGGGGTCGTAGGGGTATAGGGGTCAGTGGCCGAGGTGGCGTAGGCAGTCCTCGAACGTGGCGTGCGTGGCATCGACCGGCGCGGAGTTCCGGTTGTACCAGGCCGTGTCCAGGCGCCTCTCCTGCTGCTGGTGACCGGCGCGGCAGCGCAGCCAAATCTCATCTTGGGTCGAGATGATGATCCAGTCCCGGTACGCGCCGCACTCCGCGCAGGTGACGACCTCGCCGTCCAGGACGAGAGGCCGCAGCCAGGGCATCATCCGGCCGGCGACCTGGTCGTGGCTCGGGACCCGTAGATCCGGCGGCAGGAAGTCGTCCACCTCGGCCACTGGCTGGGACAGCTGCACGCCAGGCGGCGGCATCGTAGGCGTGGGCAGGGGCATGCGCTGCCACATCTTCCACATCTCCTCGTGCCGGCGCTGCATCTCGATGTCGAACGCATCCGGCTTGCGGCGGCGTATCCGATCAAACACGCTGGCGTCCTCCTGCGTCTCGTCTTGCTCGCGTCATGATCGTCCTCGAAGGCATGTGACCTGTTCAACTCGCAAAGTCCACAGTCACGACCGGCCTCGCCGGGCGGTGGTCCGGCCCTGCGCCGCGCGTCCGGTGCGGCTGGTCAGGCGCTCCGTCCCGCGGTCGGCGGTCACGGCATTGCTGGTGTCGGCGGGCAGGTCGGCACTACGGCGCAGGCGCCACACCAGCACGTCGCTGACGGATTCTGCGGTGTCGAGTTCTCTGCGTACGGCGGCATCGGCGAGGAGCACGGTGGCGTTGTGGCCGGCGGCTTCGGCATCGGCGAGGGTGGCTGCGAGCGCGTACCAGCCGGGCTCGGCCAGGACCTGCTCCGCCAGCTCCGGCACAGCCTCACGCAGCACGGCCGTCTGCCGCTGCAGGAGAGGGTGGCCCAGGCGCCGGCCGCGTTGGTAGAGGGTGCCCAGCGGCTGGGCGGCGGCGGCCTGGTAGGCGGCACGAAGGTGTTCGGCGGCTTGACGGGCGGCGGCGGCCTGCTGAGCGTGGCCCTTCTTCGCGTGCCAGTGCATGGCCGCGGTGACGAGGAAGAACAACATGTCGATCGCCATCGCGGTGGTCGCCCCGTCCTCCCCGCGACCGAGCGCGGGCCCGCTGAGGACCAGGTCGCGGGCGGCCTGCCGCAGCGCCCGGTCGTGGCCGCGCTCAGCCCGCACGTGCGAACGGGAGGCCCGCTCGAAGGCGACGGCGGCCCCGCGCAGTTGGGTTCGGGTGTGGGCGGCGGAGGTCTTGGCGAGCGCGTCCAGGACCTCGCCGGCCGAGGCGATGTGAGCGGCGGCGACCGCGTCGTCGCCTTCCTCGATGACGATCAGTGCCTGCCATGCCGCGGAGGCAGTGCCGCGGCGCGCGGTGGACGGGGCGCTGGGCGCCGTGCGTGACGGCGCAGCGACTGAACCGCTGGCCTGGTCGTCGGCGGACCAGCGTTCGCGGATGCGGGGCAGCGACAGGTCCGGGGCAAGTTTGGATCCCGAGTAGAAGATGGGTTCGCCGTCCTTGTTGCGGTCGTCGGGCAGCGCGACGGTGTACCCCAGCAGGTCACCGGAGGGCGCGATCCGCCGCCGGATGAGCAGGCCGGCAGCGGCGAGCCGGTCGAAGAACTCCCTCTCGATGGTGGCGCCGGCCACGGCACGGCGAACGGTTTCACGCAGTTCCTCGCGCGGGGTGCGTTCCCGCTGCTGCCGTTCGGCCTTGTGGCGCTCGGCGCTGGTCGGCCGCTGGGCGGCGGTGCCGTCCCCGGTGTTGAGCCGCTTGAGGCCGTACTCGGCTTCGATCAGACGGGCTTCGGCCTGAGCGCGTCCCGCGTCGTTGTTCAGGCGGGGCCTACGGCCGTCCTCCCGGACGAGGGTGGCGATGATGTGGATGTGGTCGTCGGCGTGGCGGATGGCCGCCCAGCGGCAGGCGGCGGCGTCGCCGTCGGGGGCGATGCCGGTGGCCGCGACCATGCGCCGGGCGATCTCGCCCCACTGCTCGTCGGAGAGTACGGGGTCCTCTGGCGCGGCACGCACCGACAGGTGCCACACGTGCTTGGCCGGGCGACGGCTGGGGGCGAGGGCTTCGACCGGCTGGTCGAGGAGCTTCTGCAACTCCGTGTACGTCGCCTGCGGGTCGCGGCCGGGGTCTGGGGCCAGGCTGTCCCAGGCCGCCACAAGGTGCGGGTCGACATGCTCCTCGTGCGTGCCAGGCCCGTACAGGTAGTACAGCAGCCCGATGGTGCGCATCCCGCGCTTGTGGACTCTGGGGATCATGCGGCGTGGTTCTCGGTGTCCAGGTAGTGCTGGGTGAAGGTCTCCACGCGCTTGGCGGCGCGGTGGACGGCGTCGAGGACAGCTTGGGTGTGGGGGACGTCGGCGCCGGCGTTGGTGGCCTTAGCCACCTGGTTGAGGTTGTTGCCGATCTGGCCGAGGTGCCGACGGACGGCGAAGAGCTCGGTCAGCACTTCGCGTTGGGAGGCGATCTCGGCAGCGGTGCGGTCGAGGTCACGGGCGGCTCTGAGGGCGGCGTGGGCGAGGAAGCTGGCGACGCTCATACGGCATGCGGACGCGGCGCGGACGAGGAGCTGGTACTCGTCGTCGTTCATACGACAGCTGGGCTGACGCATGCGCTTGTGCTCGTCACGCAGGCGCTCACGCTGGCGCACGTGCGGGTTCGGCGGCGCGGCGTGCTCGCAGTGCGCGGTGTGGCACGTGTGCTGCTGCCCCCCTTCTGGATGCGGTCCGCCCTCGGTCGCATCCTGGTGGACCGGCACCTCCTGGTGCCGGTCCACTCCCGCCACTTCAGGGGCGGGGAAGGCAGGAGTATTGCTCCCATCGGGAGCAATGCTCCTGCGATAACTTGCTCGCCCGCAGACCGAGTTGGGGTCCCGAGCAGGATCCGGGGTGGCGCTGTTCTCGTTCGGGTTCGTCATCGGCTGTCGGGCCTCGCCGTGCGGAGCTGCCGCTGGATGGTGGCGGCCAGATCGAGAACGGAGGCCGGTCCGTGCAGGAGCTGGACCGGCCCGTTCGGCACCTGCTGGACGAGCCACTGGCCGGTCGGGACGGGCACCATGGCGTGGACGAGGTGCCGGCGGACCAGAACGGTGGCCCACGCAGCCGCCTCGGTGGCCATGTGCCGCGACGGAGGGATGGGGTGGGAAACCACGGGATGCCTCTCGGTACGGGGCGGTGGCCCGGGGTGCGCCGGGCCACCAAAGGGGGACAGGGGGAGTGACCTGCTGGTTTGCAGGGTCAGCCGCACTCGGGGCAGCGTCCGACGTGGCCGCTGAGCGCCCGGGCCATCCGCGCCTTCGTTGAAGCGGCGTACGTCGAGCTGGCCTTCGCCGACGGCTTGCCGGCATGCCGCCTGGAGTGGGCGCTCAGATAGCCGATCTCCCGCTCGTACTCCTCGCGGAGGGCGGCGAACTGCGGGCAGGTCCTCATCGTGTGGTGCTCCTTGTCGTCGTGTTGCTGTCTGGGCTGCGCAGGGCCGCCAGGACCAGACTGAGTCGGTCGTTTCGGCCGCCGGGGAGCTTTTCGCGGCGGATGATCTCCCTGAGCTGGACCCGAGTCACGGCCGCGTTGCCGTCCCGTTCCAGCAGCGCGGGCACGTGGGGCCGGATCAGCTCCACCAGCTGGTCGATGTCCTGCTCCGGTTCACGCGCCGGACGCTGAGCCTGCGGGCCGCGGGACCGGCTACTGCGCTTGCCCTTCCCCTTTGCCTTGGGGGCCTCCGTCCGGCGCAGGGGAACCTGGTGCCTCCGGTCCCCGGTGGTGTCGGTCACCGTGTCGTTCGGTCCCCGGTGGTGTCGGTCACCGTGTCGTTCGGTCCCCGGTCCCCGGTGGTGTCGGTCACCGTGTCGTTCGGTCCCCGGTCCCCGGTGGTGTCGGTCACCGACTCGTCGGTCCCCGGTCCCCGGTGCCATTCAGGGCGTTGTGCAGGCACTTCATCGACCAGGAGGCCGGTCCCCGAGCGGCTCTCGTGCTCCTCACCGGGCTCCGGGTTCACTGCCTTGGTCCCCGGCTCGTGGGTCCCGTGAATCGAGGCTCGGTCCTCGGTCCCCGCTGCCCGGTCCTCGGTCCCGGAGTGCTGCTTGGCGTTCTCGGTGTCTGGTCCCCGGTGAGGTTGCAGTCCCCGGTCCCCGTTCCGAGTGACGACGATGCGGGGACCGTCGTTGGCCGAGCTGCTCTCGGTGCTAGCGGCGGGGACCGTGGTCGCCATCTCGCCGGAGCGCGGTGGGGACCATGGGGAGGGCAGCGGGACGGTGGCGAGCGCCAGCGCGTGTCGGCGGGCGGCAAGCTGGGCCAGCAGCTCGGCACGTTGGGCCGGGATGGTGCCGACCGAGGCTCGGCCGATCGCTATCGACAGCCGCCGGGTCAGGCGCCGACCCCGTCGACTCTGCCGCTGCTCGGCTGTGAGTTCGGCGAGCCGGGTGGCCAGGGCCACGGCGCGGGCGGTGGCGCGGTCACGGGTGATCTGCGCCGCGTCGCGGTCCCGGGCGGCGATGCCAAGTCGGGACAGCAGGCGCTCGCGTGCTTCTCGCCCGAGAGTGGCGATCAGGCCGTGGGAGGCGGCACCAGGGGTGCGTAGGCGCAGCTCGATGCCCATGGCCAGGTGCCAGAGCATCGCCGCCATCACCGGTCCGACGAAGGCGCGGACAGTGCCTCCTACGAGACCGCTCTCGGCGTAAGCGGGGATCACCTGTACTCCGGTGATGAGCCACACCAAGGTGCCCGGCAGTCCAGGAGCGCCCTGGGTGTTCAGGTTCTGCCGGGCCATCAGGGCGGTGGCGAACAAGCCCAATTCCGCGGCGGCGAACATGCTGGCGCGTTCGGCCGTGCCAGCGATGTTGAGATAGTCGGCGGCGAAGCGCCAGCTGGTGTCGGCGCTGTAGGCGGTGCAGCCGAGCGCGGCCAGGGCGGCGACCACGACCGCGGCATTGCCGAGTCGTTTCTGCGGGTTCTGTGCCCGTCGCCGGAACGCCCAGCCGGCCAGGGCCAGGGCCAGCGCGGCGGCGGGAACGCCGAGGGCGAGCAGGTGGGAGAGGTCGGGGCTGGCACCGAGGGACAGGGAAGGGTGGGTCATGCGGCCTTTCCGAGAGGGGCGTGCGCCGAGGCCGGCGCCACCGGGCGGGTGACGGGCTGCTGTGTGGCGGGCCGGGCGGACACAGGTCGACTGGCCTTGCTGGGTGCGGCCTTCCTCTTTGCGTCCTTGCGCCGAGGTACGCCGAGGGTGCGGTCGCGGTCGAAGACCTTGTTGGCGGCCTGCCGCAGCAGGTCCCGGGCGTGCTTGGTGCCGATCTGCAGAGCGACGGCGAGCCGGTCGGGTCGCCATCCGCGGACGTAGGCGTGGTCGATGACGACCTGCCGCTCGGCCTCGGTGAGGTGGACGTCGCGGCCGTTGAAGAAGGCGACCACGCGGCTGTAGTCGAGGCGATGGGGCAGTCCCTTGTGCCAGGGTTCGCGTTCTTCAGCGGTCAGCCCGCCCCAGACGCCCTCCTTGAGGTCGTTCTCCAAGGCGTAGTTGAGGCAGTCGCGGCGCACGGGGCACATGGCGCAGAGTTCCTTCGCGTCGGCGATGGCCTCGTAGTCCCGGGGCAGGGGAAAGAAGGTGGCGTCGGCGTCGTCGGGGTCCATGCCGTGGCAGGCGCCGTGGGGCTGCCAGCTGGTGTCGCCGATGCCGCGCAGGCCGGTGGCCGGCGTGGTGTGGGTGGTGATGTGGCGCAAGGTGGTCTCCGGTGTGCTGCCGCGCCGGCCGACAGCAGGTCGGCGTGGGTGGACGCGGCGTCGGGCGCCTGCTGCGGCGCGGGACAGGGGCGCGGCAGCAGGGGCGGGACGGTGGTGTTGCGCGGGTGCACCGGACGGTGCACCGTCGTGCGAGTCGGTCAGGTCAAGGCCGCGTGCTGGGCGGCGGCGAGGTCCAGGCGGCAGTGATGCGGGGTGGCCCGCGGGGCGCTACCGCGTGCGAAGCCGTCGGGGTCGACGCGCCGGCGGCGGCACGGCTCGCCGACCGGTGCCTCGCACCAATCGCAGCGCACCGAGAGAGCGTCGGGCTGGCCCTGGGCGAGGGCTGCCTCGCGGGCGGCGCGGGCGCGACGGAAGGGCGCGAGGGCAGCCCTGGCCTCCGGCGGAATGCAGGAGCCGACTTCCTTCAGCCGGGCTTCCAGCCTCGGGCTGACACGGCTTGCGGCCAGCTGCCGGTACATCACCGGCTGGGCGGAGCCGGTGGCGACCGCACGGCGGGTGCCGACCAGCTCAGCGGTCCATGCCGCCTGGTCGTCGGGGTCGGCCGACGGGGTGGGGTCGGTGTGCCGGTGCAAGCGGTCGCGCTTGTAGCTCTCCCACGGGCGGGCGATGTCCGCGGGCAGGATCTGGTACGGCGAGACGCGGATGTGGCGGCGGGCGACGACGCAGGCGTCCCAGCCGTGCGGCGTGGCCAGCGGCACCTCGTCCAGCAGCTCGTGCCACTGGGCGAGCTGGTCGCGGGCCTCGCCCTGGTCGGTGCGAATGGTGCGGGGATCGAGTCGGCCGATGTAGGCCAACAGCGCGGCAGTTTCGCGGCGGTCCATGGGCTACTCCGTTCCGGTCGGCGTCGACTCGTTCAGGGCGGCGAGGAGAGCGGCGGTGTGGGCCTCGGCGCGGGTCATTCCGCCCTTCGGGGCGTGTCCGCTGCCGGGTATGGCGTAGAGCTTCGGGCGGGCCGGAGCATGCTCCCGGGCGATCCAGGAGCGCCAGTCGGCAGCCCAGGCATCCGGCGGTCGGGGGGCGTGCCCGGCGCGGTGGGCACGCCACTTCGCGTCGGCTGCTCGCAGGCCCTCCTCGCCGAGGCGGTCGAGGTGGCCTTGCTGGCGGGCCCAGGTGTGGCTGGCCGGGTCGACCTGCCAGTCGGCAGCCGAGGTGACGGCAGCACCACTACTGCTGCCATTCCGGTTCAACTTAGGTTCTCTACGGTTCTGTGTGTCGGATTCCGTACCGTGCTGGGGTCGGATTCCGGCACGTCGGGGGGTCGGATTCCGACGCGAGGGGCCGGATTCCGTACCGGCCGGATTCCGGCGGGAGGGGCCAGATTCCGCACCCTTCTTGGGCCAGATCCCGTACCGCCGCAGGCCCTTCTCGGCCTCCTCGTCCAGCTCGGGCACCGGATCGGAGTCGGTCGGTGGGTCGACGTACGCCTCCGGGTCCTCGCGTCGAGCGTCGGCGACCTTCGCCAGCCATGCGGCAGCCCGGGGCAGCCGGTACACCGTGGTCCGTTGCGGGCCCTCCAGGTGCCCCAGCACCCTCAGCTCGCCGCTCTTGTCGAGCGTGACCAGCGCGTCCCGTACCGCCGTCCGGCTGGCGTTCGTTCGCTCCACCAGACTCGTCAGCGAGGCCCAGGCGACGCACTTGTCGTCGGCCACCCGGTCGGCGATCGACAGCAGAACCAGCCGCGCGGTGCCTCGGCTGGAGCTGTGCTCCCACACCCACTCGCGTGCGTTGACGCTCATCGGACACCCCCGGCCGCGACGCCCGGCTGGCTGTTCGCCGAGGCCGGGCTGGCGTGAAGCGTGCCCAAGCGATGCGACGCCAGGGCGAGGGCGGATGCCGCGCAGGCCGGATGACGGGGCCTTTTGCGTATGGCGGGAGGCATGGAAGAATCCCCTTTGCAGTGTTGCCACGCTGAAGTGCCCGTCGGAAAGGGATCAGCGTGGTGATGGTGGGCAATCTCCGCCCTCTCGGGCCTAGCCGGGCCAGATCGGGGCGGTACGTGCCGCTACGCGTTCGGCGTCCAGGAGTAGCCGCTCCTGGGCGCCGTCGCTGTATACGGACCTGCGCGAGTCGTTGGGTTCCTGCCCTCCTCCTCACGCTCGATGGGCCCAGGCGGGGTGCCCGGGGGACGACGAACATACGCACCGACCCGTGTCAAGATCCAGAGTTGGCTCTAAAACTCTGTACTTGTTGCAGAGAGTGACGAGGTCGCACGTCCGGTCGACTGGTGGCGATCGACCATGTACTGCTGAGCCGCTGCGGGGCGACTGCCACGATTACCGGCAGTACTCATAGACACGAAGCCGCAATTCGAGGCGCTAAAATCTGCGCAGAAAATATCACGTCAATTCCGGCGCTTGTTGTCGCCCTCATAGCGCCGAATGGCGAATCAATAACCGTCGCGCTGCGCGTACCGCTATCCGGCTTCGGGTTGTTGTTTCAGTGGGCCGGCTCGACGGATGTTCCGGGACGTCGTCGACGTCGACAAGCAACCGACTAAGCGGTGGACGCAGACCGAACGACCCGAGCGTCTTGGGCATGATCCTCACTGCGACCCCCTTGTGTCTCATGCCACATTGATGGGCGGAACTGCTGGCCAGAGCGATTTAAGTCAAGCCCGTCCGACCCCGTCAACGGCGATCATTTGTCCAGTTTGTGGGGGTAGGTCGCCAGGGTGTTGCAGTAGTTGGTGCGTACCTACGACGCCGTAACTCACGCATCAGATAAGGGAAATGCCAGCAGCGGTGCCAACCGAATGTCCGCTAAGAAGCGTGGTCTAGACCGTTCATCGCTCCGCTCGGTGAAAAGCGGCAACGTTTTGCCGATTTACCGGCCACCTCAAGGAGTGGATCTTGAGGCATGTCCGTTTAGGGCGTGAACGTGCCACCATGTCGCGCCTCGTTTGTTCGACATTGAACCATGTGGCCGCCTTTCGTGGGCGACCCGCCCGGTTCAAGATCGTTAAGGATTGCGTATGGTTCTTCCGGGAGGCGAAGGGCGGGTCCAGCGCATTCGCTGCCGCTGGGCCCTTATGTGCGCCCAGAACGTTGCGTCTCCTGAGAGTCAAAGGCAGGATTTTCGTGGTCACGCAGGAACAAAAGCCCAGCGGGAATGACGCTACGGGCGGGCAGATTTCGGAGCGCGACGGCAGCGGACAGCAGTTGGCCGGCCACTACATGGGCTTTGGTGCCCTCCTGCGCAGGTGGCGCAAGGCGGCAGGGGTAACGCAGTATCGGACGGCCAGGGCTCTGGGCATGAGCGAGCGCACGTATCGCAAGATCGAACGTGGTGCGACACCGCCCCGACTGTCCCGCACGCAGTGCGAGGCCCTTTCCGAGCTACTTCGGCTGGACCGCGACGAGCGTCACGCACTGCTGCTCTACAACGTCGGCTCGATGCTCGTTCCGCCGAGTGGGTCCGGCCAGCCGGAGCTGCAACAGGCTTTGCGTCTGCTCATCGACCGGCAGATGCCCAGCCCCGCGTACCTGTGTGACCAGCACTGGAACATCCTGGCCTTCAACACCGCCATGGCGGACTGGTGGCCGTGGGTGATGGAGCCGGGCGCGAATCTCATTCGGTGGGCTCTGACGACGCCGGAGGCCCGCGCCCAGTACCAGGACTGGGACAAGCACGCCTCGGCGTACGTGAAGATCCTCAAGTTCGCCCAGGCCACCAGGCCGAATGACGCCGAGCTGCGCCGGCTGATCGAGGACGTCAAGAAGGACCCCGACGTGCGGCACGTCTGGGAGACCGAGCACGATATGGGGGAGACACGCGATGGCCATGTCTTCCGGATGAACGTGCCGACGCTGGACTGGGAGACGATCGAGGTCGTCAGCCACGTCCTCTATCCCGCGTCGATGCCCGACTGCCGCTTCGTTGTGATCACCTGGGTTGAGGGCCATGGCGACGAGGAGCACGACGCCCTCGGCGGCGTCCGCGATGCCTGGGCAACCATGACCGCGAACGAAGAGGACGTGGCGACGGCCCAGCGGCACGCGCAGAACCGCGCGGCCGAAGACGCCGCCACCCGCTGGCGAAGGGAGGCGGCAACCCTCGCGTCTCGCATGGTCGTCGCCACTGCAGACGAAGCGGCAGCGCTGGCGGGTGAGAACGGCGTCCCCCTGCCGGCCATCAGCAGAACCGTGGGTCCCGACGTCCATCTGACGCTTTCCCCGGACAAGCGCACCGTGGTCTGGGCCACAGAAGAGACCACCGGCTGCTGGTCCGTCACCCATGTCTCACCGGCCACCGTTATCGCTCGCGTGCCCAGGCACACGATCGAAGGCGCGTGCCTCCTTGAGATGCGTCAGCTGGTGCGTGCTGCCCTGCCGGCCGATCCTTCGGCGGCAACCGTCCGCATCGGGCAGCTCCTCGACGAGCGCGACACTGAGCAGCGCGTGCTCCGCGATGTCCTGCAGCAGGTTCAGGAAGGCAATGCTGAGTCGCCGAAGAGCTGCATGGCAGGCTGAGGGGCCGAGATGGATGGCCTCGCTCAAAGCCGCCTGCCGACTGCATCAGTGGCCCCCATGCCATCTGCCCCCCCACACACACAGGAAGACCTCTCTCGTGAAGAAGTACACCTATGCCCTCCCGTTGCGCTGGGCCGACGCGGACGCGTACGGGCACGTCAATAACGCTCTCTTCCCCCGGTACATGGAGGAGGCGAGGACCCGGATGTTCCAGGAGATGCTGCCCACCGACGAAGCCGGCCGCCGCCAGCACGCGTTCGTGGTCAGCCGCTCCATCGTGGACTACCGCGCTCCCCTGTCCTACCGCGAGGAGCCCGTTGACGTGCACGTCCGGGTGGTCACCTGCCGGGGGGCGAGGCTGGAACTTGCCTACGAAATCCGTGACGCGGACCATCTGTATGCCGAAGCCACGACCTTGATGGCCGCGTACAACCTGGAGACCGGCAGGCCACGGCGGATCTCTCAAGCCGAGCTGGACTTCCTCGCTCGCTACACCGAGTCCTGAACCGCAGCGCGGTCTCTGCATGCATGCAGGTCCCGGCTGACGACGTCCAGCCGGGTCCCATGCGTCTCTGGCCGCATGCGTCACTGCCGGGAGAGGCGGTTGAGCACGTCGAGAAGCGGGAGCACGTTGGCGGGGCTGCCTCAGCGAGGCAGCTCGTCGCCGAAATCCAGTGACGGAAGGAACTTCACGGCTTTTCGGGCCAGGACGGCAGTGAAGTATTCACGTGCGTCGGGACGCAGTCGTGCGAGGGCGACCATGCCGGTGATGACAGCGTCGGCCACCTCGTCCTGAACGTCTGTCCACGTGTGGCTGTGCCCTTTTCGCGGATTGGTGCCCCGGGCTCCGATGACGGCCTGCGCAGCCTCGCCAACCTCTTCCGCGAGCTTGAGCACTTGCAGGGTGCATTGCTCCTCTGGTGCGAGTCCGTTCTCGGCATCGAGGCGGCTGAACGTGTCGGCCAGACGCTGGATCGTGTCCCAGTCGCCGGTGAGAGCGCCGCGCCGGTGCTGACCGCGGGATTGCGGAGGCAGTGCGGTTCTGCGCATGAGTGCTGGATCGCTGACGAATCCGAGCCCCTCGTAAAGAGACCTGGATTCGTCACTGGCGTGCAGTTCGAAAAGGGTGATGTCTTCCTGCTCCAGGTCGTTGAGGAGCGCGGTGAGGGCGGCTTTGGCGTAGCCACGACGTCGGTACCCGGGCTGGGTGGCCACGGCTTGGATGCGTGCGGCCAGTCCCTGCGGGTACCGGGGTGCGGGCAGTACGGGGCTGACGAGAGCCAGGGCGCAGGTGACGAGTCCTCCCTCGGGTGCATCGACGACGTAGGCCCGGGCATCGCCGTGAGCCTGGAGGCGTTCGGCCAGTTGGTCTCGGCACAGGGCCAGCCAGTCAGGGGTGAGCGGCTGGGAGAGGATCAGCTCGGACCGCAGGCGGGTGATGCCTTCGGCATCGGCGGGCGTGGCACGGCGTGGAGTGGTCACGGGATCGGTCCTGTTGATTCGGCGATGGGTGAGGCGATAGGGGGTTCACCGGGCGAGGCCCGCCCCAGTCAGGGCTGGGATGGCGCGGAGGCGGGGGTGTGCGGGTCGGTGATGGGCGAGAAGCGGGCAGGGGCGTGGTCGATCGGGAGGTCCGGGCGCCAGGCTGTGAGGATCTGCGCACTGCACTCGAACAGGTCCGGCGGCAGGGCATCCAGCGGCCACCAGCGCCAGTCTCCGACACTCTCGCCAGGCTGGTCGGCCGGCTCGCCTTGCCAGTGGGTGACGAGCGCGCCGAAGGTGATGCGGACGACGTCGCCAACCTGGTCGAGGAACATGCCGAGAAGACGGACGTCGGCCGGGTCGGCGCACAGACCGGTCTCCTCGGCGAGTTCGCGCACGACTGCCTCGTGCAGTGACTCGCCCGGCTCTACGGTCCCGCCGGGCAGCTCCCGTGTGCCCAGCCGGTGTCGGCCAAGCAGGAGGCCCTGGGGTCCGAGCAGCACTGCCCCGACGCCGACGGCCGCGTGGGCGACGGGTGGCTTCGCGGTGCGGGGACGGGCGGTGATCCGGGCCGGCCGGTGGACCTGGAACAGTCGGTAGGAGGCGTGGTTGTTCTTCTCCGGCGCGTCGAGGACGGTGATGCCCCGCACGCGGAACCCGTAGTGCACGAGCAGGTCTTCCCACAACTCGGGTGTGAGCACCCACATGTGCACCGTGAGATCGTCGCCGCCGGCCAGGCGCAGGATCTCCGGGCGTGGGGTGACGGTCGAGGTGGGGCCGTCGCCATCGGAGTTGGTGTGCAGCACGGTGAAGTACAGCCGTCCGCCCGGTTTGACGGCGGTCGACAGGGCGGGCAAGAGCCGGTGCGGGTCGAGGAAGTGGAAGGTGCTGAGAGAGTAGATCACGTCGTACGGGGCTGTCGTGCCCAGGTACTCGACAGCGTCGGCGTGCACCAGCCGCAGGTCCGGTACATCGCGGTAGCGGGCACGCGCTCGCTCGATTTGGCTGAGGGAAGCATCGACGCCGTCCACCTGCGCTCCGTAGGTGCGGGCCAGGTGGGCGGCGTGCCGACCAGGGCCGCAGCCGATGTCCAGGACCCGCAGGCCCTCGACGTCCCCGAGGAGGGCGTCCCCGGGCCCGTTCGCTGCAGGGCCCCAGCTGATCCGTTCCACTTCCGGCAGGGGAGTGGCGCGCTCCAGGTGGTGCTTTCCATAGGTGTCCCAGGCGAGGCGGGTCTGATGCTCGATGTCCAACACGTCGACCTCCGTGCTCAGTTCAGGGGCGGAGTGCATAGCAGCGCAGCACGTCGAGATCGGCGGTGCGTACTACGGACCAGCCCGCGGTGAGGATTTCGGCCTCGGCGGGTGTGATCCCGAGGTGCCTGTACGGATCGTCCTCCTCGCGGCGGCCGGCGAGTTCGGTGACGACCCAGAAGGTCCCGCCGGGCGCCAGGACCTGTCGGACGCGGTCGAGGAAGGCCGCCTTGTCGTCGATCCACCGGTAGACCAGGCGGCAGGTGACGATCGCATACGCGGCATCCGGCAGGGCGCTGAGGTCGTCGGAGACGAAGTCCATCAGGTGCCAGGCCGGCCCGTTGCCCCGCTGGGTGTTGCGGGCCGCGGCGATGGCGCTGGGCGCGAAGTCGATGCCGATGGTGCGGTAACCGAGCTGGTGAAGGTGGCGGGCGAGTGAACCCTCGCCGGTGCCGATGTCAAGTGCCGGGCGTCCGTGGCCCGGTCCGACATGGTTGGCCAGCATCGCTGCCTCGGTGCTGGTGACCTCGCGATACCGGCGTCCGCCGGCCCAGAGCGGCTCCCAGTAGTCGGCGGTGGTCGGCACGGTCGCCACTCGGCCGCTTTGCGAGCGGGCAGGACAGCAGAGCTCATGGTCTTGGGCGTCGGCAAGGGCTGCAGGCGCTGCTTCGCCGGGAATGACGGGCCAGTCGATCTTGATCCGCGTGTGTTTCTTATGGAACACGTGCAGGCCGTCGGTATAGGCGCCGGTCGGTACGGTGGCGTCCTTGGGCTGGACCGTGATGTGCGGGCAGGGTGCGGCGCGGTGGTTGCGCTGCCAGTGCCGGACGTGCTCGGCCATTTCTGTGGCCGCCAGGTGACCGGCCGGTCCGTAGCCGTGGATGACGAACTCGTAGGCGCCGTTGCCGTTTTCGCCGTCTCCGATCCGCTCGTGTGCCAGACGGGCGAGTGACCTCCCACGCACCATGGCCGCGCCGGGCCAGTGCGGGGGTGGGGGACTGACGAGGCCGGTGTCGTGGTCCGGGTCGACGGACAGGCGGCAGAAGCCGGGGAGAGCCCCGGCCAGATAGAGGGTGAGGGAGTCGAAGGGTTCCTCACCCCCGACGGTGACGTGCGTGCGGACCGTTGAGGGCGCCATACCGAAGGCCGGGGCCAGCTGGTCGACGGGCATGGGCGTTCCGTCCTCGAAGGCAAGGCGGATGCCGCAGCCTGGGATGGTGCGTAGATTCGGTTCCCATGCGCCGGCGCCTTGCATGGGGACGAAGCCGCACACGGTGAGTGGCTCCTCACTGATGAGCGCACCGTCGTGTTTCGTGAACCCAATGGACCAAACGTACTGGTGGAGGCGTAGCGGGGCGACGAGGCGTCCGCCCTCCGCGACCATGGTGATCCACGGCAGATCCCAGGTGTCGACCGTGACGATAAGCGCGTCGAATCCGCCTTCGGGGACGACATCGGCGGGCAGATACTCGGCGTCCGCGGTGAAGACACGGACACGGTCGTATCCGGCGGCGGCGAGGAAGCGGGCGGCGCGGTCGGTGACGTCTGGGTCGATGTCGACGGTGGTGACCTGTCCGGTCGGGCCGACCAGTTCGGCGATCAAGGCGGCGTTGTAACCGCCAGAGCCAACCTCCAGGACACGGTCGTCCGGCTGGATGCGGGCCGCTTCGAGCATCACGGCCTGCAGCCATGGTGCGCTGACGGAGCTGCTGATCCGGCCGTCGGGCGTGTGACGGGTGGGGATGATGTCATCGGCGTACGCGGTCTGCACGGGCACGTCCGGTGCGAAAGCATGGCGGGGAACCCTGCGCAGGGCGGCCTCGACACTGGCGGTGCGGACGTGGCCGGCCGCGAGGAGCTGATCGACGAGCCGGTGCCGCAGTGCAGTGGGATCGTGTTCCTGCGCGGTAGTGGGGGGAGCCGTCACCCTGGGGCCTTTCGAACGGGTCATGCGGGATCTGCGACGGTGGGGGAGCCGGGGCGGGGGATGGTGCCCGTGGGGGCGTACTGGGCGGCTTGCGCGTCGAACATCGAGGCGTAGCGCCCTTGGGCGGCCATGAGTTCGTCGTGGCTGCCGTGCTCTACGAGGCGTCCGTGGTGCAGGACGTAGATGCGGTCGGCGTGGCGGACGCCGGACATGCGGTGGGTGACC
>Ga0164243_10004789_pt1 | contig 20991 bp, 15 predicted proteins | sample OricompcompostOP_FD_108781 | JGI IMG/M metagenome (GOLD analysis project Ga0164243, IMG submission 108781) | Organic Plus compost microbial communities from Emeryville, California, USA - Original compost - Organic plus compost (OP) | ecosystem: Engineered > Solid waste > Mixed feedstock >...
ACAACGTGACGGTTGACGTCGAGCTGATCGTGCCGATCGCGATGGAAGAGAAGCTGCGCTTCGCCATCCGCGAAGGCGGCCGTACCGTCGGCGCAGGCATCGTCGCATCCATCGTCGAGTAATCGACGGCGACATCGGAATGAGAAGGGCCTCGCCGGAAACGGCGGGGCCTTTTGCATTTGAGATTGCCGCGGAGTGAGGGATTGCCTCACTTGGAGTCAGCGCAAAGTCAGTCCCGGGAGAAGAATTCGTTCTCGTAACGGAAGTGAAGCGGACCGCGCGGCTTGCGAAAGGCGAGGGGAATCCTGTCTTCTGTTTCCATGAGCCGCTCGGCGACATTCTCGATGCCGGTGTGGATCGCCTGCCTGCCGATGAAGCCGCCACGAACCTGCGTGGTCGCGGCAAGCGCCCGGATGAAGGCATCGAACAGACCCGCATCCGGAGGGGTAGGCTCCCGCCAGAAGGCGGCGAGGCTTTCCTGAAAGGTGAGGCCGGGTACGTCGTAGATCGCCGAACCCAGTGTGATGACGGGCTTTCCCGCAGCAAGCGCCGTCAATCCGACGGTGGAATTGACCGTCACGATGCCGCTGGATCGCGCGATCAATGCGTCAGTATCGCCGCCGTCCGCGACGAACACGCGGTCGCCTGCACCGTGCCGCTCGGCCGTTTCATCGATCCGGGCGGGCCAGCGTGACAGGCCGTTGTCGATCGGGTGGACCTTGAAGAGCAGCCGGCTTCCCGCCGGCGCATGTCGGGCAAAGGAGGCGATGGCCGCATCGACGAGCCTGAACAGGTCGCCGCCCGGTGCATGCCGACGGATCTGGTAATCGCCCGGCAATTGCAGCGGAAACAGGAAGAAACGAGCGTGTCCATCCGCATCGGGTGCCAGACAGGCCGAGATAGCCTCTTCAGCCTTGCGCCGACGCTTGCCGGCCGTCAGGCCTTTCCAGATCCAGCCGCTATATTCCACGGCAGGGTGCACTGGACCATGCGTCCTGTAATGAGGATGGACGAGCCAGCCGAGCACGACATTCGGAATATGAAAGGCCAGATCGTAAAGCGCATAGGTAAGGAAGCTCGACCGGTAGCGCCCGCCGGCCGGAACAGCGGGCTTGCCTGCGGCCAGCGCCTCGATCTTGAGCGGCTCCCGCGGGAAACGGGAATGGGCCGACATGCCGTCCGGCTCGATCGTCAGCCAATCGGGCCGGAGATAGCCATGCTCCAGAATATGGACGCGAAGCCCTTCACGAAGCCCGATCTCCGCGGCAACCGCATGAGGCTGCCTGCCATCACCTAACATGACAATGTCTGTGACATTGTGATCGCGGATGTAGCAATCGAGATACACCGGCCATTCATTGTAGCTTCCTCTAAAAAAAGCGCTTTCCTTTGGCCACCAGAAGACCAAATCTCCAAGGCACAGACTGATCTTCCGGACGGAAGCCCCTTTTCTTTCAATCTCTTCTGCCAGCAGCCTGAGGAACGGCGAGGCTGGCCCCTGAAGAAATAGAAACGTGCGTGATGTCATGGCGCACAACCTGTGGGAATTGCCCGGTGCTTTGGGTTTGGCATTGACGAGGGAACTGCGTTGATGAAAATACGCTTCGATGTTTAGCGGCAAATCTGGGAATTGACATCGCTTTTTGTCAGTTCGTCGCGTATCCGTGTCACAACCAGCATTGGCTTCCGCATGACAAAAGTCCTTTTCCTGCAAGGTCCTCCATCCGTGTTCTGGCGAGAGCTGGCTGATGCGTTCGAGGCGCAGGGTATCGGGACGAAGCGTGTGAACTTCTCGTTCGGGGATCAGCTCTATTGGCGCAAGCGCGGGGCGATCAATTATCGTGGCACGTTGCGGGCCTGGCCGCGTTACCTGGCGGATTTGATTCGCCGGGAGGGCATCACCGATGTTCTTTATTATGCCGACCGGCTTCCATATCACCGGCTGGCGACACGTGTGGCCCGCAAGCTCGGTGTGCGATGTCATGCCGTGGAATTCGGTTATCTGAGGCCCGACTGGATCACGCTTGAGCGGGATGGCATGGGGCGTTTTTCCCATTTTCCGAGCGATCCGGATCATATCCGCCGAATTGCGAAACAGGTGGGCGTTCCCGATCTGAAGGCGCATTACAGCCATACGTTCGGGCAGGAAGCCACGAACGAGGTCGTCTATAATCTGGCTGCCTATTTCGGCCGGTTTCTGTTTCCGTTTTACCGCTCGGACAAATATTACGACCCGCTTTTCGACTACGTTTCTTGGGTGCCGCGGATGTTCCGCGCCCGGCATGACCTTCCCGAAGGCTTCCTGGAGGATGAAAGTAAGGTCAATTACCTGCTGGCGCTGCAATTGCAGAGCGATTACCAGATCCGCGCGAATTCGCCCTACCGGCACCTTTCACAGATGCTCGAGCAGGTCCTGCAGTCCTTTGCGCGCCACGCGCCGGAAGGCAGCCGTCTGGTCGTCAAGCAGCATCCGCTCGACAACGACCTCGAAGGATGGCGCAAGGTGGTTGCCCGGCTCGCTGCGCGCCATCGTGTCGCCGACCGGCTGGTTTTCATCGAGAAGGGGGATCTCGGCAGGATTCTCAAGGCATCCCGGGGAGTGGTCGTTGTCAATTCCACGACGGGGCTCCACAGCCTGCGCCTCGGCATACCGACCCTTGCGCTTGGCGCGGCGATTTACAATGTTCCCGGTCTCACCCATCAAGGCGGTCTGGACAGTTTCTGGCGCGAGCCAGAGGCTATGGACGGTGAATTGCTGGAGGATTTCGTCAAGGCGCTGGCCGGCACCATTCAGGTGAAGGGCAATTTTTATAACGAGGCCGGCCGCAAGCTTGGCATCGAGACGATTGTCGCCCGCATTTCGGGGGGGATGGTCAACCAGCCCGACGCCTATGTGGAACGACCGCCGCGTCTTTCCTGGCGGCGTCTTCCGCTGGTTCCCGAACGAAATGCCCAGCCTTCGGGGGTGTTGTCCGGTGGCATCGACCTGCCGGGCAAGGAAATCCTGGTGGGCGGGCCGGAGCCGGCACTCTCCGTTGTGCGCTTCGGGGAGGCTTCCGACCCCCGTAACAGAAGCTGAGATAGAGGCCGGGATATTCAAAAACGCTCTTGCAAAGCGCCGCGCATCCCCTTAAAGGGAGCGCCTAGCTTGTCGGCGGCAAACGGCTTGTTCTGTTTCCGCCGGGGTTGAAGGGGTATAGCTCAGTTGGTAGAGCGGCGGTCTCCAAAACCGCAGGTCGGGGGTTCGAGCCCCTCTGCCCCTGCCATTTCCGGCGATTGGCGCGAGATTGTCCGCAGCGAAATCGTCTGAAAGCGGCGTGGCGGACGAAACGGCGAAATTTCATCGAACACTGTTTTTCCTCTTGTGTAAAGGGGAAGGGGTGTTTATGTAGGGTTCAAAACAGACACGCGGTGCGTGGGGCTGAGCGAGGTCAGCTTTACGCGCCGTAATTGCGTGGGCAATCGATGGCATCCAAAACCAATCCCGTTACGTTTCTGCGCCAGGTGCGCTCTGAGGCGGCGAAAATCCATTGGCCGTCTCGTCGGGAGACTATGATCTCCACGGCCATGGTTCTGGTGATGGTTGTTTTTGCGGCGCTGTTTTTCTTCGCTGCCGATCAGTTGATGGGTTGGCTTTTGCGCCTGATCCTGAACGTCAGCGTTTGATTCTTGGAGAATGAAGATGGCGGCGCGCTGGTACATCGTCCACGCATATTCCAATTTTGAGAAGAAGGTTGCGGAGGATATCGAGAACAAGGCTCGCCAGAAGGGGCTTGAGCATCTGTTCGAGAAGATCCTTGTGCCGACCGAAAAGGTCGTCGAGGTGCGCCGTGGCCGCAAGGTCGATTCCGAGCGCAAGTTCTTTCCGGGTTATGTTCTTGTCCGGGCGAACCTCACCGACGAGGCTTATCACCTGATCAAGAATACGCCTAAAGTCACCGGTTTCCTCGGTTCCGACAGTAAGCCGGTTCCGATTCCCGACTTCGAGGCCGAGCGCATCCTGGGCCAGGTCCAGGAGGGCGTCGAGCGGCCGAAGTCCTCGATCACCTTCGAGATCGGCGAGCAGGTCCGTGTCTCGGATGGTCCTTTCGCTTCCTTCAATGGCACCGTGCAGGATGTCGACGAGGAGCGTTCCCGCCTCAAGGTGGAGGTCTCGATCTTCGGTCGCGCGACCCCGGTCGAGCTGGAATACGGTCAGGTCGAAAAGGTCTGATGGGTTTGAGATGGGGCTGGCCGTTCATGCGGCTGGCCTCGTGCGGCGTTTGTCGCAATCGCGTGGGAGGAAGGGACGCCTTAGCCGGGTGCCTCGTCCGAACCACGCAACCGCAGCCGCCGGGCGAGCCCGGCATTTCGGGCCGGGAAGCCGGTCCATAACGAAAGGCAGAGAGAAATGGCTAAGAAGGTAGCAGGCCAGCTCAAGCTGCAGGTCAAGGCAGGATCGGCGAACCCGTCCCCGCCGATCGGCCCGGCGCTTGGTCAGCGTGGCATCAATATCATGGAATTCTGCAAGGCGTTCAACGCCGCCACGCAGGAAATGGAAAAGGGCATGCCGATCCCGGTCGTCATCACCTATTACCAGGACAAGTCTTTCACCTTCGTGATGAAGCAGCCGCCTGTCAGCTACTTCCTGAAGAAGGAGGCCAAGATCCAGACTGGTTCCAAGACTCCGGGCAAGGGCGCCAAGGCCGGTACCCTTACCAGGGCTCAGGTCAAGTCGATCGCCGAAGCCAAGATGAAGGATCTGAATGCCGCGGATATCGAGGGCGCAATGGCCATGATCGAGGGCTCTGCCCGCGCCATGGGTCTGGAAGTGGTGGCATAACATGGCAAAGCTTGCAAAGCGTATTCAGAAGATCCGCGAAGGCGTCGATCCGACCAAGCTCGTCGCGCTCACCGATGCCATCTCGATGGTCAAGGAACGTGCGGTTGCGAAGTTCGACGAGACCGTCGAAATCGCCATGAACCTCGGTGTTGACCCGCGCCACGCCGACCAGATGGTCCGCGGCGTCGTCAACCTGCCGAACGGCACCGGCCGTGATGTTCGCGTCGCCGTCTTCGCCCGTGGCGCCAAGGCTGACGAAGCCAAGGCTGCCGGCGCAGACGTTGTCGGCGCCGAGGACCTGGTCGAAATCGTCCAGGGGGGCAAGATCGACTTCGATCGTTGCATCGCCACCCCGGACATGATGCCTCTCGTCGGTCGTCTCGGTAAGGTGCTTGGCCCGCGTGGCATGATGCCTAACCCGAAGGTCGGTACGGTGACCATGGACGTCACCGCCGCCGTCAAGGCGTCCAAGGGCGGTGCGGTCGAGTTCCGCGTCGAGAAGGCCGGCATCGTGCATGCTGGTGTCGGCAAGGCCTCCTTCGACGCCAAGGCGCTCGAAGAGAACATCAAGGCTTTCGCCGATGCGGTCATCAAGGCCAAGCCGGCTGGCGCCAAGGGCAACTACGTCAAGCGCGTCGCGATCTCGTCCACCATGGGCCCGGGCGTCAAGATCGATCCGTCCACGGTGACGGTCTAACGAACTTTTCCGGAACTTGTCAGTTCCGGATGACTGAATTCCCGGTCCTTCGGGGTCGGGGATTTCCGGAGAAATCCGGAATTCCTGTCCGAGATTGCAGGTGGTTTCGACCTTAATCACCCGAGCCTGCATGAGACGGGTAAGAACACGAGTTTTCGGAAGGCGCGGAAGCGCTTTTCCAAGTTCGGTTCGAGCCTAGTGTGCCTTGTGCCTGGAGCCCCGGTGGCGACAGTGCGAGGGGACAGGATCCTCAAGCGTCGCTTGGGATCCGATCAAGGGATCCCTTGAGGCAAAGGCAAACCCGATGGGGCCTGCAGGATTGCGGTCCCGTCAACTGGAGACAGACAGTGGAAAGAGCGGAAAAACGCGAATTCGTCACGGAGCTGAACGAAGTCTTCAAGGCTTCCGGTTCGGTTGTCGTGGCCCACTATGCTGGTGTCACAGTCGCGCAGATGAACGATTTCCGTTCCAAGATGCGCGCTGCTGGCGGCACCGTCAAAGTCGCGAAGAACCGTCTGGCCAAGATCGCTCTTCAGGGTACGGAGTCGGAAGGGATGAGCAATCTCTTCAAGGGTCAGACGCTGATCGCATTCAGCGAAGACCCGGTCACGGCTCCCAAGGTCGTCATGGATTTCGCCAAGACCAATGACAAGCTCATTGTTCTCGGCGGCGCCATGGGCGCAACCACGCTCAACGCCGAAGCAGTCAAGTCGCTCGCGACCCTGCCTTCGCTCGACGAGCTTCGCGGCAAGCTGCTGGGCCTCTTGAATGCCCCGGCAACGCGCGTCGCTACGGTTGTCGCCGCACCGGCAAGCCAGCTTGCCCGCGTGTTCTCGGCCTACGCCAAGAAGGACGAAGCCGCTTAAGGCGGTTTTTCGCTGTTCATAACCAACCAGTTCGAACCGAACAAAAGGAACTAGTAAAATGGCTGATCTCGCAAAGATCGTTGAAGACCTCTCCTCCCTCACCGTCCTGGAAGCTGCTGAGCTTTCCAAGCTGCTCGAAGAAAAGTGGGGCGTTTCTGCCGCTGCTCCGGTAGCCGTTGCTGCCGCTGGCGGTGCTGCCGGCGGTGCTGCCGCTCCGGCAGAAGAAGAAAAGACCGAGTTCGACGTCATCCTCACGGATGCCGGCGCGAACAAGATCAACGTCATCAAGGAAGTCCGCGCCATCACCGGTCTCGGCCTCAAGGAAGCCAAGGACCTCGTTGAAGGCGCTCCGAAGGCCGTCAAGGAAGCCGTCTCCAAGGCTGAAGCCGCTGACCTCAAGAAGAAGCTTGAGGATGCCGGCGCCAAGGTCGACGTCAAGTAATACTGGAATGCGGTGGGAGAGGGGATATCTCCTCTCCCATCGGTTTTCCTCCGAACAGATTACCCAGGAACCGTCAAAAACGGTTCCTGGGTAATGGGTTCTCAAGAGGATGGTCCCGAACCGAACCGAAAAGGCGATCCGGCCTGGCGTGTTGGGGAAGTGGGACGAGATTGAGAATACCCATTGATTGACGGGATCGACTGGCCAGCGAACCCCGTCCGTTGCAGGCCCGGATGCAATTTTGAAGGAGCGACGATGGCTCAGACCCTTTCGTTTAATGGTCGCAGGCGCGTACGCAAGTTTTTTGGAAAAATCCCCGAAGTCACTGAGATGCCGAACCTCATCGAGGTCCAGAAGGCATCCTATGACCAGTTTCTGATGGTCGAGGAACCGAAGGGCGGCCGCCCGGACGAAGGTCTGAACGCCGTCTTCAAGTCCGTCTTCCCGATCACCGATTTTTCCGGCGCCTCCATGCTCGAGTTCGTGTCCTACGAATTCGAACCGCCGAAGTTCGACGTGGAAGAATGCCGCCAGCGCGATCTGACCTATGCCGCGCCGCTGAAGGTGACGCTGCGTCTCATCGTGTTCGATATCGACGAGGATACCGGCGCGAAGTCCATCAAGGACATCAAGGAACAGTCCGTCTACATGGGCGACATGCCGCTCATGACCGATAACGGTACGTTCATCGTGAACGGCACCGAACGCGTGATCGTGTCGCAGATGCACCGCTCGCCGGGCGTCTTCTTCGACCACGACAAGGGCAAGAGCCACTCTTCCGGCAAGCTGCTTTTCGCCGCCCGCGTCATTCCCTATCGCGGCTCCTGGCTCGACATCGAGTTCGACGCCAAGGACATCGTGTTTGCCCGTATCGACCGCCGCCGCAAGATTCCCGTGACCTCGCTGCTCATGGCGCTCGGCATGGATGGCGAAGATATCCTGTCGACGTTCTACACGAAGTCCAACTACGAGCGTGACGGCGAAGGCTGGCGGATTCCGTTCCAGCCGGAAACCCTGAAGGGTGCCAAGGCTCTGTCCGAGATGGTGGACGCCGACACCGGCGAAGTCGTCGTCGAAGCCGGCAAGAAGCTTACTCCGCGCCTTCTGCGTCAGCTCTCCGACAAGGGCCTGAAGGCGCTGAAGGCGAGCAATGACGATCTCTACGGCAATTATCTTGCCGAAGACATCGTCAACCTGCAGACGGGTGAGATTTACCTGGAAGCCGGCGACGAGATCGACGAGAAGACCCTGCCGGTCATCCTGAACGCGGGCTTCGACGAAATCCCGGTTCTCGGCATCGATCATATCAATGTCGGCGCCTACATCCGCAACACGCTTGCGGCCGACAAGAACGAGAACCGCCAGGACGCCCTGTTCGATATCTACCGCGTCATGCGTCCGGGCGAGCCGCCGACCATGGAATCGGCGGAAGCCATGTTCAACTCGCTGTTCTTCGATGCGGAGCGTTACGATCTCTCCGCCGTCGGCCGCGTCAAGATGAACATGCGCCTCGACCTCGAAGTCGAAGATACCGTCCGCATCCTGCGCAAGGACGACATCCTGGCCGTGGTCAAGATGCTTGTCGAACTGCGCGACGGCAAGGGCGAGATCGACGACATCGACAACCTCGGCAACCGCCGCGTCCGCTCGGTCGGTGAATTGATGGAGAACCAGTATCGCCTGGGTCTGCTCCGCATGGAGCGCGCCATCAAGGAACGCATGTCGTCGATCGAGATCGACACCGTCATGCCGCAGGACCTGATCAACGCGAAGCCGGCGGCTGCCGCCGTTCGGGAATTCTTCGGTTCCTCGCAGCTGTCGCAGTTCATGGACCAGGTGAACCCGCTTTCGGAGATCACCCACAAGCGCCGCCTTTCGGCTCTTGGCCCGGGTGGTCTGACCCGCGAGCGCGCCGGCTTCGAAGTCCGCGACGTTCACCCGACCCATTACGGCCGTATCTGCCCGATCGAGACGCCGGAAGGCCCGAACATCGGTCTGATCAACTCGCTTGCGACCTTCGCCCGCGTCAACAAGTACGGCTTCATCGAAAGTCCGTACCGCAAGATCGTCGACGGCAAGCTGACCAACGACGTGCTTTACCTTTCCGCCATGGAAGAGGCGAAGTACTACGTCGCGCAGGCGAACGCGCCGATGAACGATGACGGCACCTTTGCCGAAGAGTTCGTGGTCTGCCGCCATTCCGGCGAAGTGATGCTCGCTCCGCGCGACACCATCAACCTGATGGACGTTTCGCCGAAGCAGCTCGTCTCCGTCGCTGCCGCGTTGATCCCGTTCCTGGAAAACGACGACGCCAACCGCGCTCTCATGGGCTCGAACATGCAGCGTCAGGCCGTGCCGCTGGTGCGTGCCGAAGCTCCATTCGTCGGCACCGGCATGGAGCCGGTCGTTGCCCGTGACTCCGGTGCGGCGATCGCTGCCCGCCGCGGCGGCGTGGTCGACCAGGTCGACGCGACCCGTATCGTTATCCGCGCCACCGAAGACCTCGATCCGTCGAAGTCGGGCGTCGATATCTATCGTCTGCAGAAGTTCCAGCGTTCGAACCAGAACACCTGCGTCAACCAGCGTCCGCTGGTCGCCGTCGGTGACATCCTGAACAAGGGTGATATCATTGCAGACGGTCCGTCGACGGACCTCGGCGACCTTGCGCTCGGCCGCAACGCGCTGGTCGCGTTCATGCCCTGGAACGGCTACAACTACGAAGATTCGATCCTGATGTCCGAACGGATCGTCGCAGACGACGTGTTCACCTCCATTCACATCGAGGAATTCGAAGTGATGGCGCGTGACACCAAGCTTGGTCCGGAAGAAATCACGCGGGACATTCCGAACGTTTCGGAAGAAGCGCTGAAGAACCTCGATGAAGCCGGCATCGTCTATATCGGCGCCGAAGTCCAGCCGGGCGATATCCTCGTTGGCAAGATCACCCCGAAGGGCGAAAGCCCGATGACGCCGGAGGAAAAGCTCCTGCGCGCCATCTTCGGTGAAAAGGCCTCCGACGTTCGCGACACGTCCATGCGCATGCCTCCGGGCACGTTCGGTACGGTCGTCGAAGTCCGCGTCTTCAATCGTCACGGCGTCGAAAAGGACGAGCGTGCGATGGCGATCGAGCGCGAGGAGATCGAACGCCTCGCCAAGGACCGCGACGACGAGCAGGCGATCCTCGATCGCAACGTCTACGGCCGTCTGACGGACATGCTGCGTGGCCAGATGTCGGTTGCCGGTCCGAAGGGCTTCAAGAAGGGTGTCGAGCTTTCGAACGCTGTGATCTCGGAATATCCGCGGTCGCAGTGGTGGATGTTCGCCGTCGAGGACGAGAAGGTCCAGGGCGAGATCGAAGCACTCCGCGCCCAGTACGACGAATCCAAGTCGCGCCTCGAACAGCGCTTCATGGACAAGGTCGAGAAGGTCCAGCGGGGCGACGAAATGCCTCCGGGCGTCATGAAGATGGTCAAGGTCTTCGTGGCCGTGAAGCGCAAGATCCAGCCGGGCGACAAGATGGCCGGCCGTCACGGCAACAAGGGTGTCGTGTCGCGCATCGTGCCGGTAGAGGATATGCCGTTCCTCGAAGATGGCACGCATGTCGACATCTGCCTGAACCCGCTCGGCGTGCCTTCGCGCATGAACGTCGGCCAGATCCTCGAGACCCATCTTGCATGGGCCTGCGCCGGCATGGGCAGGAAGATCGGTGAGCTGCTCGAAGAGTATCGCAAGACGATGGACATCTCCGACCTTAAGAAGGAGCTCACCGACGTCTACGCGAGTCAGGCCCGCGACGAAGTCGCCAACTTCGATGACGACTCGCTCGTCAAGCTCGCGGAGCAGTCGAAGCGCGGCGTTTCGATCGCGACGCCGGTCTTCGATGGTGCCCACGAACCGGACGTCGCAGCCATGCTGAAAAAGGCGGGTCTGCACGAGTCGGGTCAGTCGACCTTGTACGACGGCCGTACCGGTGAGCCTTTCGACCGCAAGGTGACTGTCGGCTACATGTATATGATCAAGCTGAACCACCTCGTGGACGACAAGATCCACGCCCGTTCGATCGGTCCGTACTCGCTCGTCACCCAGCAGCCGCTGGGCGGCAAGGCGCAGTTCGGCGGCCAGCGCTTCGGCGAAATGGAGGTCTGGGCGCTCGAAGCTTATGGCGCCGCCTACACGCTGCAGGAAATGCTGACCGTGAAGTCGGACGACGTGGCCGGCCGTACCAAAGTCTACGAAGCGATCGTCCGAGGCGACGATACCTTCGAGGCGGGCATTCCGGAGAGCTTCAACGTTCTCGTCAAGGAAATGCGTTCGCTGGGCCTGTCGGTCGAGCTCGAGAACTCGAAGATCGAGACGGCCGAAGCCGGCCAGCAGCTGCCTGACGCAGCCGAATAAGACAGGAGAAGGCGCGCGCTATGGCGCGCGCCGTTCCCGCCGCCGGTTTTGGCCGGCCGGTCTGGGGAACTTTTGCCGCATTTGGCGGCTATGACCGTTTAAAAGCGTCGGTGAGTCCACCATGGGAATTTGGCCCAGGAATTGGAATAGCACCGATCGCAAGCCGAGGGCTTCCGCCCCTAAAGGAGATAGGCATGAACCAAGAGGTCATGAATCTTTTCAATCCGCAGGTGCCTGCGCAGCACTTCGACTCGATCCGTATCTCGATCGCGTCGCCGGAGAAGATTCTCTCCTGGTCCTACGGCGAAATCAAAAAGCCGGAGACCATCAACTACCGCACGTTCAAGCCGGAACGCGACGGCCTCTTCTGCGCGCGCATCTTCGGGCCGATCAAGGACTACGAGTGCCTGTGCGGCAAGTACAAGCGCATGAAGTACAAGGGCATCATCTGCGAAAAGTGCGGCGTCGAAGTGACGCTGTCGCGCGTTCGCCGCGAGCGCATGGGCCATATCGAGCTCGCCGCTCCGGTCGCTCACATCTGGTTCCTGAAGTCGCTTCCGTCCCGTATCGCCACCCTTCTCGACATGACGCTGAAGGATGTCGAGCGCGTTCTCTATTTCGAGAACTACATCGTGACGGAGCCGGGGCTCACCGCGCTCAAGGAAAACCAGCTTCTTTCTGAAGAAGAATACATGATCGCCGTCGACGAATACGGCGAGGACCAGTTCACGGCGATGATCGGCGCCGAGGCCATCTATGAGATGCTTGCTTCGATGAACCTCGAGAAGATCGCCGGCGACCTGCGTTCGGATCTTGCCGACACGACATCGGATCTGAAGCAGAAGAAGCTGATGAAGCGGCTCAAGATCGTCGAGAACTTCATCGAATCCGGCAACCGTCCGGAATGGATGATCATGAAGGTGATCCCGGTCATCCCGCCGGACCTGCGCCCGCTCGTTCCGCTCGACGGCGGCCGTTTCGCGACGTCCGACCTCAACGATCTCTATCGCCGTGTCATCAACCGTAACAACCGTCTGAAGCGCCTGATCGAGCTGCGCGCGCCGGGCATCATCATCCGCAACGAAAAGCGCATGCTGCAGGAATCTGTCGATGCGCTGTTCGACAACGGCCGTCGCGGTCGCGTCATTACCGGCGCCAACAAGCGTCCTTTGAAGTCGCTCTCTGACATGCTGAAGGGCAAGCAGGGCCGCTTCCGCCAGAACCTGCTCGGCAAGCGCGTCGACTATTCCGGCCGTTCGGTCATCGTGACCGGTCCGGAGCTGAAGCTGCACCAGTGCGGTCTTCCGAAGAAGATGGCGCTCGAGCTCTTCAAGCCGTTCATCTACGCCCGCCTCGACGCCAAGGGTTACTCCTCGACCGTCAAGCAGGCCAAGAAGCTGGTCGAGAAGGAAAAGCCGGAAGTCTGGGATATCCTCGACGAGGTCATCCGCGAGCATCCGGTTCTGTTGAACCGTGCGCCGACGCTGCACCGTCTGGGCATCCAGGCCTTCGAACCGATCCTGGTCGAAGGCAAGGCGATCCAGCTGCACCCGCTCGTCTGCACGGCCTTCAACGCCGACTTCGACGGCGACCAGATGGCCGTTCACGTGCCGCTGTCGCTCGAAGCCCAGCTCGAAGCCCGCGTACTGATGATGTCGACGAACAACATCCTGCATCCGGCCAACGGTGCTCCGATCATCGTGCCGTCGCAGGACATGGTTCTCGGCCTCTACTATCTGTCGATCATGAACCAGAACGAGCCGGGTGAGGGCATGGCCTTCTCCGACATGGGCGAACTGCACCACGCTCTGGAAAACAAGGTCGTCACGTTGCACGCCAAGATCAAGGGCCGTTTCAAGACCGTCGATGCCGAGGGCAACCCGGTTTCGAAGATCTATGAAACGACGCCCGGCCGCATGATCATCGGTGAGCTCCTGCCGAAGAACGTCAACGTTCCCTTCGACATCTGCAACCAGGAGATGACCAAGAAGAACATCTCCAGGATGATCGACACGGTCTATCGTCACTGCGGTCAGAAGGACACGGTCATCTTCTGCGACCGCATCATGCAGCTCGGCTTCACCCACGCCTGCCGCGCCGGTATTTCGTTCGGCAAGGACGACATGATCATCCCGGATTCGAAGCACAAGATCGTCGGTGACACCGAAGCTCTCGTGAAGGAATACGAGCAGCAGTACAACGACGGCCTGATCACCCAGGGCGAGAAGTACAACAAGGTCGTCGACGCCTGGGGCAAGGCGACCGAGAAGGTCGCTGAAGAGATGATGGCCCGCATCAAGGCCGTTGAATTCGACGACAACGGCCGCCAGAAGCCGATGAACTCGATCTACATGATGTCGCACTCGGGTGCCCGCGGTTCTCCGAACCAGATGCGCCAGCTGGGCGGCATGCGTGGCCTGATGGCGAAGCCGTCGGGCGAGATCATCGAAACGCCGATCATCTCGAACTTCAAGGAAGGTCTGACCGTGAACGAGTACTTCAACTCGACGCACGGCGCCCGTAAGGGTCTTGCAGACACCGCCCTGAAGACCGCGAACTCGGGTTACCTGACCCGTCGTCTCGTCGACGTCGCGCAGGATTGCATCGTCAATCTGGTCGATTGCGGCACCGACAAGGGCCTCACCATGACGGCGATCGTCGATGCCGGCCAGGTGGTCGCCTCGCTCGGCGCCCGCATCCTCGGCCGCACGGCGCTCGATGACATCGACAATCCGGTCACCGGCGAGAATCTCGTCAAGGCCGGCCAGATGATCACCGAACCGGATGTTGCCGAAATCGAGAAGGCCGGCATCCAGTCCGTCCGCATCCGTTCGGCACTGACCTGCGAAGTACAGACGGGCGTCTGCTCGGTCTGCTACGGCCGCGACCTTGCACGCGGTACGCCGGTCAATATCGGCGAAGCCGTGGGCGTCATAGCCGCTCAGTCGATCGGCGAGCCGGGCACCCAGCTCACGATGCGTACCTTCCACCTGGGCGGTACGGCGAACGTGGTCGACCAGTCGTTCCTGGAAGCATCCTACGAGGGCACGATCCAGATCAAGAACCGCAACATGCTGCGCAACTCCGAGGGCGTTCTCGTCGCGATGGGCCGCAACATGGCGATCACCATCCTGGACGAGCGTGGCGTCGAGCGGTCCTCACAGCGCGTTGCCTACGGTTCGAAACTGTTCGTGGATGACAGCGACAAGGTCCGCCGCGGCCAGCGTCTTGCCGAGTGGGACCCCTATACCCGCCCGATGATGACGGAAGTCGAAGGCACGGTTCAGTTCGAGGACGTCGTCGACGGCATCTCGGTTTCGGAATCGACCGACGAATCCACCGGCATCACCAAGCGCCAGGTCATTGACTGGCGTTCGACACCGCGTGGTTCGGACCTCAAGCCGGCAATCGTCATCAAGGACGCTTCCGGTGCGATCGCCAAGCTGTCGCGTGGCGGCGAAGCCCGTTTCCAGCTGTCGGTCGATGCGATCCTGTCCGTCGAGCCGGGCCAGAAGGTCTCCCAGGGTGACGTGCTTGCGCGTATCCCGATGGAAAGCGCCAAGACCAAGGACATCACCGGTGGTCTGCCGCGCGTCGCCGAGCTCTTCGAAGCGCGCCGTCCGAAGGATCATGCCATCATCGCTGAGATCGATGGTACGATCCGCCTCGGCCGCGACTACAAGAACAAGCGTCGCGTCATGATCGAGCCGGCGGAAGACGGTGTCGAACCGGTTGAATACCTGATCCCGAAGGGCAAGCCCTTCCATCTTCAGGATGGCGACTACATCGAGAAGGGCGACTACATCCTCGACGGCAATCCGGCGCCGCACGACATCCTGGCCATCAAGGGCGTGGAGGCTCTCGCTTCCTACCTCGTCAACGAAATCCAGGAAGTCTACCGGTTGCAGGGCGTTGTCATCAACGACAAGCACATCGAGGTCATCGTCCGTCAGATGCTGCAGAAGGTTGAGATCACCGATGCCGGCGACAGCCAGTACATCGTCGGTGACAATGTCGATCGGATCGAGCTGGAAGACGTCAACGAGCGCCTTGCCGAAGAGGGCAAGAAGCTCGCCTACGGCGAACCGGTTCTGCTCGGCATCACCAAGGCGTCGCTGCAGACCCCGTCCTTCATCTCGGCCGCTTCGTTCCAGGAGACCACCAAGGTTCTCACGGAAGCTGCGATCGCCGGCAAGATGGACACGCTGCAGGGTCTCAAGGAAAACGTCATCGTCGGCCGTCTCATCCCGGCCGGTACGGGCGGCACCATGACCCAGATCCGCCGTATCGCCACCTCGCGCGACGACCTCATCCTCGAGGAGCGCAAGAAGGGCTCGGGCGCCGCGTCGGCTACCCCGATGCTGCAGGACCTGGCGGGTGAGAACGCCCCGGCCGCCGAGTGATCGGCTTAAGGTAGAGTGCGGATCTGTCGCACCCTTTGGAATTGACGAAAGAGAAGGCGCCCGGAGAAATCCGGGCGTTTTCGCATTTTTGCGGGAAAGCTGAGGCTTAAAGGATTGATCCGGGACAAACGGGCTTCTTTGGAAGGTTTCTAACCTGACCTTCGTTCGATCACGAATGGAGATTCAAATGAAGAAGTTACTGTCCTCTGCCGCCGCCTGCGTCTTCCTCGTTGCGGCGGCCCATGCGGCGGATCCGCCGGTCCCCGCCGATCTTCGCGAGACCGCGCAGGAATTGTTCAAGCCCCTGCCGTCGACCATCCCCGCGGTGAAGGACAACAAGATCACGCCGGAAAAGATCGCGCTCGGCAAGGCGCTGTTTTTCGACCCGCGCATGTCGGCCTCGGGCGTCTTCTCCTGCAATTCCTGCCATAACCTCGCGACCGGCGGTGACGACAATCTCGAAACGTCGATCGGCCACGGCTGGCAGAAGGGGCCGCGCAATGCGCCGACGGCGCTGAACGCCGTCTTCAACGTCGCGCAGTTCTGGGACGGCCGCGCCGAAGACCTGAAGGCCCAGGCCAAGGGGCCGGTCCAGGCCGGTGTCGAGATGGCGAATACGCCGGCTCAGGTGATCGCCACGCTGAAGTCGATGCCGCAATATGTCGAGTGGTTCAAGGCCGCCTTCCCGGGCGAGGGCGATCCCGTCACCTTCGACAATTTCGCCAAGGCGATCGAGGCGTTCGAAGCGACGCTGGTGACACCGGCCCCCTTCGACGCCTGGCTGAACGGCGACGATGACGCCATGACCGCGGAAGCCAAACAGGGCCTGTCGGTCTTCATGGACAAGGGCTGCGCCGCCTGCCACAACGGCATCAATGTCGGCGGCGAGGCCTATTACCCCTTCGGTCTGGTCGAGAAGCCCGGCGCCGATGTGCTTCCGGAAAACGACAAGGGCCGTTTCGCGGTGACCAATACGGCAGACGATTCCTATGTCTTCCGCGCCGGTCCGCTGCGCAATATTGCGCTGACGGCACCCTATTTCCATTCAGGAAAAGTATGGGACTTGAAGCAGGCGGTGGCCATCATGGGGACGTCGCAGCTCGGCGAGGAGCTGAAGGGCGATGAAGTCGACCTGATCGTCGCCTTCCTGAACGCGCTGACGGGCAAGACGCCGGAAGTGACCTATCCGGTATTGCCGGCGGAGACCGGCGGGACCCCGAGACCGGTCAGCGTCATCCTGACCTCCAAGTAAGAAGACCGGCACCAAGCCGGCCGGAAGGCGCCCGCCGGGTTACTCCGGCGGGCGCAGCTTTTCCATTCGGATTATTCGAAGCGGATGATCGCGACTTCGCCTTCAAGGGCGCCTTGGTAGGCGGAGGCATGCGGCTCTTCGGTGGGCTCGTCGGTGAGCACGCCGATCTGGTCTAGATCGGCTTCGAGAAAACCTTCTTCGGAAAGCGCGTTGAGCGCCTCGCGAACGGCGGAATCGTCGTCCGGCGCCCGCAGCAGGATATGCAGGTCGACGCCGTCGCCGCCCTTGACCTCATAGCCCTTGCCGATGATGATGAAGACCATCGGCCCGTCGAGATTGTTGTCGTTGTCCGGGGTGGTAATCATGATCATCTCCACGAAGCGAATATCGATGCCGTCCGAAGGCCAGACGATAAGGAAGGTTCCCGCACTCTTTAGTGGGATCGCCACCGATTCCCAAACATTATCGGCGCGAAGAGACAAAATCTCACGAAACCTTGTCTTGAAACCGCCGTTTGGTCTGGAAAGCCGGGCTTTGCGGCATTATTTTCCGTGCGGGCCTTGACGGAGAGGGGCGAAAACAGTAAACGCCCCGCATCGGAAGCGATGTGAGGCTTGTCCGTCCGGGATGACTCGTTCCGGAGTGTGGCCTCAAACACGGTTCCATACGCACGTTGAAGACACGAATGCTGCACGCATGACGCATGAGGAATGCGTCCTCTGCCTTCTGTGGTCCATCCGGAAAAGCGGATCGGGCCACGTTTTGCGCATGAGGAAATGTGTGTGCCGCCGCCGGAAACGGCATCAGATTGGCCTCGATGAGGGGCTTTGGAAGAAGATTTTGCAAGGGATGGTTATATGCCTACCGTAAACCAGCTGATCCGCAAGCCGCGTCAGGCGCAGGTAAAGCGCAACAAGGTTCCTGCTCTGCAGGAGAACCCGCAGAAGCGCGGCGTTTGCACCCGCGTTTATACCACGACCCCGAAGAAGCCGAACTCGGCTCTGCGTAAGGTCGCCAAGATCCGCCTGACCAACGGCTTCGAAGTCATCGGCTACATCCCGGGTGAAGGCCACAACCTGCAGGAACACTCCGTCGTCATGATCCGCGGCGGCCGCGTCAAGGATCTGCCGGGCGTTCGTTACCACATCATCCGTGGCGTTCTCGACACCCAGGGCGTCAAGAACCGCAAGCAGCGCCGTTCGAAGTACGGTGCGAAGCGTCCGAAGTAACCCTTCGGATTTTAAGATTCATCAGTCCGGCGCTGCGCGAGGTTCTCCGCGTGATGAGGCGCCTGTAACAATTGAGAGACGAGAAGAAGAATGTCCCGACGCCATCGTGCAGAAAAGCGTGAGATCAACCCGGACCCGAAGTTCGGTGATCTCGTCGTCACTAAGTTCATGAATGCGATCATGCTTCACGGCAAGAAGTCCGTGGCTGAAAACATCGTTTATGGCGCGTTTGACGCCGTGCAGGGCAAGTCCAAGCAGGACCCGATCACGGTCTTCCATCAGGCGCTCGACAACGTCGCGCCGCATGTCGAAGTCCGTTCTCGCCGCGTTGGTGGTGCAACCTACCAGGTTCCGGTCGACGTGCGCCCGGAGCGCCGCCAGGCTCTCGCGATCCGCTGGGTGATCGCTGCTGCCCGCAAGCGTAACGAAACCACCATGGTCGATCGCCTTTCCGGTGAACTTATGGATGCCGCCAACAACCGCGGCAGCGCCGTCAAGAAGCGTGAAGACACGCACAAGATGGCCGACGCCAACCGCGCATTCTCGCACTACCGTTGGTAATCTTCATCCGATCGAATTTCGAAAGGCAGTCCTATGGCTCGCGAGTATAAAATCGAAGACTACCGAAATTTCGGTATCATGGCGCATATCGACGCCGGCAAGACCACGACCACCGAGCGTATCCTTTATTACACCGGCAAGTCGCACAAGATCGGCGAAGTTCACGATGGCGCAGCCACGATGGACTGGATGGAGCAGGAACAGGAGCGTGGCATCACGATCACGTCCGCTGCGACCACGACCTTCTGGAAGGGCCGTGACGGCAAGATGCGCCGTTTCAACATCATCGACACCCCCGGCCACGTCGACTTCACCATCGAAGTCGAGCGTTCGTTGCGCGTGCTCGACGGTGCGGTTGCTCTTCTCGACGCCAATGCCGGGGTTGAGCCGCAGACGGAAACCGTCTGGCGTCAGGCCGACAAGTACAACGTCCCGCGGATGATTTTCTGCAACAAGATGGACAAGACCGGTGCGGACTTCTACCGCTCCGTCGAGATGATCAAGACCCGTCTCGGTGCGACCGCCGTCGTCTGCCAGCTGCCGATCGGCGCCGAAACCGAGTTCAAGGGCGTCGTAGACCTGATCGAGATGAACGCTCTCGTATGGCGCGACGAATCCCTCGGCGCCCAGTGGGACGTCGTCGAAATTCCGGCCGACCTCAAGGCGAAAGCTGAAGAATATCGCGAAAAGCTGATCGAGACGGTTGTCGAGATCGACGAAGAGGCGATGGAAGCCTATCTCGAAGGAGAGATGCCGGACAACGACAAGATCCGCGCGCTCATCCGCCGTGGCACGATCGACGTCAAGTTCTTCCCGATGTTCTGTGGCTCGGCCTTCAAGAACAAGGGCGTTCAGCCGCTGCTCGACGCCGTCGTCGACTTTCTGCCGTCGCCGGCCGACATTCCGTCGATCAAGGGCATTGACGTCAAGACCGAAGCCGAGATCGAACGTCATGCGGACGACAACGAGCCGCTTTCCATGCTCGCCTTCAAGATCATGAACGATCCCTTCGTCGGTTCGCTCACCTTCTGCCGCATCTACTCGGGCAAGCTCGAAAAGGGCTCCTCGCTGCAGAACACGGTCAAGGAAAAGCGTGAGCGCGTCGGCCGCATGCTGCAGATGCACTCCAACTCCCGTGAGGACATCGAAGAAGCCTTCGCAGGCGACATCGTCGCTCTCGCTGGCCTCAAGGAAACCACCACGGGCGATACGCTCTGCGATCCGCTGAAGCCGGTCATCCTCGAGCGCATGGAATTCCCCGAGCCGGTCATCCAGATCGCCATCGAGCCGAAGTCCAAGGGCGACCAGGAAAAGATGGGTCTCGCGCTCAACCGCCTCGCTGCCGAAGATCCGTCCTTCCGCGTCAAGTCGGACGAGGAATCCGGCCAGACGATCATCGCCGGCATGGGCGAACTTCACCTCGACATCATCGTCGACCGTATGCGCCGCGAATTCAAGGTCGAAGCCAATGTCGGCGCTCCGCAGGTTGCCTATCGCGAGACGATCACGAAGCAGCATGAAGAGGATTACACGCACAAGAAGCAGTCCGGTGGTTCGGGCCAGTTCGCGCGCGTAAAAATCCTGTTCGAGCCGAACCCGGAAGGCGAAGAGTTCAAGTTCGAGTCGAAGATCGTCGGTGGTACCGTTCCGAAGGAATATATCCCGGGCGTCCAGAAGGGCATCGAAAGCGTGCTCTCCTCCGGTCCGCTCGCGGGCTTCCCGATGCTCGGCGTCAAGGCGACGCTCCTCGACGGTGCCTACCATGACGTCGACTCGTCGGTTCTCGCCTTCGAAATCGCCTCCCGCGCCTGCTTCCGTGAAGCGGCCAAGAAGGCCGGTGCTCAGCTCCTCGAGCCGATCATGAAGGTCGAGGTCGTGACGCCGGAAGATTACGTCGGTGACGTGATCGGCGACCTGAACTCCCGCCGTGGCCAGATCCAGGGCCAGGAAGCGCGTGGCATCGCTATTGTGGTCGATGCACATGTGCCGCTGGCCAACATGTTCAAGTACGTCGACAACCTGCGCTCCATGTCGCAGGGCCGTGCGCAGTACTCGATGGTCTTCGACCATTACGCGCCGGTTCCGACGAACGTCGCCCAGGAAATCCAGGCCAAGTACTCCGGTCAGAAGTGACCGGAGCTATCCGCCTGAAACAGTAGAGATTTTTATCCCCTGAAAGGGGACAAGAACGGAGAGCCGGAAATGGCAAAGAGCAAGTTTGAGCGGAACAAGCCGCACGTCAACATCGGGACGATTGGTCACGTTGACCATGGGAAGACGTCGTTGACTGCGGCGATCACGAAGTATTTCGGCGAGTTCAAGGC
>Ga0164243_10004790_pt1 | contig 20986 bp, 20 predicted proteins | sample OricompcompostOP_FD_108781 | JGI IMG/M metagenome (GOLD analysis project Ga0164243, IMG submission 108781) | Organic Plus compost microbial communities from Emeryville, California, USA - Original compost - Organic plus compost (OP) | ecosystem: Engineered > Solid waste > Mixed feedstock >...
CACGGTCGAGGTCCACTGCCGGATGGAGGGCGCCTCGCCGTCGATCGCGGTCTTCGCGGTGCGCAGGAAGTTCGCCACCGAGACGCCGGGGACCTCGACGGGGTACTGCATGGCGAGGAACAGCCCGGCCCGGGCCCGCTCGTCGACCGTCATCGCGAGCACGTCCTGCCCGTCGAGGGTCACCGAGCCGCCGGTGATGTCGTACTTGGGGTGACCCGCGACAGAGTAGGCGAGCGTCGACTTGCCCGAGCCGTTCGGGCCCATGATCGCGTGGGTCTCGCCGGCCTTGATGGTCAGCGTGACGCCCTTGAGGATCTCCTTGGCACCGTCATCGGTGTTGACGGAGACCTTGAGGTCCTTGATCTCGAGCGTGGTCATGTAGGGGGAACTCCGTTCAGGGTGGTGGTGGTGTCGACGTAGACGCCGTCGTCGCGGACCTCGACCGGGAAGGTCGCGACCGGCTCGGTGGCCGGCGGGCCGGTCGGCTTGCCGGTGCGCAGGTCGAAGCGCGAGCCGTGCAGCCAGCACTCGACCGTGCAGCCGTCGACCTCGCCCTCGCTGAGCGCCACGGCGGCGTGCGAGCACAGGTCCTGGACGGCGAAGAACTCGTTGCCCTGCCGGGCGATGGCGACGTCGTAGCGCCCGATGGTCACGCCGAGCGCCTCGTCCTCCGGGACGTCGCTCGCAGCGCAGGCCAGCTCGAAGGTCATGCCAGCTCCTTCAGGACGTTCTTGGCCAGTTCCGCCTCGACGGTCGTGGTCAGCGACTCCTCGATCGCGGGCACCGCGATCCGGCGGATCAGGTCGTTGAAGAAGCCGTGCACGACCAGCCGCTGCGCCTCCTGCTCGGTGACGCCGCGCGAGCGCAGGTAGAACAGCTGCTCGTCGTCGAAGCGGGCGGTCGCCGACGCGTGGCCGGCGCCCTCGATCTCGCCGGTCTCGATCTCGAGGTTGGGCACCGAGTCGGCCTGGCAGCCGTCGGTGAGCACGAGGTTGCGGTTCTCCTCGTAGGTCTCGATGCCCTCCGCCTCCTTGCGGATCAGCACGTTGCCGATCCACACGGTGTGCGCGCCCTCGTCCTGCAGCGCGCCCTTGTAGACCACGTTGCTGGTCGTCCGCGGCGCGTTGTGGTCGACGAAGAGCCGGTGCTCGATGTGCTGGCCGCGGTCGGCGAAGTAGAGGCCGAGCATCTCGATCGAGCCGCCGGGCCCGTCGTACGTCGCCGTGGTGTCGTGGCGCACCAGGTCGCCGCCGAAGGACACGGCCACGTGCTTGAGCGTGGCGTCCCGGCCGACCCGGGCGTGCTGGGTCGAGTGGTGCACCGCGTCGTCGGCCCAGTCCTGGACGGTCACGAACGTGAGCTGCGCACCGTCACCGACGACCAGCTCGACCGTGTCGGCCCAGGTCGCGGAGCCCTCGAAGCGGAGCACCACGGTCGCCCGGGAGTGGGCGCCGGCGTCGACCAGGATGTGCCGGGCGATCGCCTCGTCACCGCCCCGGCCGGTGACCGTGACCAGCACCGGCTCGGTGAGCTCGGTGTCGGCGGGCACCCGGATCTCGCGGACGTACGGCGTCTCGGCCCACACCCGGGCCGCGACCCGGTCGGTGGGCACGAAGCCGCTCGCGCCGCGCCGCGACTCGGCCACCGGCACGGTGTCCGCGCTGGCGCCCTCGGGCACCTCGAGCTTCACGTCGTAGGCGTCACCGGTGAGCGGGGCCTCGTCGTGGAGGCCGCGCAGCCGCTTGAGCGGGGTGAACCGCCAGACCTCCTCACGCCCGGTCGGGACGGGGTGGTCGGACAGATCGAACGATCCCACCGGGTGCAGGTGGGAGGAGATCTCGAGCCCCATCAGCCGACGGCACCTTCCATCTGGAGCTCGATCAGGCGGTTCAGCTCGAGCGCGTACTCCATCGGGAGCTCCTTGGCGATCGGCTCGACGAAGCCGCGCACGATCATCGCCATCGCCTCGTCCTCCTCCATGCCGCGCGACATGAGGTAGAAGAGCTGGTCGTCGGAGACCTTGGAGACGCTCGCCTCGTGACCCATCGACACGTCGTCCTCGCGGATGTCGACGTACGGGTAGGTGTCGGACCGGCTGACCTGGTCGACCAGCAGCGCGTCGCAGAGCACGTTGGACTTGGAGCCGTACGCGCCCTCGTTGACCTGCACCAGACCGCGGTACGACGTGCGCCCGCCGCCCCGGGCCACCGACTTGCTCAGGATCGAGCTCGACGTGTGCGGCGCGGCGTGCACCATCTTGGCGCCGGCGTCCTGGTGCTGGCCCTCGCCGGCGAACGCGATCGACAGCGTCTCGCCCTTGGCGTGCTCCCCCATCAGGTAGACCGCGGGGTACTTCATCGTCACCTTGGAGCCGATGTTGCCGTCGACCCACTCCATGGTGGCGCCGGCCTCGCAGGTGGCCCGCTTGGTGACGAGGTTGTAGACGTTGTTGGACCAGTTCTGGATCGTCGTGTAGCGGCAGCGGCCGCCCTTCTTGACGATGATCTCGACCACCGCGGAGTGCAGGGAGTCCGAGGAGTAGATCGGCGCGGTGCAGCCCTCGACGTAGTGCACGTAGGCGTCCTCGTCGACGATGATCAGGGTCCGCTCGAACTGGCCCATGTTCTCGGTGTTGATCCGGAAGTAGGCCTGCAGCGGGATGTCGACGTGCACGCCCTTCGGCACGTAGATGAACGAGCCCCCCGACCACACCGCGGTGTTGAGCGCGGCGAACTTGTTGTCGCCGACCGGGATGACGGTGCCGAAGTACTCCTTGAAGAGGTCCTCGTGCTCCTTCAGCGCGGTGTCGGTGTCGAGGAAGACGACGCCCTGCTCCTCCAGGTCCTCGCGGATCTGGTGGTAGACGACCTCGGACTCGTACTGCGCGGCGACGCCGGCGACCAGGCGCTGCTTCTCCGCCTCGGGGATGCCGAGCTTGTCGTAGGTGTTCTTGATGTCCTCGGGCAGGTCCTCCCAGCTCTGGGCCTGCTTCTCGGTGGACCGCACGAAGTACTTGATGTTGTCGAAGTCGATCGAGCTCAGGTCCGAGCCCCAGGTGGGCAGCGGCTTGCGGTCGAAGAGCTTCAGGCCCTTCAGACGCAGGTCGAGCATCCACTGCGGCTCGTTCTTCTTCGCCGAGATGTCGCGGACCACGTCCTCGTTGAGGCCGCGCTGCGCCGACGCGCCGGCGGTGTCGGGGTCGGCCCAGCCGAACTCGTACCGCTCGCGCAGTCCCTTCAGCTCGGGGTTGAGCTCTTCGATCGAGGTCATCGAGTGACCCTCTCCCTCTCGTTGGTGGGCTTGGTGGGCTTGGCCGTGGCCACGGTGGTGGCCAGCGTCCGGGTCTTGCTGGGGTCGGGGATGCAGGTGGTGCAGACCCCGTCGCCGTGGGCGATCGTGGCCAGTCGCTGGACGTGCCGGCCGAGCACCCGGGCGATCGCCTCGGTCTCGGCCTCGCACAGCTGCGGGAACTCGTGGGCGACGTGGGAGACCGGGCAGTGCTGCTGGCACAGCTGCTCCCCGACCGGCAGGTCGCGCACCGCGGCGGCGTACCCCTCGTCGCTGAACACCCGGGCCAGCACCTCGGCCGGGCTCAGCTCCGGGTGCTCGCGCTGCAGCTCGGCGAACCGCGCCTCGACGAAGGCCACCCGGCGCTCCGCGAACTCGCGGACCGCGTCGTCGCCGCCGGTCTCGGCGAGGAACCTCAGCGCGTCGACGGCCAGGTCGTCGTACCGCTGGTCGAACCCGTCGCGGCCCCGCTCGGTGAGCGCGAAGACCTTCGCCGGCCGGCCCCGGCCACGGGCGCCGGAGGACGGGGGCTGCCGCGCCTCCACGGCCCCCTCCTCGACCAGCTGGTCGAGGTGCCGGCGGACCGCCGCGGGCGTCAGGTCGAGCCGCTCCGCGAGCGCCGCCGCCGTGGACGGACCGTTGACCAGGATCGACCGGGCGACGCGACGCCGCGTCGAGCGGTCGGCACCGCCGGGGTGCTCCTCCTGGAATTCCACAACACCAGTGTGCCGTTAATGGAACCAGGCGTTCAAGTAAGGGTCCCCTTAGTCACGGCGGCGCTCGCGCTCAGCCCTCGGCGCTCTCGAAGGGTGCCTCGTGCAGGACCCGGCGCCCGTCGAGGTCGGTGGCCATGCTCGCCGTCTCCATGTACTCGTTGGTGACCGTGATCTCGACGTGGGCGGGGATCGTCGCCGGATCCGCGTCGACGCCGGAGGCGTAGCTGGTCGAGAGGTAGTCGTCGGTCACGTCGACGACGGTCTCGACCTCACCGTCGACCCCCAGCCGCGCCGGGGCGTCCTCGACGTTGGCGACGAGCCGCTCGAGGTCCAGGTCGTGGAGGTCGACGAGGTCCGGGTCGGCGGTCGCCAGGGAGCCGCCCTGGTGCTCCGAGAAGCCGTCCTCGGAGTAGGTGTACAGGTCGTAGCGGGCGCCGCCGCCGTCGGCCGGCACCCGCACCCAGGCCCAGCTGTCGTGCAGCTCGACCGCGACCACCTCGGAGCCGCCGAACCGGTCCTCGATGTCGTCGATCATCTCCTCGAGGCACCCGACCGTGAGCAGGTCGAGGTCGTCCGAGCCGTCGTCGCTGCGGTCGGAGGCGACGCCGATGCCCACGGCGGCGGCCACGGCGGCCGCACCGGCGACGTACCACCACCGGAAGCCGCGCCCCGGCCGGCCGGCAGGGGTGCTGGTCCGGATCGGCACGTGCTCGAGGTCCATCAGGTGGTGGGCGGGATGGTCCTCGGGCACCTGGAGGTCGTAGATCTGCGCCCGGAGGGTCTGCAGCTCGACGGCTGTCAGCGCCCGGGACACGCGCAGGCCGTGCTCGTGCTCGTCGATCTGGCCGTCCGCGTACGCCGCGCCCAGCGCATCGATCACCACGTCACGGTCGGCCTGCCGGGTCCGCTTGCGCCCGAGGAAGGAGCCCATGACGGGATTATCCGGGCCGCTGCGGCGTTCCGGCGAGGTCGAGCAGGTCGTCGAGGATCGCGCCCATCCGGCCGATGAGGGACAGGTGCCCCTCGCCGTCGACCAGGTGCGGCCGGGCCCCGGCGACGTTCGCCGCCAGCCACTCCGCGTGCGCGAACGGCACCATCCGGTCCTCGCGCCCCTGCCACACCGACACCGGCACGGTGATGTCGCGGACCGAGAACCCCCAGGGCCGCAGGTGGGTGAGGTCGTCGTCGCGCCAGCCGACGACGCCCTGGGCGCCCGCGTGCCGGAAGCTCGCGGCGAGCGTGTCGGCCAGCTCGCCGGTGAGCGCCTCCCGGTCCACCGGCGGGACCAGGTCGCCCATCGCCGCGGCCAGCTGCTCCCCGGACACCGACAGCGCCTCCGCCTGGCCGGTCAGGAAGGCCTCCAGCGCCTCCACGCCGGCGAAGGCGGCGGTGTACTCCTCGACGTTCTCCGCACCCATCCCGTCGCGGAGGTCGCCGTCGAACTCCGCGCGCGGGGCGATCCCCACGGCGCACGCCGCCGCCCGGCAGCGGTCGGGGAGCATCGCCGCGCACGCCAGCGCCCGCGGCCCTCCCCCGGACCAGCCCAGCGTGACGAAGTCGTCGTACCCGAGGTGGGCGAGGATCACGGCCGTGTCGGCGGCGTCGTCGGCCACGGTCGCTGCGGTCCCCCCGTCGGGCCGCGGCGTCGAGCCGCCGTACCCCGGTCGGGAGTAGGTGATCGACCGGAGCCCACGCTCGGCCACCGGCCTCTCGAGGAACGGGAGCGGGACCGCGGCCATCGGCGTGCCCACGTGGAACAGCAGCGGGTAGCCGTCCTCGGGGCCGGAGACCAGCACCTCCAGCGTGCGCCCGTCGGGCGTCCTGACGCTCTCGCTCATCGCAGGGCTCCTCTCACGTGCCGCAGCCACGCCAGCCCGGCGAACGGGAGCACGAGGGGAAAGTACCCGTAGCCCTGCCCGAAGTGCGACCAGACGGTCTTGTCGGGGAACAGCTCGGTCGCGGCGTAGCTGAGCACCCCGACCGTGAGGACGCCGACCAGCTCCACGGTGCAGGCCACGACGGCGACCCGCCAGGCGCGCCGGCCCCCGGTGAGCAGGCAGCTGGTGGCGACGAGGTAGACCACCGCGGCGAAGAGGGAGAGCGAGTACGCCAGCGGCGCCCGGCCCGCGTCGGTGCCGAGCTGGACCAGCGAGCGACCGGTCGCGGCGACCGCGAAGACGCCGTAGACGAAGACCAGGGCCCGGCCCCACCCCGAGGAGAGGGTCGTCGCGCGCTCAGGCACCGGCACCAGCCCAGATCGAGTGCAGCCGCGCCTCGAGGGCGGCCACGGTCAGGATCGCCAGCAGCAGCACCGCGGTACCGGCCCGGGTCCGCTCGGCGAGCGACCAGAACGCACCGATCGGCAGCGCCAGCACGACGCCGACCAGGTAGCTGACGAAGAGCACTCCCGAGACGTCCCGCGTGGTGTCCGCGAGCCGGATGCTCCCCAGCACCAGCTGCACCAGCAGCAGCACCTCGATGCCGGCCAGCAGCAGGTACATGCCGTCCTCGGCGGGGCGGTCCCGGACGAGGTGGACGACCGCGAGGACCGCCGCTGTGCCCGCCGTCACGTAGACGAGCACCTCGAGCCAGTTCGCCACGGCGGCAACCCTAGACTCCTCGGGTGCCCGAGCCCGACGCCGTCCGCGTGGACGGCCTGGTCATGCGGTACGGCGACAAGGTCGCCGTGGACGGCCTGTCGCTGACCGTCGAGGCGCACACGATCACCGCCGTGCTCGGGCCGAACGGCGCCGGCAAGACCACCACCCTCGAGACCTGCGAGGGCTACCGGAGGCCGCAGCAGGGCAGCGTGCGGGTGCTGGGGCTGGACCCGGTGCGCGACCGGCGGGCGCTGCTCCCCCGCATCGGCGTGATGCTCCAGGACGGCGGCGCCTGGAGCGGCGTCCGGGCGATGGAGATGCTCCGCCACGTCGCCCGGCTGCACGCGCACCCGCTCGACCCCGACCTGCTCGCCGAGCGGCTCGGCCTGGGCGACTGCGGCCGGACGCCGTACCGCCGGCTGTCCGGCGGCCAGCAGCAGCGGCTCGGCCTCGCGATGGCGCTGATCGGCCGTCCGGAGCTGGTGTTCGTCGACGAGCCCACGGCGGGGATGGACCCGCAGGCGCGCCGGACCACCTGGGAGCTGCTCGAGGAGCTGCGCGACGACGGGGTGACCGTGGTGCTCACCACGCACTACATGGACGAGGCGGAACGGCTCGCCGACCGGCTCCACATCATCGACCGGGGCCGGCTGGTCGCTTCCGGGTCGCCCCTGGAGCTGACCCGCGGCGGGCACACCTCGACGATCCGGCTGGTCGTCACCGAGCCGTTCCCGCCGCACGCCGCCGAGTCCCTCAAGGCCGCCCTCGGGCCGGAGACCGAGGTGGCCCAGCTCGACGCGCTGAGCCTGCTCGTGACCGGCCCGGCCGACGCCTCGACGCTGGCGCGGGTCTCCCGGTGGTGCGACGAGAACTCCGTGGTGCCCGAGTCCCTGACGCTGGGGCAGCGCACCCTCGAGGACGTGTTCCTCGAGCTCACCGGACGGACGCTGTCGTCGTGAGCGGCACGTTCACGCCGCGGCCCGGCGCCGCCCCGGTGCTCCGCCAGGTGGCCGCCCAGGCCTCCATGGAGGCCCGGCTGCTCCTCCGCAACGGCGAGCAGCTGCTGCTCGCGCTCGTCATCCCGGTCATCGTCCTGGTCGGCGGCGTCGCGGGCGCCGACCGGATCGGCATGGACTTCTCGCGGCCGACCGTCGACATCCTCACCCCGGGCGTGCTCGCGCTCGCGGTGATGTCGACGGCGTTCACCTCGCTGGCCATCGCCACCGGCTTCGAGCGGCGGTACGGCGTGATCAAGCGGCTCGGCAGCTCGCCGCTCTCGCGCACCGCGCTGCTCGCCGGCAAGGCGGGCGCGCTGTTCCTCGTCGAGGTGGTGCAGCTGGTGGTGATCGGCGCGGTCGGTCTCGCGCTGGGCTGGGACCCCGACCCCGACCTGCTCGCCGCGCTCGCCGCGGTGCTCCTGGGAACGGTCGCCTTCGCCTCCCTGGGCCTGCTGCTCGCCGGCTCGCTGCGCGCCGAGGCCACGCTGGCCGCCGCCAACCTCGTCTACCTGTTGCTGCTCGCCGGCGGCGCCGTGGTGCTGCCGGCCTCCGAGTACGGCGCGCTCGGCGACGTCGCCACGTGGCTGCCGTCCGGGGCCCTGGGCGAGGCGCTCCGGGACGCCCTGGAGCGCGCCGCGTTCAGCCCCCGCGACCTGCTCGTGCTGGCCGCCTGGGCGGCGGTCGGCTCGGCCCTCACCTCGAGGACCTTCAAGTGGGAGTAGCCCTCGGCAGGCTGGCCACCGGGATGGCCGCGCTGGTCCGCCCGCTCGGCTGGGCCACCCTGGTCGCCAACTGCGGACTGGTGGTCACCGGCGGCGCGGTCCGGCTCACCGGGTCCGGCCTGGGCTGCCCGACCTGGCCGCGGTGCACGGACGAGTCGTTCACGCCCCACGGCGAGCTCGACCTGCACGAGGCGATCGAGTTCGGCAACCGGATGCTGACGTTCGTGCTCACCGCGATCGCGGTGGCGACGTTCGTCGCGGCCTGGCAGACCGGGCGGCGCGACCTGCGCCGGCTCGCCCTGGTCCTGGCGCTCGGCATCCCCGCCCAGGCGGTGATCGGCGGTCTCACCGTGCTCACCGACCTCAACCCGTGGGTGGTGTCCTTCCACCTGCTCTGCTCGCTGGCGATCATCGGCCTCGCCGTGCTGTTCCTGCGCCGGATCGACCAGCCGGCACCGGAGCGCGCGTCCGGCCCGGTCGTGACGCTGGCCTGGGTGACGTTCGCGGCGGCCTGGGCGGTCCTCTACATCGGCACGGTCGTCACCGGTTCGGGGCCGCACGCCGGCGACGCCGACACCGAGCGGAACGGCCTCGACCCGTTGCAGATGAGCCAGCTGCACGCCGACGCGGTGTTCCTGTTCGTCGGGCTCACCCTCGGGCTGCTGCTCGCGGCCCGCGCCGCGGGCCTCCCCGAGGCGACCCGGGCGGCGCTGGTCCTGCTCGGCGTCGAGGTCGGTCAGGGCGCGATCGGGTTCGTCCAGTACTTCACCGACCTGCCCGAGGTGCTGGTCGGCTTCCACATGCTCGGCGCCGCGCTGGTCTCCGCCGCGGTGACGTGGGTGCTGCTGGCCGTCCTGCTGCCCGCTACTCCGCGGTCTGCTCGGCCCACAGGTTGATCCCCGCGTCGACGGCGTGCTCGTCGATCCGGGCGAGCTCCTCGTCGGTCAGGTCCGGGAACTCGAGAGCGTCGAGGTTGGCGTCGAGCTGCTCCACCGACGACGCCCCGATGACCGCGGAGGTCACCCGTCGGTCGCGGAGCACCCACTGCAGCGCCAGCTGGGCGAGGGACTGACCACGCTCCCGGGCGATCTCGTTGAGCCCGCGGACCCGGGCCAGGGTCTCCTCGGAGAAGGACGACTCCGGCACCGTCGAGCCCGCGCGCGCGGCCCGCGAGTCGGCCGGGACCCCGTCGAGGTACCGGTCGGTGAGCAGCCCCTGCGCGAGGGCGGTGAACACGATGCAGCCCATCCCCTGCTCCTCCAGCTCGTCGAGCAGGCCGCCCTCGATCCAGCGGTTGAGGAGCGAGTACGACGGCTGGTGGATCAGCAGCGGGGTCCCCAGGTCGCGGGCGATCGTCGCCGCCTCCCGCGTCCTCGACGCGGAGTACGACGAGATGCCGGCGTACAGCGCCTTGCCGGTGCGCACCGCGTGGTCCAGCGCCATCATCGTCTCCTCGATGGGCGTGTCCGGGTCGTAGCGGTGGCTGTAGAAGATGTCGACGTACTCGAGCCCCATCCGGCGCAGCGACTGGTCGAGCGAGGCGAGCACGTACTTCCGCGAGCCGCCGCCCTGCCCGTAGGGACCGGGCCACATGTCCCAGCCCGCCTTCGTCGAGATGATCAGCTCGTCGCGGTACGCGGCGAAGTCCTCGCGCAGGTAGCGGCCGAAGTTCTCCTCGGCCCGGCCGTACGGCGGGCCGTAGTTGTTGGCCAGGTCGAAGTGGGTGACCCCGCGGTCGAACGCCCGGCGCAGGATCGCGCGCTGGGTCTCCTCCGGACGGTCGGTGCCGAAGTTCTGCCACAGGCCGAGCGACAGCATCGGCAGCCTGAGCCCGCTGCGTCCGCAGAAGCGGTAGTGGTCGGCGTCGTAGCGGTCCGGGGCGGCGTCGTAGGACATGGGTCCTACTTCAGCAGCGGGTCGATCGCCACCGCGACGAACAGCAGCGAGAGGTAGAGGTTCGACGAGTGGAACAGCCGCATCGGCTGGATCACGCTGAGGCTCTCGGTGCCCTTCGCTCGGCCCCACATCCGGTGCGCCTCGACGAGGAAGGCCGCCCCGAGGACGGCGGCGGCGACCGGGTAGAAGACCCCCGTGTCGGCCACCGGCCACAGCAGGAGGGACGTGGCGACCATCACCCAGCTGTAGAGCACGACCTGGCGGCCCACCTCGCGGGCCGGCTTGACCACCGGCAGCATCGGGACGTCGACGTTCGCGTAGTCCTCGCGGTAGCGCAGCGCGAGCGCCCAGGTGTGCGGCGGGGTCCAGAAGAACACCACCCCGAAGAGCACGATCGGCACCCAGGAGAGCTCGTTGGTGACCGCCGTCCAGCCGATCAGCGCCGGGAAGCAGCCCGCGATGCCGCCCCAGACGATGTTCTGCGTGGTCCGCCGCTTGAGCACCATCGTGTAGCCGAGCACGTAGAACGCGTTGGCCAGCACCGAGAGCCCGGCGGACAAGGGGTTCACCCAGACCGCGAGCACCACCGTGGAGAGCACCCCGAGCACGGTCGCGAACACGAGCGCCGCCGCGGGGGTGACGATGTGCCGCGGGAGCGCCCGGCGCCGGGTGCGCCGCATCTGCTCGTCGATGTCGCGGTCGTAGACGCAGTTGTACGCCGACGCCGAGCCCGCCGAGAGCGCCCCGCCCACGACCGTGGCCACGACCAGGCCGAGCTCGGGCACGCCGCGGGCGGCGAAGAACATCACCGGCACCGTGGTGAGCAGCAGCAGCTCGATGACCCGCGGCTTGGTGAGCCCGACGTAGGCCGCCACCACGTCCTTGACCCGGGCCGGCTCGACCACGTCGGGCCGCGGCACTGCGCGCGCAGACTGGCCGACGTAGGTCACGGGATCCTCGGGGTCGAGCGGTACCTGAAACGGTTTCAGGGCGGCGGTACGGGGCTACCGAGCGTGTGTGAGTCTAACCGCCCCGGTGAGTAGGCTCGCCAACGAGGGCCGCCACCAGGAAAGGACAGTCGTGACGCTGGACTGGACCGCAGAAGACGAGTTGGCCGTCGACACCGTGCGGGTGTTGGCGATGGATGCGGTGCAGAAGGTCGGCAACGGCCATCCCGGCACCGCGATGAGCCTGGCGCCCGCGGCGTACCTGCTCTTCCAGAAGGTGATGCGGCACAACCCCGCCGACCCGCACTGGCCGGGTCGCGACCGGTTCGTGCTCTCCGCCGGGCACTCCTCGCTCACTCTTTACCTCCAGCTGTTCCTCGGGGGCTGGGGGCTGGAGCTCGAGGACATCAAGACCCTGCGCACCTGGGGCAGCAAGACGCCCGGGCACCCCGAGTACGGACACACCGCCGGCGTGGAGACCACGACCGGCCCCCTGGGCCAGGGCATCGGCAACGCGGTCGGCATGGCGATGGCCGCGCGCTTCGAGCGGGGGCTGTTCGACCCGAACGCCGCCGAGGGCGAGTCGCCGTTCGACCACCGCATCTACGCCATCTGCAGCGACGGCGACATCGAGGAGGGCGTGAGCCACGAGGCGTCCGCGATCGCGGGCGTGCAGGGGCTCGGCAACCTCACGGTCATCTACGACGCCAACCAGATCAGCATCGAGGACGACACCGACATCGCGCTCGCCGAGGACGTCGGCGCCCGCTACGAGGCGTACGGCTGGCACGTGCAGACCGTCGACTGGACGCACGGCGGCGGCACCTACAAGGAGGACGTGCACGCCCTCCACGACGCCATCCTCGCCGCGCAGGCCGAGACCGAGCGGCCCTCGTTCATCGTGCTCCGGACGATCATCGCCTGGCCCGCCCCGAACGCCCAGAACACCGGCAAGGCCCACGGCTCCGCGCTCGGCGAGGAGGAGGTCGCGGCGACCAAGAAGGTCCTGGGCTTCGACCCCGACCAGACCTTCGAGATCAAGCCCGGGGTGCTCGAGCACACCCGCCAGCTGGTCGAGCGCGGCAAGCAGGCGCAGGCGGAGTGGGACGAGGCGTTCCAGCACTGGGCCAAGAAGCCGTCGGCGAACGTCGAGCTCTTCGAGCGGATGCAGACCCGCTCCCTCCCCGAGGGCTGGGCCGACGACCTGCCGACGTTCGAGGCCGACCCCAAGGGCGTGGCCACCCGCAAGGCCTCCGGGGCGGTGATCAACGCGATCGCCGAGAAGCTGCCGGAGTTCTGGGGCGGCTCAGCCGACCTCGCCGAGTCCAACAACACCACCATCGAGGGCGCCGCGTCGTTCGCCCCCAAGAGCCGCAGCACCAAGATGTGGCAGGCCGACCCGACGTCCGGCCGGGTCCTCCACTTCGGCATCCGCGAGCACGGCATGGGCGCGATCCTCAACGGCATCGCCCTGCACGGCGGCACCCGCGTCTTCGGCGGCACGTTCCTGACGTTCTCCGACTACATGCGTCCCTCGGTGCGGCTCGCCGCCCTGATGAAGGCGCCGGTGACCTACGTCTGGACCCACGACTCGATCGGCCTCGGTGAGGACGGCCCCACCCACCAGCCGATCGAGCACCTCGCCGCGCTCCGCGCGATCCCCGGGCTCGACGTGGTCCGCCCCGCCGACGCCAACGAGGTGACGGCCTGCTGGAAGGCGATCCTGGAGCACACCGACCGGCCGGCCGGCCTCGCGCTCACCCGGCAGAACGTGCCGGTCTTCCCGCGCGGCACCGACGGGTTCTCCGACACCTCCAACGTGCACCGCGGCGGCTACGTCCTCCTCGACACCGAGGGGGTCCCCGACGTGGTGCTCATCGGCACCGGGTCGGAGGTCCAGCTCGCCGTCGAGGCCCGAGAGCTGCTCGCCGCCGACGGCATCGCCGCCCGGGTGGTGTCGATGCCGTGCCGGGAGTGGTTCGACGAGCAGGAGGAGTCCTACCGCGAGACGGTCATCCCGCCCACGGTGAAGGCGCGGGTGTCGGTCGAGGCCGGCGTCGCGCAGGGCTGGCGCGAGCTGGTCGGCGACCACGGCCGGATCGTGTCGATCGAGACCTACGGGGCGTCCGCGGACTACGCCCGCATCTACCAGGAGTACGGCGTGACCGCGGAGGCGGTCGCCAACGCCGCCCGAGACAGCATCGCCGCGATCGGCGGCTGAGGAGGAAACATGAGTGACCGACTGCGCGCCCTGTCCGAGGCAGGCGTGTCCATCTGGCTCGACGACCTCTCGCGGGAGCGGATCGAGACCGGCAACCTGGCCGACCTGGTCAAGGAGAAGCACGTGGTGGGCGTGACCACCAACCCCACGATCTTCGCCGCCGCGATCTCCGACGGGGAGCGGTACGACGAGCAGGTGCGCAAGCTCGTCGAGGCGGACACCCCGGTCGACCGGGTGATCTTCGAGCTGACCACCGAGGACGTCCGCGACGCCTGCGACGTGCTGGCCCCGGTCTACGAGGGCAAGCCGTCCGACGGCCGGGTCTCGATCGAGGTCGACCCGAACCTGGCCGACGACACCGAGGGCACCATCGCCGCGGCGCAGGACCTGTGGCGCGCGGTCGACCGGCCCAACGCGTTCGTCAAGATCCCGGCCACGTCGGCGGGCCTCCCCGCGATCACCGCGGCGGTCGCCCAGGGCATCAACGTCAACGTCACGCTGATCTTCGGCATCGGGCGCTACCGCGAGGTCATGGACGCCTACCTCACCGGGCTGGAGCAGGCCCGGGACGCCGGCCTCGACATCTCGTCGATCCACTCGGTGGCGTCGTTCTTCGTCTCCCGCGTCGACACCGAGGTCGACAAGCGGCTCGAGGCGATCGGCTCCGAGGAGGCGCTCGCCCTGCGCGGCGAGGCCGCGATCGCGAACGCGCGGCTCGCCTACGCGGCGTACGAGGAGGTCGTCGCGAGCGACCGCTGGCGGACGCTCGCCGAGGCCGGTGCCAACCCCCAGCGCCCGCTGTGGGCCTCCACCGGCGTCAAGAACGAGGCGTACCCGGACACCATGTACGTCAGCGAGCTCGTGGTCGCCGACACGGTCAACACCATGCCCGAGAAGACGCTCGAGGCGTTCGCCGACCACGGCGAGGTGCGCGGCGACACGGTCACCGGCCGGGCCGACCTCGCCCAGCAGGTCTTCGACCGGCTGGCCGCCGTCGGCGTCGACTTCGACGACGTCCTCGACGTGCTCGAGCGCGAGGGCGTCGAGAAGTTCACGAAGTCCTGGTCCGAGCTCGTCGAGACCGTCGAGGCCCAGATGGAGCGGTCTGCCGGATGAGCGCCCTGGAGCTGACCACCGGCAGCCCCGACGACGCCGTCCTCACCAAGGTCCTCGACGAGCTGGTCCGCGACAAGGTCGCCTCCGGCATCGCCGCCCAGAACCCCACCCTGTGGGGTCCGGACGCCGAGGAGGAGGCGGGCAAGCGGCTGGGGTGGGTGTCGCTGTCGGAGACGTCGCGCGACCTGGTCAGCGACATCGCCGCCCTCGAGGTGCAGCTGCGCGAGCGCGGCCTCTTCCACGTCGTGCTCTGCGGCATGGGCGGCTCGTCGCTCGCCCCCGAGGTGATCTGCGCGACCGCCGGCGTCGAGCTCACGGTGCTCGACTCCTCCGACCCCGACTCCGTCCGCGCCGCCGTGGAGGACCGGCTGGCGGAGACCGTCGTCGTGGTGTCCAGCAAGTCGGGCGGCACCGTGGAGACCGACAGCCAGAAGCGGGCCTTCGAGAAGGCGTTCCGCGACGCCGGCATCGACCCCGCGGAGCGGATCGTCGTGGTCACCGACCCCGGCTCGCCGCTGGAGCAGTCGGCGCGGGAGGCCGGCTACCGGGTGTTCCTCGCCGACCCCTCGGTCGGCGGGCGCTACTCGGCGCTCACCGCGTTCGGGCTGGTCCCCAGCGGCCTGGCCGGCGCCGACGTCGCCGCGCTGCTGGACTCCGCCGAGGCGGTCCGGCCGGCGCTGGAGGAGGACTCCGCGAGCAACCCGGGGCTGCGGCTGGGCGCGCTGCTCGGCGCGGCCGCGGTCGCCGGCGTCGACAAGCTCGTGCTGGCCGACGCCGGGGCGCCGTACGCCGGGCTGGGCGACTGGATCGAGCAGCTGGTCGCCGAGTCGACCGGCAAGCAGGACAAGGGCATCCTCCCGGTCGTGGTCGGCGGCACGGACGCCCCGAACTTCGACCCGAGCACCCCCGACAGCGTCCTGGTCACCTACGGCCCCGACCCGGTCGGGTCCCGCCCGGCGTCCGGCTGGCACGCCTCGGTGGACGGTGACCTCGGCGCCCAGATGCTGGTGTGGGAGTACGCCACCGCGGTGGCCGGGCGGGTGATCGGCATCAACCCGTTCGACCAGCCCGACGTCGAGAGCGCCAAGGCGGCCGCCCGCGACCTGCTCGAGGGCGGCGGCGGCTCCCCCGACCCGGTCTTCACCGACGGTCCCGTGACGGTCTACGCCAACGAGGGCTGGCTGCCCGAGGGCTGCCGCACGGTGGCCGACGCCGTGACCGCGCTGCTGGAGCGGCTCGACGGCGAGCACGGCTACCTCGCGGTGCAGGCCTACCTGGACCGGCACCGCGACGCCGGCCTCGCCGAGGTCCGCGACGGGCTGGCCCGCCGCACCGGGCGACCGGTCACGTTCGGCTGGGGACCGCGGTTCCTGCACTCCACCGGCCAGTACCACAAGGGTGGCCCGCCGACCGGGGTGTTCCTCCAGGTCACCGGTCAGCCCGAGGCGGACCTCGCCGTGCCGGACCGGCCGTTCACGTTCGCGGAGTTCATCACCGCCCAGGCGGTCGGCGACGGCCGGGTGCTCGCCGAGAAGGGCCGGCCGGTGCTCCGGCTCCACCTCGCCTCCCCGGGCGACCTGGACGCCGTACGGCGGGCACTGGCGTGACCTCGGCGGGCTGGGTCAACCCGCTCCGGGACGAGGAGGACCGGCGGCTGCCCCGGATCGCCGGGCCCTGCGGCATGGTGCTGTTCGGGGTCACCGGCGACCTGTCCCGCAAGAAGGTGATGCCGGCGATCTACGACCTGGCCAACCGCGGCCTGCTGCCACCGGGGTTCTCGCTCACCGGTTTCGCCCGGCGGGACTGGTCCGGGCAGGACTTCGAGCAGATCGTCCACGACTCGGTCAAGGCGCACGCGCGCACGGAGTTCCGCGAGGAGGTGTGGCGCCAGCTCGCCGAGGGCTTCCGGTTCGTGCCCGGCGAGTTCGACGACGACGTCGCCTTCGACCGGCTGCGCCGCACCATCGAGGAGCTCGACCAGCAGCGCGGCACCGGCGGCAACCACGCCTTCTACCTGGCCATCCCGCCCGCGTTCTTCGGCGACGTCGTGGGCCAGCTGAAGGAGCACGGGCTCGCCGACCCGCAGGACGGGTCCTGGCGCCGGGTCGTCGTCGAGAAGCCGTTCGGGCACGACCTGGAGTCCGCGCGCGAGCTCAACTCGGTGCTCGACGCGGTGTTCCCGCCGGGGTCCGTCTTCCGGATCGACCACTACCTCGGCAAGGAGACGGTCCAGAACATCCTGGCGACCCGGTTCGCCAACACGATGTTCGAGCCGATCTGGAACGCCCACTACGTCGACCACGTGCAGATCACGATGGCCGAGGACGTCGGTATCGGCGGCCGCGCCGGCTACTACGACGGCATCGGCGCCGCCCGCGACGTGATCCAGAACCACCTGCTGCAGCTGATGTCGCTGGTGGCGATGGAGGAGCCCACGTCGTTCGACGCCGAGGCGCTGCGGATCGAGAAGCAGAAGGTCCTCTCCAGCGTCGTGCTCCCCCGCCGGCTCGACCTGACCACGGCGCGCGGCCAGTACGCCGAGGGCTGGGCGGGCGGCGAGAAGGTCGGCGGCTACCTCGACGAGGAGGGCATCCCGAAGTCGTCGCGGACCGAGACCTACGCCGCGATCAAGCTGGAGGTGGACACCCGGCGCTGGGCGGGGGTGCCCTTCTACCTGCGCACCGGCAAGCGGCTCGGCCGCCGGGTCACCGAGGTGGCGGTCGTGTTCAAGCGCGCGCCGCACCAGCCGTTCGCCGCCTCGGCCACCGAGGAGCTCACCCACAACGCGCTGGTGATCCGGGTGCAGCCCGACGAGGGGATGACCATGCGCTTCGGGTCGAAGGTCCCCGGCACCCAGATGGAGATCCGCGACGTCAACATGGACTTCGCCTACGGCGGCTCGTTCACCGAGGACAGCCCCGAGGCCTACGAGCGGCTGATCCTCGACGTGCTCCTCGGCGACCCGCCGCTGTTCCCGCGGCACGAGGAGGTGGAGCTGTCCTGGAAGATCCTGGACCCGATCCTCGAGCACTGGGAGCGCAAGGGTGGCAAGCCCGAGGCGTACCCCTCGGGCACCTGGGGGCCGGAGTCCGCGGACAAGATGCTGGCCCGGGACGGCCGCACCTGGAGGAGGCCGTAGTGATCGAGCTCGTCGACACCACCTCGTCCGCCATCGCCGCGGAGTTCGTCCGCGCCCGCACCCGCGCGGGCAGCCCCGCGATGGGGATGGTGATGACGCTGATCATCGTCACCGACGAGGAGGGCGCGGAGCACGCCATGAAGTGCGCGCAGCAGGCCTCCCACGAGCACCCGGCCCGGGTGCTCGGGATCATCCTCGGCGACGCCCGGGGCGCCGCCCAGGTCAACGCCCAGGTCGGCACCGGTGCCGGGTGGACCGGCGAGACCGCGCTGATCCGGCTCCGCGGCGAGGTGGTCAAGCACGCCGAGTCCGTGGTGCTGCCGCTGCTGCTGCCGGACTCCCCCGTCGCGATCTGGTGGGCGGGCGACGCGCCGGCCGACCCCGCCAGCGACCCGCTGGGCGCGCTCGCCCAGCGCCGGATCACCGACGCCGCCGCGGCGAGCCGGGCCAAGCGCAAGGCGCTTGCCACCCAGTGCTTGTCGTACGTGAAGGGCAACACCGACCTCGCCTGGACCCGGATCACGCCCTGGCGCGCGCTGCTGGCGGCGGCGCTCGACCAGCACCACCTCAAGGTGACCCGGGCCGCGGTCACCGGGGAGCGGATCAGCCCCAGCGCCGACCTGCTCGCCGCGTGGCTGGGGCTGCGGCTCCGGGTGCAGGTGGAGCGCAAGAGCTCGGCCGGCCCCGGCATCACCGACGTGGTGATGGAGACGGCGGAGGGTCCGATCCGGATCACCCGGACCGATGGCAAGCTGGCGACGTTCAGCAGCCCGGGCCGCCCGGACCGGCCGATCGCGCTCAAGCGCCGTGAGCTGCCCGAGCTGCTCGCCGAGGAGCTGCGGCACCTCGACGAGGACGAGATCTACGCCGCCACGGTGGCCCGGATGAGGAGGCAGGCCCGCAAGTGAGCACCGTGCCCAGGATCGAGGTGCAGCCCGACGCTGCCGCGCTCGCCACCGCGGTGGCCGGGGAGCTGCTCAGCCGGCTGGCCGACGCGCAGGCGGCCGGCCACGTGCCGCAGATCGCCCTCACCGGCGGGGGCATCGCCGAGGCCGTGCACCGCGAGCTGGCCCGGCTCTCCCCCGCCTCGGAGGTCGACTGGGGCCGGGTCGTGGTCTGGTGGGGCGACGAGCGGTTCGTCCCGCGCGACTCCGAGGACCGGAACGCCCTCGCCGCGCGCCGCGACCTGCTCGACCCGGTCGGCGCCACCCAGGTGCACGAGGTGCCGTCGACGGAGGACGCGGCCGACGCCGACGCCGCCGCGGCGTCGTACTCCGCGACGCTGCGCGAGCACGGGTCTGGCGAGTTCGAGGTCGTGATGCTCGGCGTGGGCCCCGACGGTCACGTCGCGTCCCTCTTCCCGGGTCACCCGGCCCTCGACGTCGAGGACCGGATCGCGGTCGGGGTCACCGACTCGCCGAAGCCGCCGCCGGCGCGGGTCAGCCTCACGTTCCCGGCGCTCAACCGGTCCCGCAGCGTGTGGTTCCTGGTGAGCGGCGAGGCCAAGGCGGAGGCGGTGGCCGCGGCGCTGGCCGACGACGGCGACCTGCACGCCACCCCGGCCCGGGGCGTCAGCGGGCGCGAGGAGACCGTGTGGTTCGTCGACCGGGAGGCCGCCTCCCGGCTCTGACCCTTGAATCGCGGTGCGGCCGACGGACAGGATGCTCGCATGGTCTCGGATGCGGCTCTCGAGCAGGAGAAGCGCGGGGCGTTCAGCTCCCGACGGGTGTTCATCTTCGCGGCGATCGGCTCGGCGGTCGGTCTCGGCAACATCTGGCGGTTCCCGTACGTCGCCTACGACAACGGCGGCGGTGCCTTCCTCATCCCCTACCTGGTCGCGCTGCTCACCGCGGGTCTGCCGTTCCTGCTGATGGACTACGGCCTCGGCCACAAGTACCGCGGCTCGGCACCGCTGTCCTTCGCCCGGCTGCGGCGCGGCACCGAGTTCCTCGGCTGGTGGCAGGTCGGCATCTGCTTCCTGATCGCGGTCTACTACGCCGCGGTGATCGCCTGGGCGGCCCGCTACACGGTCTTCTCGGTGGACAAGGCGTGGGAGGACAACCCGGACGGAGCGGAGCCCTTCTTCACCGGGGACTTCCTCCAGGCGGGACCCTTCGAGATCAGCACCGACGTCGTCGCCGGGGTGTTCGTGCCGCTCGCCCTGGTCTGGGTCGCGGTGATCGTGGTCATGGCGCTCGGGGTCCAGAAGGGCATCGGCAACCTGTCGCTGGTGCTCATCCCGGTGCTGTTCGTCTCGTTCCTGGCGCTGGTGGTCCAGGCGCTCACCCTCGACGGTGCGGCCGACGGGCTCAACGAGTTCTTCACGCCCGACTGGGGCGCGCTCACCGAGGCCGGGGTGTGGGTCGCGGCGTTCGGGCAGATCTTCTTCTCGCTGTCGATCGGCTTCGGGATCATGATCACCTACGCCTCCTACGTGCACCGGACCACGGACATGCCCGGCTCGGGCCTGGTCGTGGGGTTCGCCAACTCCGGCTTCGAGCTGCTGGCCGGCATCGGCGTCTTCGCGGCGCTCGGGTTCATGTCGCAGGCCGCCGGCGTGAGCGTCGACGAGGCGGTCGGCCACGGCGGCGTCGGCCTGGCCTTCGTCGCGTTCCCGACGATCATCAGCGAGGCCCCGGCCGGCGCGCTGCTCGGCGTCCTCTTCTTCGCCTCGCTGGTCATCGCCGGGCTCACCTCCCTGGTCAGCGTGATCGAGGTGGTGATCTCCGCCGTGCGGGACAAGTTCGAGATGACCCGGATCGGCGCCTCGATGGCGGTGTGCGTCCCCGCGGCCCTGCTCAGTCTCGCGCTGTTCGGCACCGCCAGCGGCATCTACACGCTCGACACCCTCGACCACTTCATCAACCAGTACGGCATCCTCGTGGTCGCGGTGGTCAGCATGCTGGTGGTCGCCTGGGGCGTGCGCGCGCTGCAGACCCTGGCCGACCACCACAACATGTTCGGCTCGCTCCGCCTCGGGCGGCCCTGGTTCGCGCTGGTCTCGGTGATCACCCCGGCCGCGCTCACCTGGGTCCTCGTCGACTCGCTGATCTCGGAGCTCGACGAGCCCTACAGCGGCTACCCGCAGTGGCTGCTCAACACGTTCGGCTGGGGGGCCGCCATCGCGGTGATCGTGTTCGGGGTGCTGGCGGCGCGGGTGCGCTGGCGCCCGGAGACGTCGCTGGACGTGCCGCCCGACGACTTCGAGGAGGTGACCCGATGAGCGCCGAGGCCGTGATCATGATGCTGGTCGCGATGGCGATCCTGTGGGGAGGCCTGGCGGTCGCGATCGTGCGGCTGAACCGGCACGAGCCACCCACGCTCGAGGAGATCCACCGGGACC
>Ga0164243_10004791_pt1 | contig 20982 bp, 12 predicted proteins | sample OricompcompostOP_FD_108781 | JGI IMG/M metagenome (GOLD analysis project Ga0164243, IMG submission 108781) | Organic Plus compost microbial communities from Emeryville, California, USA - Original compost - Organic plus compost (OP) | ecosystem: Engineered > Solid waste > Mixed feedstock >...
CCCCCTGCTCGGGCGAGCCGTCACAGAACGCGAACGGCAGCTCGCTGTACGGATCCCACGAAGCGGTCACGTACGACGACGCCTGCCCGACGATCGAGCCGTCCTCCGCGACCGGGAGCGAGGGCGCCGAGCGCGCCGGGTCGTCCACCGCGTACCAGAGGTTGTGCGAGAACGTGAACGTCTCCGGCGCGGTGTTCGGTCCGACGTTGACCGCCGTCGAGAGCGCCGCGGCGGTGAACGTGAAGCTGTTGTTGATCACGCGACCGTTCGACGCGGGCTCGAACGTGAACGCGCCGTCGGTCGTGGTCTCCTGCAGGATGCGCACGATCCAGCGCGGCTCGCCGAACACCGCGTTGTGCGCGACGAGGCAGTCGACGCAGCCGACGAACGCGAACGGCGCGGCGCTCGGCGAGAGGTCGCCGACGACGTTGTTGAACACGCGGATCCGGCGCGCCTCCGCGTTCGGCGCTGTGGTCGACAGCGGAGGGCGGAAGTACTCGAACCCCGTCGAGCCGCCGAGGTTCACCGCGCGCGCCCCCGCGATCCGGAACTTGTTCTGACGTACGTCGACGTCCGTCGAGCCCCCCTTGACCTGGACGCCGGTCGACATCGCGCCATCGAACACGTTGCGCGCGACCACGCTGCGGTGACAGCCGACGTGATCGACGCCCGACCCGCCCGCGCCACACCGCGCGATCACCGAGTCGTAGACCGCGACGTCGCGGACTCCCGACAGCTTGATGCAGTCGTTGTTGCCGCCGGTGCCGACGTCGTGGACGTTCACGCGGACGATCGCGACGTGGTGCGCCGCGGTCTCGTCGGTGAGCTGCGCGCCGTCGTCGACGTTGATCCCGTTGGCGGTCTGGCCGGTGATCTCGAGATCGTGGACCACGACGTACGCGGGCCCGGTCAGGTGGAGCGCCTCGACGCCGCCCTCGATCACGGGCCTGGTCTCCCCCGGCTCGCCGCCGATCCAGATCGGTGCCTCGGCGGTGCCGCGCAGGTTGTTCACGAACTGGTCGGTCGGGTGGGTCCCGGGGCCGAGGCGGATCGCATCTCCCGGCTGCGCGACGATCGACGCCTCCTCGATCGTGCGGAACGGCGCGGCCGCCGAGCCGTCCCCGCCGGGCGCCGCGTCCGCCGCGACGTGGAGGACGCGCGTCGGCTCGATGCCCTCGAAGAACAGCGCGGGCGCGTCACACGCGCCGGGGGCGGATGCATCGGAGCTCCCCGCGTCGTCGGCGCCTGCATCCACCACCGCCTGCGACTCGTTCCCGCACGCGGCGAGCACGAACAACCACGCGAGCCTCCTCATGCCCGCGAGGATATCGCCCGCGGCCACGTCGCGACAGCCCCGCGTCGCGCGAGGCAGCCTCGGTCAGCGGCGCCGGCGGCGGAGCAACAGCCCGAGCGCGCCGAGCAGCGGAAGCAGGCCCACGGCGCTACCACCAGCCGCGCAGAGCTCCTCTCGCTCCTCGCCGCACTGGCTGTCCTGGCACGCCGGCGGTGGGCCCGGGACCACGATGCAGACGTCGTCGAGGTTCCAGCCCGCGAGGCTGAACCCGCCGTCGCTCGCGAGCTCGAACTTCACCTTGAGCTTGCCGTCGACGATGTGGCTCGACACGTCGAGGTCCTGGAACCGCCACTCCTTGTCGACGTGATGGACGGGCCGCTCGGGCTCGCTCGGGCTCCTGTACTGGGTCCAGATCTCGGTCCCGTTCGCGTACACGCGCGCCTTGTCGAAGAAGCCGTCCTCGACGCCGAGCCAGCGCTGATACTGGAGGCGGACCTCGGTGTGGCCGGAGACGTCGATCTCGGGCGTCTCGGCCCATTGCAGCGAGTTGCGCCGGTACGCGCCGTCGCGCGCGAGGTCGGTGCCGAACACGTTCGTGCCGCCGAAGGCGGTCTTCGGATCCCCGGCGAGCCCGCGCGGCATGCCGACCTCCCAGTCGACGCGGTCCTCGGGCGCCGAGCCGGTGACCCACCCGGTGGCGCCGCTCTCGAAGTCGGCGCACCACAGCGGCGTGACCTCGCCGACGTAGAGCTCGTAGAACGGATCCGCGGGGTTGTTCGGGAAGTCGATCATCGAGCCGTCCGACAGCGCGACGCGCACGCGGTACTGCACGACCGTGCCGTCCGGCTGCTCGGGGATCGTGCCGGTGTACGTCGTACCGGACGCCTCGGCCATCTGGAGGGTCTCCTCGCCGCCGCGGATCTTCCAGCCGACCACGACCGACGAGACCTCCACCCCGTCGCAGCGCGCCGTGCTCGGCGTCGGGCTGGTCGAGATCGAGATCTTCATCCCGTCGCGCACCGGGTGGCCGAGCCCGAGCCGGATGTGAGGGTCGGCGAGCCCGTGCGCGCCGAACGCCGCATCGATCTCGCAGATGTTCGGCGTGCCGTTCGTGAGATCGCCGTCGTCGTCGTCGGAGACCAGCGCCTCGGCGTAGCTCGACGGGATGTCGGTCGCGCGCTGGAGGATGCCGTAATAGATCCTGAGGCCGATCTCGTCGCCGAGCGCCTCGCCGTGCTTGGCCACGAGCGCCTTGCGCAGGTCCCACATCGCCCCGCCGATGATCTCGCCGTCGTCGTGGACCTCGCCGGTCGTGTCCTCGGGCCAGCGCTTGTCGGTCGGCGGATCGAGATCGCGGAGCGGCGCGTCGGAGAAGAAGAAGCCGCGGCCCATGCCGTGGTCCTTCGTGATGAACGCCGACAGCATGTCGGACATGCCCTCGGAGAGCGCGCCGTCGAAGGCGCCGACGCCGCGGATGATCGAGTTGCGGTGCAGCGAGTGACCGAGCTCGTGATAGACGACGTCGGCGAGCCGCGCCGTGTTCTGGCAGCTGACGCCGCCGGGGAACGTGCTGATGCGCGCGCGGAAGAAGTGGATGTCGTCACCGGTCGAGTACGCGTTGCAGGTGCTGTTCTCGTTGACGAACACCTCGAGCGTGCCGTCGAGCCACTCGAGCGACGGGTTGAGACGCGTCTTCGCGAACCGCTTCGCGGTGCTCGCGAACACGAACGCGGACAGCTGCGCGTCCTCGAGCTCCTGCGTCGCCCGGCTCCACACGACCTCGCCGCCGTCGTCGAGCGCGAGCGAGTCCGTCGCGAGCTCGCCGGCATCGTTCGTGACCGCGACGAGCGGGCCGGCGAGCCCCGGCGAGACCGTCGCCGTGGTCCCGCTCGTCCACGTCACGGTGCCGTCGAGCGTCGAGATCGCGGTGAAGCCGTTGACCGTGTGCAGGGCGTCGGGCGCGGGCTTGGGGCCGCGCGCGCCGCTCGGCGAGCGGTCTGGCACGTCGAACAGCACGCGCCCCGACGCGTAGTGGATCTTGGTCTGGCGCGCGACCGGGCTCGCGTCGGAGGCGTCGAGCCAGACGTCCCACGCGCCCACGCCGTCCACCGCCTCGACCGCGACCCGCTCGGCGAGCCGGTAGGTGATGTCGAGGCCCCTGGGACCGCGCGGGCGCACGATCGGGACGATCGCGCGCTCGCGGCTCGCCGCGGTCACGCGCACGGTGTGGCCGTCGGTGCGGAGCCAGCCGATCGCGGCCTGGGTGAGGCGCTGCGCGTCGAGCGGCGCCGGCGTCGCGCGGAACGCCACGCGCGGCAGCGCCGTCGAGCCGACCATGATGAGGCGATCGTGCTTGAACGACACGCCGATCGCGCCGCCGAGCACGGGCACGCCGCCCGCGCGCTGCTCGAACCCGACGCTGCGGACGTCGCCGGCGCCGCCGAGCTCGTTCGCGACCACGACGAAGTCCGCCGGCGAGGCGCCCGGCGCGAGCACGTGGAGGTAGCTCGTCAGGAACGCGCGCGCCGCGGCCTCCGCGATCGCCGGATCGCGCATCGCGCCCGGCGCGGCGATCCCGGGCCCCCACATCCGCAAGGGCACGTCGGTGTCGCGATCCCACATCGCGGTCCACCCGGGCAGGCCGACGGCGGCGAGCTGCGACGCGCGTGACCAGGCGACGGTGCGATGCCTGCGCGGCGCGTCGCCGGCCGTGACGAACGGTGCCTCGGCTCCCTTCGGCGCGACGACCGCCTCGGTGGTCTGGGACAGGGTGGCCATGAGGGCGGCCGCGAGGCCGACGGTACGCAATCGCAGGCTTCCGCTCATCCGGCTCGTATCAACACACGCCGGGCGCCCCCGCGCCAATCGTTCGCGCATGACATCGGCCACCACGGGCGAGGCTCGCAGGCGTCAGCGCGCCGGGGGCCGTACCTTGAAAGCGTCCCAGCACCCCGAGGTATTTCGGGGGCTTGCAGAGCGTAACGTGCCTACCTTGAAAGCGTCCCCAGCGCTCGGCGGGCCGCGGCGATGTCGGCGTGGATCTGGGCGACGAGGGCCTCGACCGAGTCGTACTTTTCCTCATCGCGGAGGCGGGCGACGAAGGTGGTCCGCACGATGCGATCGTAGAGGTCGCCGTCCCAGTCGAGGACGTGGACCTCGAGGGTGAGGCTCCCCTGGTCGACGAACGTGGGGTTGGTGCCGAGGCTCGCGACGGCGGGCAGCGGCGGGCCGTCGCCGGCCTGCAGGGTGACGGCGTAGATGCCCGGCGCGATCACGAGATCGCTCGCGGGCGCGATGTTGGCCGTCGGGACGCCGATCGCGCGGCCGCGCTTGGCGCCGTGCACGACGGTGCCGTCGATGTCCCAGCGCCGTCCGAGCAGGCGCTCCGCGCCGGGCAGATCGCCGGCCTGCAGGTACGTGCGGATGCGGCTCGACGACGCGACCTCGCCACCGACCTCGACGGGCGACACGACGTCGACCTCGACGCCCGCGCGCCCGGCGTGGGCGCGGAGCGCGTCGGTCGTGCCCGTGCGGCCGGCCCCGTAGCAGAAGTCGTAGCCGACGATGATCGCGCGGGCGCGCAGCGCCGACAGCAGGATGGTCTCGACGAAGCTGTGCGCGGACAGCTTCGCGAGCTCGGGCGTGAACGGCTCGACGATCACGGCGTCGAGCCCCGCCTCCTCCATGAGCTCGAGCCGGCGCGCGAGCGAGGACACCCTCGGCGGCGCTCCTCGCGGCGACAGCACCGCGCCGGGGTGCGGATCGAACGTCAGCGCGACGGCGCGCGCGTCGTGGGCGGTGGCGAGCTCGCGGGCGCGCGAGAGCAGCGCGCGATGGCCGACGTGCACCCCGTCGAAGTTGCCGATCGCGACCGCGGCACCTCCCCACGGCGGGGCGTGCTGGTGACCACGGACGATCTGCATGGGCGCACGTTAGCGCGAAGCGCGCCCGATCGAAACGCGGTGGCCGTGCTCGACGGCGGCCCACGCAGGAGGAAGGACGAGGAGTGCTCCCGCCGTCGCCGCGACCACGGCCTGGCCCGCGGGGAGGCGGATCATCGCCGCGAAGCGCCCGATCGCGAGCGCGACGGAGACCGCGGCGAGCGCGACGACCGCCGGGCCGATCGCGCCGGTCCGAAAGCTGACGAGCACCGCACCGGCCACGCACGCGAGCACCGCGATCTCCGCGTGGCGCGGGCGCGCGACCACCGCGAGGCCGCCGAGCGCCGCGACGGCGACCATCGGGCCGAGGCGATCGGCGGCCAGCATCGCGAGCGAGAGCGGCGCGCGGGAGGCGGCGGGCGCGCCGCACCAGCGATCGCCCAGCGCGGCGAGCGCGCCACCGCCGGCCGTGCACGCGAGGATGCCGAGCAGGAGCACGAGCGTGCCCGCGATCGGGATCGCGAGCGCCCAGGGGGGCCGTCGCCACGGCGCGGTCACCACGCGCGCGCTCGCGATCGGCACGAGGGGAACGAGGCTCGGATCGCACACCGCGGCCACGCACGCGGGCAACAGCGCGACGAGGGGCGACGTCGTCGGTCGCGCCAGCTCCACGATGGTCCAGCCCAGCGCGCCGATCGCGAGCCAGGCGCGCCAGGCGGCGTGCGCCGCGAGCGCCGGATCGAACAGCGTCGAGATCACGAGCAGCGGCGCGAGCACCGCGCCCGCGAGCGAGGCCGGCGAGTCGCCCGCGAGCGCGCGGATCGCCGCGGAGAGCGCGGCGCCGACGCCGGCGCAGCCGATCACGTCGACGGGAGACACCGCGCCGCGCGCGAAGCCGACGCCGATCGCCGCGCCCGCGGTGACGACGGCCATCGCGGGGATCACGAGCCAGGACCGCACGCCCTGACGCTACGGATCGCGCGCCGCGCGGGCCAATTTTCAGCTGACGCCGAGGACCTGGGCGAGATCGACGCCCGGGACGGCGCCGCGGTACTCGAGGATCATCGCGCGCACGGCCTGCGAGAACTCGCGCTCCATCTGCGATCTCGCGAGGCCGTCCACGATCGCGGGCTCCTGCGCGTTGCGCATCGCGCCGTTCAGGGCGTCCCCGTCGCGCGCGGCGAGCGCGAGCAGGCCGACGAGCAGCGACAGGCCTTGCTCCGCGCCGCGGTACTCTGCGGCCTTGCCGAGCAGCCGCATGCTGTCGATCGTGACCTCGCCTCCGGGGTGGATCGTCATCCGCGTGACCTCGGCCACGGGCTCGCCACCCGACTTCACCGTGAGCCCGCTCGCCGAGATCGAGATCGACTGCACGTTCGCCGCCTGCACCGCGCCGCCGAGGCTGCCGGCGTCCATCATGCTCTGCACGTTGCCGCCGCCCTGGACCGTGACCGACAGCTCGGCCCCCGGGGCGACCTCGATCCCGGCGCCGTTCTGCATGAACGAGCCGCCCGCGCGCATCGCGACGGTGCCGCCCGCCGAGACCCGACCGAGATCGCGGGCCGACACGCCCCCCTCCCCTCCCTGGCCTGCGCCGTCGCCGAACATCGAGCCGACGTTGCGCAGCACGCTGTCGAGCGTGCCCTGCAGGTCGGTGTCCCGCGTGAACACGTACCCCGGCTCGGCGAGCGGTGTCCCGGCGATCGCCTGCTCGAGCTTCTCCACGATCGTGCTCTCGACGGTTCCGGCCGCGGGGATCATGCCGTAGCCACCCCCATCGCCGACGTCAGCGTACGGCCGCCCCTCGGCGAAGCGCACGCCCGCGCCGCGGATCACCGCGTCGCGCAGCGGCCAGGTCGCGTTCACGTGGAGCGCCGGCGACATCCAGACGCGGATGCCGCTCTCGCTCACCTCGGCGCCGAGCTGCGTCGCGTGCTCGGTGTCGATCGTCGCCTTCCAGTCGCCCATCAGGCGCCGGCCCGCCGGGATCGAGACCGAGCCGCGCACCGCCTTGAGCTCGACACCCTCGGGCAGCTCGCGCTCGATCTGCCCGAGCTGCGCGGTGACCTGACGGACGAACGCGCCGCCGCGGTGCTGGTGGAGCCACGCGAGGATCTCGTCGCGCTCCATCGGGTGCGCGCGCAAGATGCGCACGACGGCCGCCGCGCCGCGCGCGCTGGTATCGGTGATGGCGCGGACGGCCTCGAGCCCCGGCGTGGGCTCCTGCGCCGGCGCGGCCTCGGGCCCCGCGGGCTCTGCGTGCCGCGCACGCTCACGCTGCAGTTCACCTTCTGACATCGCTCGATTGTACGGCGCCCGGCGCCCCATCCTGCCCTGCTGCGGTATCCTCGGGAGACAGATGGGCTCGCACGACACGGCGCAGCGGTCCAGCGCCAACGACGCGGCCGTGGGGCTCGCGCGCGCGTTCCTCACCCGGTTCCTCGCCGCGCACGCGCACCGGCGGCGCCTGTCGGGGAACAGCGCCTTCGGCCCGTCGAGCGACGAGGTCGCGATCGCGCTCGGCGTGCGCTCCGGGGCCGAGGTCGATCTCGCCGCCGAGGACGCCCGCGTCGCCGCCGCGCAGCAAGCGCTGATGCAGACGCTCGCGGGCGCGCCCGAGCCGCTGCTCGCGCGCCTGCAGCGCGTGTTCTCGCTGACGCCGCTCGACCTCGCGATCGTGTGCGTGCTGCTCGCCCCCGAGCTCGATCACGAGCTCGAGCGCGCGTACACGTTCGCGATCGACGACTTCACGCGCAAGCGCGCCGACGTCGGCTTCCTGTCCCGGCTGCTCGGGGCGCGCGATCCCGTGCTCGTCGATCAGGTGCTGCGCCGGTTCGACGACAGCGCGCCGCTGCGCCGCAACGGGCTCGTGATCCTGACCGCCGCCGCCGCGGACACGTCCGCGACGATGCGCTCCGCGCGGCTCGCCGATCGCGTCGTCGCGTATCTCCGCGGCCACGACACCGTCGACGAGCTCGTGCGCGGGCTCGTCCGCCTCGGCGCCCGCGCGGTCCGCCGCTCCGACGTCGTGATGAACGACGCGCTGGTCACGCAGATCGCGCGCGCGCTCGAGGACCGCGGTGGGCCCGCACGCGTGCTGCTCGCCGGCCCCGAGGGCGCCGGGCGCGCGCTGGTCGTCGAGGCGCTGCTCGCCGAGCGCGGCCGCCGCACGGTCCGGATCGATCTCGCGGCGATCGCGAGCGAGGGCAAGGTCGAGGACCGGATCGCCGCGGCGCTCCGCGAGGCCGCGCTGCGCGACGCCGCCGCGATCCTCGACGGTGGCACCGCGATCGATCGCGAGGCGCCGCGCGCGCTGATCCAGGCGATCGCCGAGGGCACGGCGGATCTCGCGGTGCCGGTCGTGTTCACCTTCACCGGTCACCCGACGTGGCTCGCGCAGGCGGTGCCGTCGCTCGTCGAGCTCGACGTGCCGCCACCGACGTTCCGCGAGCGCCTCGCCCTGTGGCAGCGCGCGCTGCCGGGGCTGACCTCCGCCGAGGATCTCGAGATCGTCGCGAGCCGGTACGCGTTCACCGGCGGCACGATCGCGCGCGCCGCGAGCCGGGCGCGGTCGACCGCGCAGCTGCGCGACCCGGACGCGCCGCGCGTCTCGCTCGACGATCTCGGCGACGCCGCGCGCCGCATGTTCTCGCACCGGCTCGGCGGCATGGCGCAGCGGATCCCGACGGGCTTCTCGTGGGACGACCTCGTGCTGCCGAAGGACACGCTCGACGCGCTCAAGGAGGTCGTGCGGTTCGCGCGCTACAAGCCGTTCCTCCTCGAGGACTGGGGCTTCGCGGCGAAGCTGCCGTACGGGCGCGGGGTGTCGGCGATCCTCGCCGGGCCGCCCGGCACCGGCAAGACCATGGTCGCCCAGCTGCTGGCCAAGGAGCTCGGCTACGACCTCTACCGCATCGATCTCTCGCAGGTCGTCAACAAGTACATCGGCGAGACCGAGAAGAACCTCGCGAAGATCTTCGACGAGGCCGAGACCTCGCACGCGGTGCTGTTCTTCGACGAGGCCGACTCGCTGTTCGCCAAGCGCACCGAGGTCCGCTCGAGCAACGATCGCTACGCGAACCTCGAGGTCAACTACCTGCTCCAGCGCATGGAGACGTACGACGGCGTGACCCTGCTCGCGACCAACCTCGAGCAGGGCCTCGACGAGGCGTTCAAGCGCCGCGTGCGGTTCAGCGTGCAGTTCGAGATGCCCGAGGAGGACGAGCGCAAGCTCCTGTGGCGGAGCATGTTCCCGCCGCAGGTCCCGCTCGATCCCGAGATCGACTGGGACCAGATCGCGAAGCGCTTCGAGATGGCCGGCGGATACATCAAGAAGGCCGCGCTGCGCGCTGCGCTGATCGCGGCCGAGGCCCGCCGCCCGCTCACGACCACCGATCTGCTCGAGGCCGCGCGCCTCGAGTACCGCGAGATGGGCCGGATCATCTGAGCCGGCCCCGCCGCTGACGGTTCCTCGTCACCCCGAGCTGCGGCAGCGAGGCGACGTCACGCCACGACGCGGCGATGAAGTTCCGTGCAGCCGGGACGCCGAGTACACTGCGCCGACCGCGTGACGCAGCCGTTCTCCGTCAGCGCGCGGGCCGGGCACGCGCCCAGGCCGAGCGCGAGCGCGTCGACCGATCGGCGCGCCTTCCTCCCGAAGGGAGCGCGGAGATGATCGCGCGCTGGCTGGCGCCGAGCGTCGTCGCGGCGTGCGCGGGTGCGCTCGTGGCGGGAGCCCTCGAGGGCCGCGCCGCGCCCGACACGCTCGCGTCGATCGCGTCCGCCGGGTTCGTGGCGCTGCTCGCGATCCCGGTGCTGCTCGCCAGCTCGCTCGCGGCGCGCGCGCTGGTCGCGGCGTGGCGCCCGCACGCGCTCGGGGAGCAGCTGCGCGAGGACGGCGGCGGGATGCCGCGGCTCGCCGGCTGGGTCGCCATGCTCGGGCTCGGCGCGCTCGCGCTGGCGTGGACGACGTTCCAGGGCACGTGGCTGCTCGCGGCGTGGACCGCGTTCAAGCCGCTCGCGGTCGGCTTCGCCCAGCCCGTGATCGCGGTCGTGACGGTGCTCGCGCTCGGCGCGCTGTCGCGGCCGACGGTGCGGATGTTCGCCGCGATCGCGCGCGCGATCGATCGGCGGTGGCAGGCGCGGGGGCACGGCACCCTCCTCGCGCCGCGCACGATCCTCGCCGTCGCCGGGCTCGTCACCGCCGTCGCGGGGTACGTGATCTGGCGCGTGCTGGTGCGGCCGCGCGTCGCGTTCGATCCGGGGGTGCTCCACGCGCCGGTGCTCGGGGTCGTGACGGCGTGGCTCGTCCACGTCGCGTGGCGGCGCCGCGAGCGCGCACGAGCGGTCGTCGGGCTCGCGATCGTGGCGCTCGCCGCAGGCGCGATCGCGTCGGCGATCGTCACCGTGTCGTCGCGCCCGGGCGTGACGATCGCGATCTGGAGCGCGCGGCCGATCGCGCGCCTGTCGATCGAGCGCTACTTCGATCTCGACGCGATCCGCGATCGCGTCCCGCTCGACGACATCGCGCCCGTGTCGCGCCCCGCCGCGACGCACCCGGATCTCGTGATCGTCACGCTCGCGGGCGTCCGCGCGGATCGCACGCCGATCTACGGCGGCCCCGCTGACATGCCGGCCCTCCGCCAGCTCGCCGAGCGCGGGGCGGTGTTCGATCACGCGTTCGCGTCGAGCACCACGCCCGAGCGAGCGCTGCCCGCGATCCTGACCGGCACCGCGGCGAACCGGCTCCGTGGCGACAGCTCCCGCGGCAGGCTGCGGCTCGACCCGCGGCACGTGCTGCTCGCCGAGCGCTTCCGCGCGGCGGGCTACGAGACCGCGGCGTTCGTGTGCTGCCCCGCGCTGTGGTCGCGCGCCGCGCGGACCGGCCTGCACCGCGGGTTCGCGCACCTCGTCGTCGAGCCCGACGAGACGCGCCTCGGCGAGGCGGCCACGCGCTGGCTCGCCGAGCGCAGGCGCCGCGCGCACGCGGGTGAGCCGCTGCCGCCGCTCCTGCTATGGATCCACCTCGACGGCGCGCGCGCGTGGGCACCACCCGAGCTCCCCGCCGCGCTCGCCGCGCGCGAGCACATCTATGATCGCGCGCTCGGCGCGGTCGATCGCGTGGTCGCGGACGTGCTCGGCGAGGACGGCCCGCGCGCCCCGATCGTGGTCCTCACCTCCGAGCGCGGCGAGGCGCTGGGTGATCACGAGCAGGTCGGTCACGGCGCCGCCCTGCGCAACGGCATGATCCGCGTGCCGCTCGTGATCGCGGGCCCCGGGATCCAGCGCGGCCGCGTCCACGACACCGTGAGCGTCGTCGACCTCGTCCCGACGGTGCTCGACCTCGCCGGCTACGCGCCACCCGCCGATCGCAGCCTCGACGGTCGCTCGTTCGCGGCGCTCGCGCGCGGCGTCCGCAGCCCGCAGGTCCGCGGAGGCATCGCGTTCACGACGACGCCGGCGCTGGGTCCCGGCGAGCGCCTGCGCGCCGATCCTCCGGGCGCGGTCATCGAGGGCCCGTGGAAGCTGATCGAGGACGGGCCCACGGTCGAGCTCTACAACCTCGACACCGATCCACACGAGCGCGCGAACCACGCCACCGTGCGCCCCGAGGTGATGCGCAAGCTCCGCAAGCTGCTCGACCAGCACCGCGCGCGCGCGCGAGTGTCACCGTTCTAGCGACACCGCGTCACTGGCCCTGCACGATGCCACCGCAGGAGAGCTCGACATCCTTGAACTGGCCGTCGGGGCCGCGGGTCCGCACCAAGACGAGGCGGGTCTCAGGATAGGTTGGATCGGCGAACAGCACGTAGCGACGGAGATAACGGTCGGGCGAGACGCTGAGCACGAAGTCGGCACCCCCGTACCCGTCCTCGACGAAATCCGCCCCCGTCATGAACGTGAACAGCAAGAAGGGATGCTCGGCGTCCTGGCTCGAGACCACGAACGGCGTTCCGGTCTGGAGCTCGACTACATCGCCTTGGTCGAGGTGCGATGGACCACCGACATTCGTCGAGTAGGTCAGCTTCGTGCCGAAGACCACGCCGAGGAGCCGCCAGCGCGTCGAGGTCTCGACCGGACGCCGCGGCGGGTACATCACCCCGATGTAGCGGTGGCCGAGGGCCTGGGCGGGCGGGATCATCTGCTGTGCGTGGTCGCAGCCAGGCACATCAGCCGGCACGTTCAAACACTGGTGTCCCGCCATGAAGCCGACGGGCTTGGTCGCCATCACCGCACCGCCCGTGAGCTCGACGGGCTGGGTGATCTGCACGTGCTCCCCTGCGTCGAGGAGTATCTCGACGGGTTGATTCGCGGGAACGAAACCGGCGCGCGAGGTGCACTCCACGTCCACTTCGACTCCTCACGTGGGTCTCCGAACCACGATCCGGTCATCACGGCGTCGAAGCGGACGCGATCGCGTCGAGCTCCTGCCAGCGCGCGAACAGGCGCTCGACCTCGGCGCGCGCGGCGTCGAGGGTGGCGACGAGCTCGGGCACCTCGGTCGCGCGATCCTTGAACACCGCTGGATCCGAGAGCGTGGCCTCGAGCTCGGCGACGCGCGCCTCGGCCGCGGCGATCGTGCCCTCGATCCCGGCGAGCTCCTGGCGCTCCTTGTACGTCAGCTTGCGCGGGCCCGCGGGCTTCGCCGGCCTGGGGTCGCGCGGCTCCTTCGCCTCGCGCTTGCGGGCCGGCTCCGGCTTCGGCCGGCGCTCGGCGTAGAAGCTGTAGCTGCCCTCGTAGAGCGTGACCTTGCCGTCGCCCTCGAACGCGAGGATCGCGGTCGCGACGCGATCGAGGAACCAGCGGTCGTGCGACACGATCAGCGCGCAGCCGGGGAACGCGACGAGCGCCTCCTCGAGCGCGCCGAGCGTCGGCAGGTCGAGATCGTTCGTGGGCTCGTCGAGCACGAGCAGGTTGCCGCCGCGCCGCAACAGGCGCGCGAGCTGCACGCGGTTGCGCTCGCCGCCCGAGAGCTGGCCGACGCGCGTGTCGGCGACCGAGTCGGGGAACGCCATCATGCGCAGGAACGAGCGCACGTGGACCTTGCCGTCGGGGAGCTCGACGAAGTCGTAGCCGTCGCCGACCTCCTCGAGAACGGTGAGCTCGTCGCGGAGCTCGGTGCGGCCCTGCTCGAGGTACGCGGGCCGCGTGTTCGCGCCGACGGTGACCGCGCCGCGATCGGGCGGCGCGAGGCCGAGGATGGTCTTGATCAGCGTCGTCTTGCCGGCGCCGTTCGGGCCGACGACGCCGATGCGATCGCCGGGCTTCATCACGAGCGAGAGATCGTCGAACAGGACCTTGCCGCCGAGCGCCTTCGAGACGTGAGCGAGCTCGACGATCGTGCCACCGAGCCGTGGGCCGGTGGGGAGACGCAGCGTCAGCGCGTTCGGCCGGCGATCGTCCTGCGACGGCGCCGCCGCGACCGCCGCGTCGAAGCGATCGATGCGGGCCTTCGCCTTCGTGGTGCGGGCGGGCGGACCGCGGCGGATCCAGTCGATCTCGCGGCGGATGAACGACACGCGCTGGTACTCCGCCTCGGCCTCGGCGGCGAGCCGCTCGGCCTGCTTGAGCAGGAACTCGCCGTAGTCGCCGTCGTAGGCGTAGACCTTGCCGCGATCGACCTCGAGGATCCGGGTCGCCACGCGGTCGAGGAAGTAGCGATCGTGGGTGACGACGATCAGCGCGCCGGGCCAGGCCGCGAGCCGACCCTCGAGCCACTCGACCGTCGGCGCGTCGAGGTGGTTCGTCGGCTCGTCGAGCACGAGGACCTCGGCGCGGCCGAGCAGCGCGCGCGCGAGCGCGATCCGGCGCCGCTCGCCGTTGGAGAGGTTGCCGACGCGCGCGTCCATCGGTGGCAGCTGCAGGGCCGCGGCGATGGTCGCGACTTCGTGGTCCGCGACACCGTCGCGCGCGAGCGCGGCCGCGACGCTCGCGTCGGGATCGAGCTGCGGCTCCTGTGCGACGTACTCGATCGTCAGATCGCGCCGCCACGTGATCAGGCCGTCGTCGGGGACGAGCGCGGGATCGTCGTCGCCGGTCGCGCGCGCGACGAGCATCTTCAGCAGCGTCGACTTGCCCGCGCCGTTGGCGCCGATCATGCCGATGCGATCGCGCTCGTGCAGCGCGAACGACGCGCCGGCGAGCACGCGGCGCGTGCCGTACCGCTTCTCGAGGCCCTGGACGGTGAGGAGCGCGCTCACGACAGCCGGGCGAGATCGGTCTGCACCAGGAGATAGGTGAGCCGCAAGAGGTTGAGCCGCGCCCCCGGGGACCGCACCTTGTTCGCCAGCTCGCCGAGCCGCGTGCGCCCGTCGAGCAGGCTGTACACGCGCAGCAGCGCGTCGCCGAGCCCGAACTGCGCGAGCTCGCCGTCGACGACCGGCTCGCCGACGATGAACGCGTGGGTGTTCGTGGCGAGCCAGTCCTCGATCGTGGCTTCGGCGAGCTGCGTCGCACCCGCGCCGATCACGCGGCACGCGTCGAGGTGCAGCGAGCGCGTCTTCCACGGGTTCGGGTGGCGCGGGGTCCACGTGTAGCGCCCGCGCTGCCACGAGAACGTCTCGGTGAGCTTCGCCGCGACCTGCTTCGCGAGCAGCCGGTACGCCTCGAGCGGATCGAGGAGGTCGAGGCCGACGAGCGTGTCGGCGAGCCGGCCACCGAAGTGGTGCATCACGCCGAGCGCGCGCGCGAGCCCTTGCTCGGTGATCGCGCCCTGCGCGACGAGGAACACGCCGAGCCGCTCGCTCTCGACGTTGGACTGCACGAACTGCGGCTGGCCCTCGACGAGGTACGCCTCCTTGAGCACGCCGGCGCGGCCCTCCAGCACGAGCAGCCCGGTGCCCGCGGTCTTCGCGAGCCGGTACAGCACGCGCATCGCCGGGTGCTCCCTGATGTCGCCGACCTCGCGCGGCCCGGAGTGGGCGTCGATCGGGTCGCGCGTCTCGGCGTCCTCCCCGACGATGATCGTGCCGCTCGAGCCCTGATCGCCGACGTCGCCCTGCGGGATCCCGTCGCCGGCGATGAACGCGGCGCGGGCGCGGGCGGCCTCGGCCTCGGCGCGCGCGATGCTCATCCGCGTCATCGGCCCGGACAGCCCCTCGTCGGCGCTCGGCGCGGGGACGCCCTCGAGATCGGCGGTCGGCGCGTTGATCACGCGGCCGATCAGGTTCGCGAGGTCGCGCGAGGTGACGCGCGACGTGCGCCGGATCCACTCGTCGAGCGCGTCGCGGAACTCCGCGGCGCTCTGGAACCGGTCCTCCGGCTTGCGCTGCAGCGCGCGCACCGTGAGCACGCGCAGCGCGACCGGGAACTCGTCGGCGTACGCGTGCAGCCGATCGAGCCGCGCGTCGCGCACCATGAGGAGGATGTCGAGGTCGTTCGTCGAGGTGAACAGCCGCCGCGCCATCACCATCTCGGCGAGCAGGACGCCGACCGAGAACAGATCCGAGCGCGCGTCGATCTCGCCGCCGGACACCTGCTCCGGCGACATGTAGCCGTACTTGCCCTTCAGCGTACCCGCCTCGGTCTTGTGGCGGCGCTCGGCCGCGCGCGCGATGCCGAAGTCGGTCAGCTTGACGTCGCCGCGCCACGACAGCAGCACGTTCCCCGGCGAGATGTCGCGGTGCACGATGCCGAGCGGTCTCCCGCCGACGTCGAGCGCGTTGTGCGCGTAGTCGAGGGCGTCGAGCACGTCGCGCGCGATCAGCGCCGCGATCTCGGCGGGCAACCGGATCTGCGCGCGCGCACATTCGCGGAGCAGCGCGAGGACGTCGAGCCCATCGACGTACTGCATCGCGATGTACGGCGTGTCGGCGTCGGTCCCGAGCTCGAACACCTGCACGATGTGGCGGTGGTCGAGCTGGGCGGTGATCCGCGCTTCGTCGATGAACATCTCGACGAACGTGCGATCGGTCGCGAGGTGCGGGAGGATCTTCTTGATCGCGACGAGCTTCTCGAAGCCGTGCTCGCCGGTCAGCGTCGCCTTGAACAGCTCGGCCATGCCACCGACCGCGAGGCGATCGAGGATCTGGTACCTCCCGATGGCCTTGGGTGTGGAACCGTTCACGACGCGCTCATCATACATTCCGGGTCTGCGGGCGGGGCGAGCCGGCACTCTGCCAGGTTTTCGCGGGAGATGCTCGCCGAGGTGACGGCGTGGAACAACCCACCGGGTAACCGCGTTCGATGCTTGCTGGCTCGATCCCCGCCACGCAGAATCGCCCGAGCATGCCCGAGGACCCCGCGCCCTCCCGAGCGCCCGCCGCACCTCGCCGCGCGGGCGGAGGCGCCGTGGCCGTGGCCGCCGGGATCTTTCTGTCGCGCATCGCCGGGCTCGTCCGCGAGCGTGTGATCGCGCACTACCTCGGCCAGTCCGCTGCGGCCGGCGCGTTCTACGCCGCGCTGCGGATCCCGAACTTCCTGCAGAACCTGCTCGGCGAGGGCGTGCTCTCGGCGTCGTTCATCCCCGTGTACGCCCGCCTCATGGCCGAGGGTCGCCACGAGGAGGCGTCGCGGGTCGCGCGCACGATCGCGTCCTTGCTCGCGCTGGTCGCGAGCGGGATCGCCGTCGCCGGCGTGCTCGCCGCGGGGCCGCTCGTCGCGGTGTTCGCCCCCGGCTTCACCGAGGACAGCCGCGAGCTCACGATCGCCCTCGTCCGGATCCTGTTCCCCGGCACCGCGCTGCTCGTGCTCAGCGCCTGGTGCCTCGGCGTGCTCAACAGCCACCGCCGGTTCTTCCTGTCGTACGCGTCGCCCGTCCTGTGGAACACCGCGATCATCGCGACGACGATCGTCGCCGGCCGCCGCCTCGCGGGGGACCTCGACGACATCGCCGTGTGGCTCGCGTGGGGCGCGGTGATCGGCTCCGGCGCGCAGTTCGTCGTGCAGCTGCCGTCGGTGCTCCGCCTTCTCGGCAGCGCCCGGCCGGCGCTCGCCGCGCGCGAGAGCGGCGTGCGCGCGACGGTGCGCGCGTTCGTTCCGGTGCTGTTCGGGCGAGGCTCGGTCCAGATCTCCGCGCTGATCGATCAGGTGCTCGCGAGCCTGCTCGGCGCGGCGCTCGTCGGCGCGATCGCGCGCGCGCAGACGCTCTACATGCTGCCCGTCAGCCTGTTCGGCATGGCGGTGTCGGCGTCCGAGCTGCCGGAGATGGCGAGCGCGACCGGCGGCCACGAGGCGCGCGCCGCCCACCTCCGCGAGCGGCTGCGTGGTGCGCTGCGCCGGGTCACGTTCCTCGTCGTGCCGTCGGCGATCGCGTTCGTCACGATCGGCGGCCCCATCATCGCGCTCCTGTTCGAGAGCGGACGGTTCGACGCCAGGGACACCGAGGTCGTGTGGCTGATCCTCGCCGGCGCCGCGCTCGGGCTCGTGCCGAGCACGCACGGCCGCCTGCTCTCGTCGGCCTTCTACGCGCTCGGCGAGCCCGAGAAGCCGCTGCGCGCCGCGCTCGCGCGGGTCGCGGTGTCCGCCGGGCTCGGCTTCCTCGTCGTGGTGCCGCTGCGCGACACGTTCGGCTACGGCGCCGCGTGGGGCGCGTTCGGGCTCACCGCCGGCTCGGGCGTCGCCGCGTGGATCGAGTACGCGCTGCTCCGGCGCTGGCTCGCCGCCCGCATCGGCGTGGTGCCCGTGCCGGTTCGGTTCCTGCTGGCGTGCCTCGGCGTCGCGCTCGTCGCAGGCGGAGCGGCGTACGGCGCCGCCTACCTCGCGACGCAGCTCGGCCTCCTCGGCTGGAAGTCCGCGCTCGTCGCGATCCCCGCGTTCGGCGCGATCTACCTCGGCGCCATGATCGCCGCGAGCGTGCCCGAGGCCGGTGCGTTCACGCGCCGCCTGCGCCGGCGGCGGAAGTAGCGCCCGTGCGCGCGCCCTTGTGATATCCAGGCAGCATGCGATCGGCGCTGCTGCTCCTCGCGCTGTGCGCGTGCGGCGACGAGCTCGATCCGAACAGCTGCCGCCCCGACGGCTTCGCCGAGGGCGAGAGCATGCTGCGCGGTGAGCCGTTCGGGCCGTTCGTGCGCGCGGCGCAGCTCGAGCTGCCTCCTCCCGAGACCGGCGGCCCGGCGCCGACGCACGCGCTCGTGTTCGACGAGCGCCCCGGGACATGCGGCGAGATCGTCGACTCCGGCAAGCGGCTCGTCCTCGTGTTCTGCGCGCCGCCCGCCCCCGGCACGTACCGCGTCGTCAGCCGCCAGGTCTTCCGCTGCCCGGGCGACGACGTGCTCGGGCTCGTCGAGAAAGACGGCCCCGCGGACTTCGCCGAGGTGACCAACGGAGATCTCGAGATCGAGCACGCCGACGGCTGCGTGCGCGGCACCTACCAGGTGCAGTTCAGCGGCGACGCGATCGCCGGCATGTTCGACGCCGTGACCTGTCCGGGGTCAGACCCCACATAGCCAACTTGCGTCCGGCACCCGGGGGTCAGGCCCCACTTGGCCAACTTGCGTCCGGCATCCGGCCGAAGCCCGCCGCCCGGGGGTCAGGCCCAACTTAGCCAACTTGCGTCCGGCATCCGGCCCCCACAGCTCGCCGCGTCCGCTGTCCGGACACAAGTTGAGCAAGTGGAGCCTGACCCCCGTCCGCACGCTGTCCGGACACAAGTTGAGCAAGTGGAGCCTGACCCCCGTCCGCACCGTCCGTGGCTCGGACGCAAGTTGAGCAAGTGGAGCCTGACCCCCGTCAGTCTTTCCAGCGCCAGCGCAGGGTGGTGTGGTCGCCGAGCCCGAGCTCGGTGTCGCGCTCGATGACGACGAGGCGCGCCGGCTCGCCCTGCACGAACGTGCCGTTGGTGCTCGCCGTGTCGATGAGCAGCAGCCGGTCCTCGACGTGGATCAGCAGGGCGTGGACGCGCGACAGGGTATGGTCCTCGGCCGCGGCCTCCATCAGATCGCAGCGGCCGTAGCGGCCGAGGAGGACGCCGTCACGTAGCGCTCGATCGCCGATCGAGATCGCGAGCTGGCGCAGCGGCGTGTGGATCTCGAGCACCCCGGCGACGTCGCCGTGCGCGAGGTGCATGCTCGTGTCGCGCGGTCCGCCGGTACGGGTGATGTACGTCGCGCGCAGGTCGACGCGCGGGCGCAGCTTCGCGTGCGTAGCCTGCGCGCCCTCAGAGGGCGCGGGTCGCTCGTCGAGCGACGGTCGCTCGTCGAGATAGACGCGCTCCGGCAGCATCGTCCACGCGTCGTCGGCCGACGCCGGGAAGTCCGAGGGATCGCCGAGCGGCAGAAAGAACAGCGCATAGCCGGCACAGCGCACGATCGCAGGTCCCTCGGCCACGAGCCCGCGCAGCGGCTTGCCCGTCTCGTCGACCATCGGCTGCCCGGTGCGCAGATCGAGCAGCCGGAAGCGGACCGGCGCGCCGCGCGCCCAGCTCGTCACCGGATCGACCACGAGCGCGAGGTGGCGCAGCGACAGCGCATCGCGACCGGACAGGAACAGGTCACAGCGATCGTGGCGCCCGATGATCGCCGCGACGGGCCGTCCGACCCGCGCCACGACGCACGCCAGCCCGGCCGCCGCCCCCGACGCCTCGTCGATCGCGACCACCGCCACGCCGGGCTCCTCGATCGCGCGGGCGCGCTCGGCGAACCGCGCGTACGCCTGGACGAACAGCTCGCGCGCGCTGCGACCGACACCCGGGAGCGCGGCGGCCCGGGCGACCATCGTGCGTGCGTTGGGCTGCGCGCCGCGGATCTGCCCACCCCACAGGCTCACGCCGATCGTCGCGCGCAGACCCTCACCACTCATCACCTCACGGTATCAAACCCGCGAATCGCGCGCCGCGCCCAAGACAGGGCCCCTGCCCCGCCCGTACCCGAATCGGGGTACCTGCGTGGACATCGAGTGACCCGGAACGCCGCCCGACCGAGACCGCGCGTACCGGGCACGGCGACCACGTCCACGGGCGTTGACCTGAACGCGAGCCCGAACGTGAACACCGTCGGCCACGCGTGCGCGGCCGAACACCGATCGCCGAGGTGGTGCCCAGGTCGACGTCGACGTCCACGGGGAGCCCACGGGCTCACCAGGGGGTGGGCTTGTAGTCCTTGAGGAACAGGCCCCAGACGTGGTTGCCCGTGTTCACGCCATCGAACAGCGGATCGACGATGCGCGCCGCACCGTCGACGATGTCGAGCGGTGGGTGGAAGCCGTGGATCCGCGTCTTGCGCTCGGCGTGGTGCACGGGATCCTCGTCGGTGACCCACCCGGTGTCGACGCTGTTCATGTGGATGCCGTCGCGCACGTAGTCGACCGCGCTCGTGCGGGTCATCATGTTGAGCGCCGCCTTCGCCATGTTGGTGTGCGGGTGCTTGTCCGTCTTCCACCGGCGGTAGAACTGGCCCTCCATCGCCGACACGTTCACGACGTGGGCGTCGCGCGTCGGGACCTTCGCGAGGAGCGGGCGCAGCCGCGCGTTGAGCACGAACGGCGCGACCGCGTTGACGAGGTGCACCTCGAGGAGCTCCGCCGTCGGGACCTCCGCCAGCGTGAGTCGCCAGCTGTTCGTGTCGCGGAGATCGACCTGCTGCAGGTCCTGATCGAGGCGGCCCTGCGGGAACAGGTGCTCGCCGCGCTCGAGATCCTCCGACAGCAGCGGCACCTGCGACAGCACCGCCGACTTCCACAACCCGGTCGCGTGGATCTCCGAGCCGGTGCTGCGCACGAGGCCCTCGCCGAGCGAGCGGTTCCGCTCGAGCATCGCGCGCTCCGCCGGCGGCAGCTGCTTGAAATCCTCGGCCTCGATGGCGAGCACGTGGTCGTACCAGCCCGACGGGCGGCGCACCGTCTGGCACGCGTTGTTGATCAGCGCGTCGAGCC
>Ga0164243_10004792_pt1 | contig 20979 bp, 17 predicted proteins | sample OricompcompostOP_FD_108781 | JGI IMG/M metagenome (GOLD analysis project Ga0164243, IMG submission 108781) | Organic Plus compost microbial communities from Emeryville, California, USA - Original compost - Organic plus compost (OP) | ecosystem: Engineered > Solid waste > Mixed feedstock >...
GGGCGAGGATCAGCGCGTTCTGCCGGTGTGCCCGGTCGCCCGCGTGGAACGCGGAGACGATCGGGGCGCCGACCAGCACGCTGGTGATGAGCTCGAAGACGAGCGACATGCCCGATCCCTTGGCGCCGCCCAGCGGCAGCGGCATCTTCGCCAGCGCCGGGTCGGTGGTGGGGGTGCCGTCCGCCGTCGCCGCCACGCCCTCGGGCAGCGGCGTGCCGCTGTTGCGGTACTGCGCGATCTTCCCGAGCGCGATGCTGGCGGTCGCCATGTCGAGCAGGACCGGCTCGTGCGTGGCCGCCGGTACGGCGATCGACAGCGGTGACGTGGCCACCGCCGCGCCCTTCACGCCGGTGTAGCCCATGTTCGGCATGCCGGCGACGAAGGCGATGCCCACCAGGCCCTCGCGGGCGATCAGCGAGGTGTAGTAGCCGATCGCTCCGGTGTGGACGGTCCGGCGCACGGCGACCGCGCCGATGCCGTTGGCCCGGGCCAGGGTGACGGCCTCGCGGGCGGCCGCGGTCAGGGCCACCGGGCCGGGGGCCCGGTCGGCGTCGAGCACGGCCACCGCTGACGCGCCCGCCGACAGCGACAGCGACGGCGTCTTGTTCGCCTCTCCCGACTCGAGCAGTTCCAGGTAGCGCGGCACGCGGGCGACGCCGTGCGAGTCGACGCCGCGCAGGCCCGCCCAGATGAGCACGTCGGCGATGGTGGCCGCGTGCTCCGGCGAGACGCCCGCCGCGGTGAACAACGCGGTGGCGAACGTGGTCAGGTCGGCGGCGGCGACGGGAACCTTCGGCGCGGGCGGCATGACGGGGACTCCATTCTGCGAGGGGATGCGGTCAGCGCGACACGCGGACGTTGACGATGGCGGTGGTGCCGGAGCGGACCGCCGTGAGCGCCCGCTCCAGGGCCGGGCGCAGCCCGTCGGGCCGGTCCACGGTCTCGCCGTGCATGCCGAACGGCTCGGCGAACCGGGCCAGGTCGGGCTGGTCGGACAGGTCGACGCCGAGGAACTCGCCGGTCTGGGCCGCCGCCCCCTGCGGATAGAACCGCAGATGATTCATCTTCATAGAGAGATATTTGTTGTTGTTGAAGATGATGATGAGCAGCGGAAGGTCGTGGGCCTTGGCCGCCTGCAGCGACGGGATCACCGGGTTGTAGAGGAAGGCGCCGTCGCCGATCGTCAGCACCACGGTGCGGTGGCGGGCGGCGAGCTTGACCCCCAACGCCACGGCGATGCCCTGCCCGAGACCACCCTGCACGTAGTAGTACGAGTCGGGGGTGCCGCGCATCAGGTGCCGCGTCACGACCCGGCTGTGCGTGATCGTCTCGTCGACGATGACCGGATCGTCCGGCGTCCCCTGGGCCGGCTGGAAGGCCGGATCCGCGAGCACGTCGCGCAGGCGGGCGGCGACCAGCACCGGATCGATCGTGTTCGGGTTCGCGGCCGCCTTCTGCTCGGACTCGACCAGAGCCTGGTGGTCGGCGGACCGGCGGGCCGCCTGCGCCTCCCGCCGGGGCTGGGCGAACCGTGACAGCCCCACCCCGTCGGTGCGGGCCCGCTGGGCCAGCGCCCGGAGCGTGGCGGTGACGCCGCCCTCCAGGTAGAGGTCGGCCTGTAGCACCTGGTAGGCGATGTGCGGGCGGTGCGGAACCTCGTCGATGACCACGATCCGGGCTCGGGCCGGCCGCCGGCTGGGCGGGTAGAACGGCGCCCGACAGTTCACCAGGACGATCACGTCGGCGGTGTCCAGGAACGGTTCGAGGTCGCCGCCGGCGTGCAGCGGGTGGTTGCGCGGGAAGTTGGTGCAGACCGCTGAGTTGGGCTCCACCACGGGAATCTGCAGCGCGTCGGCGAACTCGACCAGGGCCGCCAGACCGCCGGGTTCCCGGCCCACGCTCTCCGTCACGATCACCGGGTTGGTGGCACCCGCGATCACCGCGTACGCGGCCTCGATCTCGCTCGGCGCGCTGACCGTGCTCCCCGGCTGCGCCACCGGCTTGATCGGGTGCTCGGTCCACGGGGTGAGCAGCACCTCGAGCGGGATGTTCAGGTAGACCGGGCCGGCGGGCGCGCGGCAGGCGATCTCGGCACCCCGGGTGACCATGTTGACCACCGTGGAGATGCTGCCGGCCTCGTTGGCCCACTTGACCCACGGGGCCGCGAAACCGTGCGGGCCGCCCACCACCGACAGGTTGCGGTACCACTGCCCGCCCGGGTCCGGCCCGGGACCGTCGCCGTAGGTGCTCGACTCGGAGGAGGCCACGACCATCGGCGCGCCAGCCAGCAGCGCGCCGTGGACGGCCATCGAGCCCTGCAGCAGGCCGGGACCCGCATGCAGGAGCACGCCCTGCGGGCGCCTGGTCACCAGGGCGTACCCGGTGGCCATGCCCACGGCGACGGTCTCGTGCCACAGGTCCAGGTAGCGCGGTGCTGGCAGGCCGTCCCGGTGACGGCGCGCCAGCGACTCCCAGACCGGTGCCCATTCCGAACCCGGCGACGAGAAGATGTAGTCCGCGCCCGCGGCCTGCAGCGCGCCGACGACGGCGTCACCGCCGTCCGTGCGCGCGCCACCGGAACCCTGAGCGCCCGGACCCTGCGCGGAACCCTGAGTGGCCGGACCCTGCGCGTGGCTCGGCACCGGGGCGGTGCCGCTGACCGGGCCGGGGGCAGGTCCGGGCCCAGCGCCGAAGGACCGTGGGTTCGGGTGGTTCACGGCTCGTCTTTCTCGATCGGCCAGCCGAGGCACTCGCTGATGCCCCGACCCATGATCCACTCCAGCTCCTCGGGAGTGAAGTGGAAGTGCTTGGTGAACTGCTCGATCGTGTCGGTGTAGGTCAGGCCGTGGCCGAGCAGTCGGGTGAGGTCGGTGCCCCAGAAGCAGCGCCGCGCGCCCATCTTGTCGACACACTCGCGCACATACTTCTCGATATTGAGATTAGGGAATGGATGCGTGGAGTAGCCGGGCAGCGCCGACACCTTCACGTAGATGTTCGGATGCGGGTGCAGGTCGGCGGTCTCGGAGACCCAGTAGCCGATCGCGTCGTCCACGCAGCGGGCCATGATGCCCATGTGGTCGATGATGATCTTCAGCCCCGGGTGCCGGTCCGCGATCGCGCCGAGTTCGGCCTTCCAGATCGGGGCGTGCACCATCGTGGGGATGTTCAGCTCCTCCGCGATGGGCCAGTACCAGTCGTTGGTGCCGTCGATCATCCAGTTGCGGTCCTGCGGCCGGTGGAAGGTCAGCCGGGTGCCCTTGATGTACGGGTTCTGGGCGAAGTCCTTCAGCATCGCCGTGCCCTCGGCGGGCTTGTTCTGCGGGATGCGCGCCATGACGCCGAACCGGTCGGGGTATGCCTCGCACGCCTCGAGCGCGTAGTCGATGCGGTCACCCTCCCACGAGGGCGGGACGATGAGGACCCGGTTGACGCCGGCCTCGTCCATGAGCTCGAGGCACTCCTGATAGCTGAACGGCTCCTCGCGGTGGCCGTTGAGCCGGATCCGCTCGCGAGCGCCGGGAACCCAAGGCCGGTCGGGCGTCTCCTCCTTCCAGATGTGCACCTGGGTGTCGACGATGAACATGGGTGGGGGTTCCTTCCGTGCGGTAGCTGATGGGCTCGGTTGCGGTGACGCGCGCGGCGGTCGGTCGATCGCGCGTCGCGGTGCGGCAGGGTCAGCCGGTGGGCCGTCCCTCGATGGTGTCGACGACGTACTCGGCGATCGCCATCGACGAGGTGGCGGCGGGGGAGGGCGCGTTGCGGACCGCGGTCACCGGGCCGAGGCGATGGATCCGGAAGTCGTCGACCAGCCCGCCGTCGCGGTCCAGGGCCTGGGCGCGCACGCCGGCACCGGCCTTCACCACGTCCCGCGGACCGATCTCCGGCACGTACAGCTGCGCGAAGCGCAGGTACGCCTTCTTCGACAGCGATCCGTGCAGTTCCCTGATGCCGGTGCGCCAGTGCCGCGCCGCCATCCGCCACATGCCCGGCCAGGTGGCGATGCTGGCCAGGTCACGGGCCGACCAGTTGCCCCAGCCGTAGCCCTCGCGGGCGGTGGCGAGCACGGCGTTGGGGCCGAGGTCGACGTCCCCGTTCACCCGCTTGGTGTAGTGCACGCCGAGGAACGGGTAGCGCGGGTCGGGGACGGGGTAGATCAGGCCGCGGATCAGCTTCGCCTTCTCCGGCCGCAGCAGCATGTACTCCCCGCGGAACGGGATGATGCGCGGGCTGGGCGTGTCGCCGACCAGCCGGGCCACGACGTCGGACTGCAGCCCGGCGCAGAGGATCAGCTTGTCCACCCGCAGGTTCTGCTGCCCCGCGACGACCTCCAGCCGGTCGGTGGCCCCGATCCGGTTGACGCGGGTGACGGGGGAGCGCAACCGCACCTCGCCACCGGCGGCGGTGATGTCGTCGGCGAAGGCCCGCGCGATCGCGGTGTAGTCGGTGATCGCGGTGCGCGGTGAGTGCAGCGCGGCGATGCCGGTGGCGTGCGGCTCGATCTCGCGGATGCCGGCGGCGTCGAGCCGGCGCAGGCCGGGGACCGCGTTGCGGTCGGCCCGGGCCTCGATCACGGCCAGCCGGACGGCGTCCTCGTCGTCGATCGCCACCACGAGCTTGCCGCACTCCTCGTAGGGCAGCCGTTTCTCGGCGACGTATTCGCGGATCATCGCCGCGCCCCGGGTGCACAGCCGCGCCTTGAGACTGCCCGGCTGGTAGTAGAGACCCGCGTGCACCACGCCCGAGTTGTGCCCGGTCTGGTGCTGGGCGACCGCCTCCTCCTTCTCCAGCACCACGACGCGGGTGCCGGGGCGGCGACGGGTGATCTCCCGACCGATGGCCAGGCCCACGATGCCCGCCCCCACGATCCCCACGACTTCGTCAGCCATCGCCATATCCATCATTGTCAGTCGCCACTGTCATGATGTACGACTCGCCGGCTCGCCGTAATTGATGGCGACGGTCTTGACCCGGGTGTAGAAGTGCAGCGCCTCGACGCCCTGCTCCTTGAAGGCTGACCCGGAGGCCCGGAAGCCACCGAACGGATGGTGCACGTCCCAGCCCGACGTGGTGGTGTTCACCGCGATCTGTCCACACTCGACCTCCGCCGCGAAGCGGTGGGCCGCGGTGAGGTTCGTGGTGAAGACCGCCGCGGAGAGCCCGAAGTCCGAGTCGTTCACGGCCGCGATCGCCTCGTCCAGTCCGTCCACCGGCACGACCACGATCACCGGCCCGAACACCTCGTGCCGCCAGATCTCCATCTCACGGGTGACGTCGACCAGCACGGTGGGGTTGACGTAACAACCGTGGACCAGTGGCTCCGCGGTGGGCGCGTCGCCGCCCACGACCACCCGCGCGCCCTGCCGCACGGCGCGGGCGATGTCGGCGAGCACGCCGTCGCGGTGTTCGGGGCTGACCAGAGGTCCGACGTTGGTCCCAGCGTCGGCGCCCGGGCCGACGCGCAGCGCCGTCACCTTGGCCCGCAGCAGTGCGTCGAACTGCTGCGCCACCGCGCGGTCGACCAGCACCCGGCTGGTGGCGGTGCACCGCTGCCCGGCCTGCCCGAAGGAGGCCGCGACGATGGCGGTGGCGGCCTGGTCGAGGTTGGCGTCGGCCAGCACCACGGAGGCGTTCTTGCCACCGAGTTCGCCCTGGAACCGCACGTTGCGGCCGGCGAAGCGGATGCGCAGGTTCTCGCCCACCTCGTTGCTGCCGGTGAAGGTGACCGCCACGATGCGCGGGTCGTCGAGCAGGGCGTCGGAGATCTGCGCGGTGCGGCCGGTCACCACGTTGAGCACGCCGTCGGGCAGCCCCGCGTCGTGCAGGGCCCGGGCCAGGTGCAGCACCGCGGTCGGCGTCTGGATCGCCGGCTTGATCACCACGGCGTTGCCGGTGGCCAGCGCGGGCGCGAGCTTGCGGGCAGGGGTGATCAGCGGGTCGTTCCAGGGCGTGATGGCGAGCACGACGCCCAACGGCTCGCGGTGGAACGTCGTGCGGTGCCCGGGCCGCGCGTCGTGGACGAGGCTGCCGTAGGGCTCGCGGCCCAGCCCCGCGTAGTACTCGAAGAAGTCCGCGGACTTGAGCACCTCGCCGCGCGCCTCGGCCAGCGTCTTGCCGTTCTCGGCGGTGACCGACGCGGCGATGTCGCCGACCCGCTCACGCAGCAGCGCCGCGGCGTCGTAGAGCACCCGGGCCCGGTCGATCGGCGAGGTGTGCCGCCAGACGGCGAAGCCCGCTTCGGCGTGGTCGAAGGCGCGCCGCACCTCGTCCGGGCTCAACGCCGGTACCCGGAAGACCGGCGTCCTGACATCGGTCGGATCAAATACCTCGACCCACTCGGCCGCCTCGACCCAGCGCCCACCGGAGAGCGTCGGCAGGGACTGCACCGCCATGATGGCTCCTTGCGGGGACGACGACGGATGGTGACGCCGATAGTAGGAACGCCGACGCGGCGCAGACCACGTGCCGGTCGGCATGCATTGCTTGCATGCTCCGCACTCTGTGTGGTCCGTACGGGGAAAACGATTGCCCGTACGGTCAGCGCGGTGGCCGACCGTACGGGCAGGTGCGCCACGAGCGGGCGTGCCCCGGATCAGCGTGGGGTTCCCGGCGTGCCCCAGGCCTGGAACTGCAACTCGTAGCCGAGCGCGGAGAGGACCTGCTCGCAGATCTGCTGGTCCTCGGCGCCCGTGCCGCCGGAGATGCCCAGGCCGCCGATGATGACACCCCCGCGCTTGATCGTGACACCACCCTCGGTGGCCACGATCGGCTGGTCGGCCATGGTGGACAACTGCGCGAAGAAGCCGGGATTGCTCTCCGCCCAGTCCTTGAGCATGACCGTCGGCCGCTGCATCACGGCGGCGCTGAACGCCTTGGCGATGGCGATGCGCGGGGTCAGCGGGCGACCGCCGTCGCCGCGCTTGACCAGGATGAGGAAGCCGCCGGCGTCGACGACCGCGACCGACAGCGCCTTGCCGATCCGGGCGCCGTGCTCGAAAGCGGCGGCGGCGATCTGCTCGGCGTCGGCAAGGGTGATGCTCATGCCTGTCCTCCGTGGGGTGCGGGCCGGCACGGGACACGCCGGCGCGGGAATCGATGACGGTCTGGCCGGCTCATCCGGACTTCCGGGCGCAGACGGCGTCCCGGACCCGGACCAGGGCAGCGTTGAACAGCTCCGGGGCCTCCCAGTACATGGAGTGCGGGGCACCCGGGATGAGTTCGAGCCGCGAGCCCGTCACCAGGTCGTGGGCGCGGCGGACGGTCGTCGCGGTCAGCACCGCGTCGAGTTCGCCGGCCAGGAAGGTGATGTCCAGCCCCGACGCGACCACCTCGTCGATCGACGGTCCGCCCACCGAGAGGTTGCGCAGGTCGGCCATCTTCGCCACGTTGAACGTGCCCATCTGCTGGAACAGGAACGTCTTGGCCGGTTCCTCGGTCTGGAACCGCTTGCTCAGCAAGCGATCCAGCACCGGCAGCTGGACCGCGCGCGCCCGGTCCGCGGCGACCATGGCGGAGAGCTCCGGATGGTCGATGCCGCCCAGCGAGTGGGCGAGCACGACACCGCTGACCCGGTCGGGCCGCGACAGGCCCGCCCGCAGCGCGGCCACCGCGCCGATCGACTGGCCGACGAGCACGACGTCGCGCAGGTCCTCGTGGTCGAGGACCGCCACGATGTCGCCGGGGAAGTCCTGCCCGTCGAACTCGGCCATCGACGAGTCGGACTTGCCGAACCCGCGCAGGTCGACGGTGACCACCGTGTACCGGTCGCGCAGCGCGGCCACCTGCTGCCACCACGCGGCGTGGTTGCCGCCCGATCCGTGCACGAGCAGGATCGCCGGGCCGGAGCCGTGCCGCTCGTAGTAGATCGCGGCGCCCGACGAGTCCACAACGCCCATGGAGTGTTCTCCTTCGTGTGACGCGGCCGTGGATCGATGACGACCGGCGGGCCGAGGTTGATCAGTTGCCCGGTGCGGACCGGGGAGACGCCCGACTACTCCGGCCGGTTGGCGTGGTAGACCAGCTCGATCATCGTGTGGTCGGGGTCGTGGATGTAGCAGAACTTGGAGTTGTTCTCGGGACGGGTGATCGGCCGGGTGTGCCGGATGCCGAGTTCGGCCAGGTGAGCCAGGAAGCCGTCCCAGTCCTCCACCTCGATGGCGAAGTGGTAGGGCGCCATGCGGTCCATCTCCTCGACCGGCGTGAAGTGCAGGTCGAAGCCACCCTTGGTCAACAGCACCACCTTGGTGTTGCTCTTCGGGGTGATGGCGCGGAAGCCGAAGACCTTGGCGTACCACTCCTTGGTGCGCTCGGGGTTGGTGGTGGGGAAGTTGACGTGGTGGATGTACTTGATTTCCTTGCTCACGATCGGGCTCCTCTCGGGGTGGGCCGGCGGTTGCGCGGTCGGCGTCAGGGCGCCGTGGGTTCGGCCAGCACGGGGTTGCTGAGCACCCCGATGCCGCTGATCTCCACGTCCACGATATTGCCCGGTTCGATCTGCACCATGGCGTCGGCGCCCATCCAGAGCACGTCGCCCGGGTGCATCGTGATGTACTTCGTGATTTCGACGATGTACTCGAATGGATCGAAGAGCATCGCCCCGGTTCGGAACTGTGCCCGTTGCTCGCTGTCGACGCGGACCGTGGTGGTCTGCGCCAGCGCGTCGACCTCCGTCTCGATCCACGGTCCCATCGGCTTGAAGGTGTCGCTGTTCTTGCTGCGCCAGAAGGTGCGGTCCGAGCGCTGCCACTCACGGGCGGAGACGTCGTTGCCGATCGTCCAGCCGAAGATCGCCTCCTGTGCCTGCGTATAGCTGGCCCGACGCAGGGTCGCACCGATCACCGCCACCAGTTCCGGCTCGGCCTCGAACCGGCCCACCACGTCGGCGGGCTTGACGATCGCCGCCTGGTGGCCGATCAGCGCGTTGTTGGCCCGGTACCCGACCTCGGGACGCAGCGGCACCTGCGCGGCCGCGTTCCCGTTGGCCTGGGCGTGGCGGATGTGGTCGGTGTAGTTCAGGCCCACCGCGTAGAAGACGGGCGGCACCACCGGCGGCAGCAGGGTGACCTCGGCCAGCGGGAAGGTGGCGACCACCGTGGGGCGTGGCGGCAGCCCGGTCCCGCCGACCCCGCCCCCGCGCCGGGCCAGGCCATAGGTGGTGCCGAGCCCGAGCGGCGGCCCGGAGAGCTGGTGGACGACGTCGCCGTCGACCCGACCCCACAATGGCTGGAGCGGGCCGGTCTGGATACCGCTGAATCGACAATATCGCATGGTTCACTCGGTGAGCAGGTGGGAGACGCGCTTGGTGATCAGGTAGGCCTCCAACCCTTCCGGGCCGCCCTCACGCCCGTAGCCGCTGGACTTGACGCCGCCGGAGGGGGCCTCGGGCACCGACCCTCCACAGTGGTTGATCGACAGGATGCCCGCCTCGAAGCCGTGGACCAGCTTCTCGGCCGTCGCCGCGGACCGGGTGAAGCCGTAGGCCGCCAGACCGTACGGCAGACCGTTGGCCACCCGCAGGGCCTCGTCCAGGTCGGTGAAGCCGACGATCGGCGCGAGCGGCCCGAACGGTTCCTCCATCATGACCCGGGCATCCATCGGCACGTCGGTCAGCACCGTGGGTGGGAACCAGTAGCCGGGCTTGTCCGGCCGCACACCGCCGCGCACCAGCGTGGCCCCGCGGGACACCGCGTCGGCGACCAGCTCCTCCATGGCCTTGACCCGCCGCGGGTTGGCCAGCGGGCCCATGGTGACGCCAGGATCGAGGCCGTTGCCCACCCGCACCGCGTCCGAGGCGGCCACGAAGGCGTCGACGAACGGCGCCAGGATGCTCTCGTGCACCAGGAACCGGCTCGGCGAGGTGCAGACCTGGCCCGCGTTGACGTACTTGGCACTCGCCGCCCGCTGCGCGGCGAGCACGGGGTCGGCGTCGGCGCAGACGATGACCGGGGCGTGACCGCCGAGTTCCATGATGGACGGTTTCATGTGCGCGCCGGCCATCGAGGCGAGCAGCTTGCCCACCGGGACCGAGCCGGTGAAGGCGACCAGCCGGATCGCCGGGGACGCGATCAGGTGCGCGGAGACCTGGGCCGGATCGCCGAAGACGAGGTTGACCGCGCCGGGGGAGACACCTGCCTCCTCGAAGCAGCGCACGAGTTCGACGGCGGTGCCCGGCGTCTCCTCGGCGGCCTTGATGACGATCGAGCAGCCGGCGGCGAGCGCGGCCGCCAGCTTGCGCATGGGGGAGCCGGCGGGGAAGTTCCACGGCGTGAAGGCGGCGACCGGCCCGATCGGTTCCCGGCGCACGGTCAGCAGCGTGTCCGCCGCGCTCGGGATCACCCGGCCATAGGCGCGGCGGGCGTCGTCCGCGTCCCAGCGCAGGGAGTTGGCCACCCGCAGCACCTCGGCACGCGCCTCGGCCAGCGGCTTGCCCTGCTCCAGCGTCATCACCCGGGCGACGTGGTCGGCGCGGGCGGTGAGCCGGTCGGCCGCGTCGTGCAGGATCGCGACCCGCGCGGCGATGGGCAGGTGCCGCCAGGCGTCGAAGCCACGCACCGCCGCCTCGACCGCCTCGTCGAGGTCGCTGGGATCGGCCAGCGGCAGGTCCGCCAGCACCTCCTCGGTGGCCGGGTTGAGCACCGGCAGGGTGCGCCCGGTGGCGCCGGCACGCCAGGCGCCCCCGATGAACAGGCCCAACCGGGCGTAGTCGCTCATGCTCGTCTCTCGTTCTTTCTTACGTTTACCTATCGAGAACAATGCGCGGCCTAGGGCCCGACGTCCACGGGGTCGCGGGAGCTGCGCAGGGTCCAGATGTGGTGTGGCGGCGCGGTCTCGTGCACGCGGGTGCCGTAGGAGTCGTCCACCCGGTCCATGTCGGCGGCGAACTCCACCCGGCCGCCGCACGGCGCGTGCACGAAGCGGAAGACGTTGGAGCCGATGGTGTGCCGGCCCAGCCGCCGCGCCTCCGGCCAGCCCCGCTCGATCAGCACGTTCACCCCCTCGATGACGTGGTCGAAGGTCGGCACCTCCAGCGAGATGTGGTTCATGCCCGCCCGGTCGGGACGGTGGCAGAGCAGGAACGTGTGCTGGTCCTGGTCGCCCGGGGCACGCAGGAAGACGCCCATGGGCTTGACGATGTCGGTGGCGATGAAGCCGAGCCGGTCGGTGTAGAGCGCGACGGCCGCCTCCCGGCCCTGCTTCACGATGTTCAGCGCCACGTGGCAGATGCGCAGCGGATGCACCGGGCCGACGCTGTGCAGCGGTTCGTTGAGCCGGGCCACCCGGCCCAGACTGTTGGCGTCGCGGGGATCGGGCTGCTCGATCGCGGTCGGGGCGGCCAGCGTCAGTCCCAGTCCGAAGCCGGACTCGTCCACGGTGTGGAAGACGCCGTGTTCGTCCTCGCGCACCGGGCGGTCGGCGGCCAGCGCCGCGACGAGGCCGCGCAACGACTCGGTGGTGTCGACGCCCCAGATCACCTCGCGCACGGTCGGCGTCTTCTCCAACGCCGGCGGCAGCAGCGGGTCGGGCGTGGTCGAGAGCACCACGGTCTGGCCGGTGAGCGTGGCGAAGACGGCCTCGGTCTCGTCACGCCGGACGGTGGCCAGCCCGACGTCGTCGAAGAACCGGCAGCAGGTCTCGAGGTCGTCCACGGCGTAGACCACCGACTCGACGCGTTGGATGCCCACCGCGGTCACCTTCCTGGTCGTCGCGGGCTGCCCGATACGCACGATCGTAGGAGTTCACGAGCGTGTCGCGGCCGGTGCGGACGCGACAATCAGCGCAAGCCTTTGTTGCACGGCGTGCGCTCTCGCGTTCAGGTGCCGGCGGTCTCGTGGTCGAGGGCGGGCGGAGCGAACGACGGGAAGGGGTTCTCCGCGAACCACGTGGTGAGGAACTCCAGGAAGACCGCCACCTTGCGCGGGGCCGGCGAGGCCGGGCCGTAGATGGCGTACAGCGGGCGGTCGGGGACGGTCAGGTGCGGCAGCAACACCCGTAGCCGGCCGGCGAGCAGGTCGTCGTAGGCGGGGCGCTGCGGCAGCAGGGCGATCCCCCGGCCGTGCACGGCGGCCTTCTGCAGGGCGATGTAGGAGTTGGAGGTGAAGGCGATGTTGCGGATCTTGTGATGGGTGCTGGCGTGGCCGTGCCCGATGCGCCACACCGGGTCGTTGACATGTACCAGACATTCGTGGTCGGCCAGGTCGTTGGCGTCACGCAGCTCGCCGTGCTTCTGGAGGTAGGCCTCCGAGGCACACAGCACGAAGGGCAGCGAGGCGATCTTCTTCAGTCGCACGCTCGAATCGCGCAGGTTGCGGGTGTGGAAGGCGACGTCGAACCCGCCGTCGAGGAAGTCGTACGTGCGGTCGGACATGCCGCCCAGTTCGAACCGTACGGCGATCTTGGGGTGGGCGACCGAGAACGCCGCGATGGCGTCACCCAGGTCGAGACTGCCGATCCACTTGGGACAGATGACGGACAGCGGCCCCTCGGGTCGGCTCTGCAACTCCGCGATGGTCGCGTCCTCGCGGTCGATCTCGTCGAGGATCCGCTGGGCGAACTGGCTGTACCGCAGGCCCGACTCGGTCAGGCTGACCGAGCGGGCGGTGCGGTTCACGAGTCGCACGCCCACCTGCTTCTCCAGCTCGGCCACGTGCCGGGAGATGAGGGAGCCCGAGGTGCCCAGCGCCTTGGCGGCACCGCTGAAGCTGCCGACCTTCGCCACGGTGACGAGGCTGCGCATGATGAGCAGGCGATCCATCACTCCTCCAGGGTCGAGGCGATCAGGCCGGCGGGGCGTTGCGTCGGGCTCCGGGTGCCTGGCCGGAGCCCGAGGTCAGGCGACGGGGCGCAGGTCGTGGAAGTTCACGAGGTTCTGCTCCCAGGGCTGGCGTGGCGCGGAGACGTTGGTGACACGTCCACTGTTCCACGCGATCACCTCGCTGACCGCCATGTGGCCGCAGGTCAGGGCCTCCTCAAAAATGATCTTGGTGACCTCGGCCCAGAGCTCCGCGGCGTTGGGGCTGCTCCCGGCCGCGATCGCCTTCTGCGCCGCCTCGTCGAGTTCCTTGTTCGCCTCGTGCGAGGGGTTGCCCGCCGCGTTCGGCGCGAACCAGGCCTTGTACCAGTCGTAGGGGGTCAGCTCGGTGTTGGAGCCCGAGCCGAACGGGTACTCGCCGTTGCGCCACGTGTTCTGCCACGTCCGCGCGTCGACGGTCTGCACCGTCACGTCCCAGCCGAGCACCTGATTCAGCTGCTTGGCGTACATCTCCATCTGGGCCTTGGTGAACGGGGCGGCCAGGATCGTGAACTTCACCGGCCGGTTACCGGCCTCGGCGTAGAGCGCGCGGGCCTTCTCCGGGTCGTGGGAGTACCCGGTGATCTGCTCGTTGTAGCCGAGCTCGCCCGGTGCGAAGTGCTGGGTGCGGGAGATGTAGTCGTTGTCGCTCATCGAGTACGCGTGCGGGTCGATCGCGTAGCAGGCGGCCTGGCGCATCCGCTTGTCGTAGAAGATGTCGTTCTTGCCCCGGCCGAAGAAGATCACGTTGTTGCGGATGGCGGGGTAGGTCATGGACTGGGTGCCGAGTGTCTGGCCGAGCAGCGGCAGCGTCTCGGACTCCAGCTCGGTCATGTCGATCTCGCCGCCGGCCAGCGCCGCGGCCGAGTCGGTGTCGCTGGTGATGCCGTACAGCTCGATGGTGTCGAAGCCGACCTGTTCCCGACCGCCCCAGTACCTGTCGAAGAAACGGAACGTCATGCGGGTGCCGGGCGCGGAGGCCGCCGCGTCATAGGCCCAGGCGCCGGTGCCGACCGGGGTCTGCACGACCGAGTTGTCGGCCAACGCCCTGGGGCTGGCCATCAGGCCCGACCGGGTCGACAGCGTGCTCAGGATCGAGGGGGTCGGCTCCGACAGGTTCAGCCGGACCGTGTTGCTGTCCAGCACGTCGATGGAGCGGATGGCGCGCAGCGGGCTGCCGAGCTGACCGCCGCTCGCCTTGACGTACTCGAGGTTGGCGCGCACGGCGGAGGCGTCGAACGGGGTGCCGTCGTGGAACAGCACCCCTTGGCGCAGGTGCAGCGTCAGGGCCTGGTCCGACTGCTCCCACGAGGTGGCCAGCACACCCTGGACGACACCGTTGTCCAGGGACACCAGGGTCTCGTAGGGCACCCGTACGTAGCCGGGCTCCGCCGTGGTCGTCCCGGGCGCCCACGATGTGGGAAACCCGCCGAAGTTGACGCGGAGCGTGAACGGACCCTGGGGCTTTGTCGGCGCACTGGTCGGCGTGGCGCTGCAGGCGGCGAGTGCCACGGTGGCGGCCAGGGCGGTGGCCAGAGCGCGGATGATCCTCGGGGCCTTCATCAGGTCAGACGCCTCCTTGCGGCTTGGCGTGGAGTCGGTCGTCCCGGGCGGTGGTGCGAGGGTGGCCCGGGATGGCCGGCCGTGGTCGCCGGATGGGCCCGAACCTTACCGTCCCGGCCGGACGCGCTCCACATGCACCCGCCGTGCGCCCGTCTGAACGAATCTTAAGCATGCGCATCTGTACGCACTCTGGTTGCGCTCTGTGACCGCGTGACGCACTGTCCGCAAAGGACTGTCCGTACGGTCGGTTGCCGGCGAAGGGTCTCGCGGCGCTCAGATCTCGTTGCCCCAGTAGTAGCGAGCGACCATCTCGACCAGGCGCAGCTTCTCGGTCTGCAGCTCCGCGCCGGCGGTGGGCTGGTCGGCGATGCTGGCGAAACCGCCGTTGGTGGCGATCGCGGTGTCCGGCTCGCCCCGCAGGCCGAAGACCGGATCGATCCGCTCCAGCAACGAATCCACGGTCTCCAGCGTCGGGTCGGTGACGTCGACGACGCCCAGGCTGAGCACGATGCCCAGCGGCACCTGCTCGACCGGCAGCCGCCGGATCGGGTCGGCGGGGAAGTCCACGCACAGGCGGTGGAACGGGTTGCCGTCCAGCAGGGTGTCCAGGGCCTTCGCGTCGTAGCCGCGCTCCGTCGTCGGCAGGGCGCCGGCGTCGGTGAGGTCCAGGCCGATCCGGAAGTTCGCCGGCACGTTCAGCCCGGTGAAGACGGCACGGTCGGCGGCGAGCATGGCCTGCAGCACCGCGTCCACCGCCAGCACCGCGGCGAGGCGTTCCCGCCCGGCGAGGGTCAGCAGTGGCGGGTAGAGCGGGTTGCCCAGGGCCACGTAGCCGACGCCGTCGGCGGCGAGCGCCTCGATCTCGGCCCGCAGCACCGGGGCGAGTGCCTCGCCCGCGGCGCGGACCGCGTCGACGTCGGCCCAGGACGCCAGTGGGGAGCCCAGCGCGGCGAGGTAACCCGGTGACGGCAGCTGGACGAAGACGTGGCGGTCGACGGTGGCGAGCACCGGCGCGACCTCCGCCTGGGCGAGGCGGCCGCGGGCGACGGGCTGGGCCGGTGCCGCCCGCCGGCGGCTCCAGGCGATGCCGGCGGCGTCGGCAAGGGGCTGCATGCCACTGACAATGGTAAATCCATCGATGTTGTCGTAGGCCACCGACTCGAACGAGGAGCGCCGGAACTGTCCGTCGCTGATCGCCGAGAGGCCGAGCCGGCGCTGCGCGTGCGCGGCCGCGACGACCGCTTGCTCCTGCGCCGCGGCCAGGGCCACCGGGTCATTCGCGGATCGGGCGGTGAGCAGCTCGGCCGGGCGCGCGAGGCTACCGTGGTGGTCGATGTGGTAACCGAAATCGTCGGCCATGACGTGCCTGTCCTTGGTGTCGCTCGCGCCGAGGTCCGACGCGGTGTCCGGCGGTGAACTCCCGTCGACGCGGGAGGAGATCGGCGACGGGGTGCGGGCCGGCGGGAGGGGGCGCGCCTCCCGCCGGCCCGGATGCCGTTAGCGGCAGTACTTCGGGGCCGCGTCCGTGTTGTCCTTGGTGATCAGGATGACCTGGGTCTTGGTGATCTTGTCGACCTGCTCACCGTTGAGGGACTTGATGACGGCCTTGACGATGTTCACGCCGGTCTCGTCGGGCGAGTTGGCGACGGTCGCGGCGAGCTTGCCGTCCTTGATCGCCTGGATGCCGGCCGGGCTGCCGTTGTTGGCGACGACCTTGACCTCCGGGTGACCGGCGGACGCGAACGCCGCCTGGGCGGCGAGCGCCATCTCCTCACTCGCGACGAACACGTAGTCGAGGTCCGGGTTGGCCGCGATCATCTTCTCGGCCTCGGTCTTGGCCTTGCCGGGGTTGAACATGCCCTGGACGGTCTCCAGCACGGTCGCGTTGGCCGGCAGGGCGGCCTTGAAGCCCTTCTCCATCAGGTCGGAGGCGGCACCCGGGGCACCGACGATCAGACCCACCTTCACCGGCTTGCCGGCGGCGTCCTGGGCGATCCACTCGGCGTCGAGCCGGCCGACCTGCTCGACGTCGGTGAGCGCCGCGGCGACGAAGCCCGACGTGTCGCCGCCCGCCGGCAGCACCGAGGTGAGGAAGAGCGGAATCTTGGCCTCGGCGGCCTCCACCACGGTCGCCTTGAGGGCCTCGATGTTCACGCTCTGCACCACGAGCGCGTCGACCTTCTGGGCGATCAGGCTCTCGACGTTGGTCTTCTCCTTGGCCGAGTCCTGGCCCGAGTTCAGCACGATGAGCTTGGAGCCGGCCGCCGCGACCTCGGCCTCGATGGCCTTGCCGAGGCAGTTGTGGAACTCGGTGGTGCCGCCGTTGACGAAACCGATCGTGAAGCTCTTCGCCGTGGGCTCGGGGGTGGTGGTCTGCTCGGTGGTGGTACAGGCCGCGAGGGCGGCCGCCGCGGTCGCTGCGGCGAGCACGACACCGATCCGGCGCATGCGGGAGACAGGCATGGGGGTGCCTTTCTTCTGAGGGGTTGGGTTTACAGGGGAGTGCTGGTCAATGGCCACGCTGGTGGCGCAGGTTCACCACGGCGGCGAGCAGGAGGACCAAGCCGACGGTGATGAGGTGGTACTTCCAGTCACCGACATGCATGAATGTCAGTACGTTGTCGACAAGCTGGATCAGGACGACGCCCAGGGCCGTGCCGATGATCGTGCCGCGTCCACCCGCCAGCGAGGTACCCCCGATGACCACGGCCGCCACGGCGGAGAGCTGGGTGGCCAGACCACCGACGCCCGCCGTGCTCGTGCCCTGGAACCGGGCGACCCACATGATGCCGGCGACCGCCGAGAGCAGACCCGCCAGGCTGTAGAGCAGCAGCTTGTTGCGGGTCACGTTGATGCCGCTCAGCCGCGCCACGTCCTCGTTGCCGCCGATCGCGTAGGCGTCCCGACCGAAGGTCGTGAACCGCATGACCAGGCCGATCACCACCATGACCACGAGCGCGATCGCGAAGAGATTCGGCAGCGCGAAATCGCCAATCTTGAAGAGATGGTTGTCCAGCCAGGCGATCTCGGTGTCCTGCGTCTTGTCCCGCACGATGACCAGGAACAGACCGTCGAGAATCATGGCCGTGGCGAGGGTGACGACGAACGGGGCGACCTTGGTCAGCGTCACGATGAGCCCGTTGAGCAGGCCGAATCCGGTGCCCACGAGCAGGGCCAGCCCGATCGCCCAGGGCTGGCTGTGGCCGTCCACCAGCATGGTGGCGCACAACCCCGCGCTGACCGCGAGGATGCTGCCCATCGAGAAGTCCATGCCGCCCGCGACCATGAGCAGCGTCAGGCCGGCGGCGATCACGGCGCCGATGGAGAGCTGTTCGATCAGCTTGCCCATGTTGAAGGCCGTGAAGAAGTAGTCCGCCTGCGCGGTGGCGAACAGGAACAGCGCGACGATCACCGTGGACAGGCCGAGGTGAGGGATCCGGACGACCTTGCGGGCCAGCACCGGTGTGGCGGTGGAGGTTCCCCCGCTGGCCCGCAGCCAGTCGGCGGTGGCCGGCCGCAGCGCGAGCACGAGCGCGGCCACCGGCCACGGCAGCGTCACCAGCGCCGCGTAGAGGATGTGCAACGCGTTGCCCGAGCTGACCGCGAGGAGGGTGTTGACCGCGGCCAGGGCGGCGACCAGGACCAGGACGGTGACCAGCAGGTCCCGGTCGCGGCCGCGCAGCAACTGCACGGCACCGGCCAGGCACGCCACGGCCAGACCGATCGCGAGCACGCTGATGATCGGGACCGTGGCGCCGAAGACGCCGAAGCCGGCCGCGATCGCGCCGACGCTGAGCGCGAAGGCGCCCTGCCAGCCCAGCGACGCGGTGGTGACGAGTGCGAGAACCGCGGCAGCGGTCGTCACGGCGGGCCGGGTCAGGCTGGCGGACGACTGCCCGCCAGCCGCCCGAGAGCCGGGCAGGCCGTCGCCGAGAACGTCGGTGCTCACGAGAGAGTTCCTCCTAGGGCAGCGGCAATCAGGTCGTCGCCCGTCATGCCGGCGGTCTCGTACTCGGCGATCATGCGACCGCCGCGGACGATGATCGCACGATCGGCCAGTCTCATCACCTCTTCGGCGGAGGACGACGCTAGCAAGACGGCTACCCCCTGCTCGGTCAGGGAGTCCACCAATGCATGGATATCGGCCATGGCCGAGACGTCGACGCCGTTGGTGGGGTCTTCGAGCAGCACCGCGGCGGGCGCGGTGCCGAGCCACTTGGCCAGCAGCACCTTCTGCTGGTTTCCGCCGGAAAGCTGGCCCACCGGCGGATTCTTCGCCAGCGAGACGACCCGGTAGTCCGCCCGCAATCGCGCGGCCCGTCGCTGCAGGTCGCCCCGCCGGTGCAGCCATCGTCCGTCGAGCCGGTCGGCCGCGAGCAGGAGATTCTCGTCGATGACGAGGTCGGGGATGAGTCCGAGCCGGCGCCGGTCGCCGGTGACGCACCGCAGGCCGCTGCGCAGCGAACGGCGGATGCCGCCCATGCGCACGTGCCTGCCGTCGACGAACAGCGTGCCGCGGTCGGGCCAGCGTCGCCCGGAGAGCAGGTCGAACAGGCGCGACTGGGCGTCCCCGGCGGGACCGAGCACGGCCACGACCTCGCCGCGACGCACCTGCACGGAGAACCCGTCGATGAACCGGCCCTCCGACAGGTCACGGATCTCCAACCGCACGTCCGGCGCCGGCGCCGGCCGCTGGGGCCGGACGCTGACCACGTCCCGGCCGACCATGGCCCGCACCAGCCCGCGCTGGTCGATCTCGCTGGTCGGACCGCTCCACACGGCCTCGCCGTCACGCAGCACGGTGATCCGATCGGCGAGGTTCATGACCTCGGAGATGTGGTGGGAGATGAAGATGACCGCCACGCCGGTGTCCCGCAGCTGGCGGACCAGCGCGCGGATCTGCGCGGCGGCGTCGGCGGCGAGATTGGCGGTCGGCTCGTCGAGGATCAGCACCGAGTTGCCGCGACGCACCTCCCGGGCGACCTCGACCATGGTCTGCTCGGCGACGGTGAGGTCGCCGGCCAGGGCGTCCACGTCGAGGTCGATATTCAGCTTCCGCAGGGCTGCACCGGCCTCCTGCCGCACCGCCCCCCACCGCACGAACGACCGGGAGTTGGGCAGGTTGCCCAGCATGATGTTCTCGGCCACGGTGAGGGTGGGGACCACCTCACGCCGCTGGGGAACCGTACCGATGCCCAACCGCCGGGCTCCGCGCGCGCTCACCTTGTCGAGTCGGCGGCCCGCGATCTCCAACTCGCCGCTGTCCGGCTCGTAGACGCCGGCGAGGATCTGCACGAGCGTCGACTTGCCAGCGCCATTCATGCCCATGACGGCATGGATTTCGCCGGGCAGGAAGTCCACCGAGACGTTGGTGAGTGCCTTGGCGCCACCGAAGCTCTTCGTAATGCCGAGGACCCGCAGCACCGGCTGCGCCAGCTGCGCGGTCATGGCGTGCTCGGCACCGGTTCGACGCGGGCGAAACCGCGGATGTCCGGGAACGGCGGCTGCCGGTCGGGCTGCAGGTCGACCTCGAAGGCGTTGAGCAGCATCGCCAGCATGCTGAAGTTGCCCAGCGAGCCGACCGTGTCCACCAGACCCTGCGTGCCGAAGTACTCCTGCGCCCGGCGGAACGTCGCCTCCGCCACGAAGTGCTCCTCGAGCAGTTCGCGGCAGAACTCGTAGAAGGCGGTGTCCTCGGGGCGGTCGAAGACCGGGGTCCGCCGCTCCGCGATGGCCTGCACCGCCTCGGCGGGGATGCCGGCCTCGACGGCCTTGTCGACGTGCGCGTTCCAGGAGTACTGGGCGTCGAAGTGCCGGGCCGCCAGCAGCAGCGACAGTTCGCGCAGGCGCAGCGGCAGGCTCGACTCGAAGCGCAGCCAGGCGCCGAGAGACTCGACCCGGTCGCAGAGTTCCGGGCTGTTGAGCCAGACCTGGAAGGGACCGCGGACCGCGCCGCGCCGGCCCGCGATCCGGGCACTGATCTCCGCCTGACGCTCGGTCATGGCCTCAGGGGCGATGACGGGCACTCTCATGAGGGATGGACCTACCTTGGCTGTGAGTTAGGTAACAGGGGCGTCTACCGAGGCGTACTCCGGTCGTGGCGTGCCGGCCCCGAGGGCTGAGGCCGATTCTGCATGCATGAACGTACCGAAGGATGACGGTGCGGTTACCTGTCAGGCGGCGCAACGTAAGGGTGCACGGCGCGCGACATCGGACGACCCTGCGCCGGCATAGCCTGCACCCTGCACCGCGCGGGCCCACGCGCGCACGAGGCCCAGGGGGTGGAACGATGACCGTCATCATCAAAATCGACGAGGTCGAGGTGCTGGACCGGGGCGGGTCGGTCCGGACCTGGCCGTTGATCACCACAGCGGCCGCGCGGGGCGAGAACAAGTTCACCACCGGCATGAGCGTCTATCCGGTCGGCAGCGGAGCACCGCTGCACACACACAACTGCGACGAGGAGTGCGTCGTCCTGGAGGGCGAGGCGGAGGTCGTCGTCGACGGCGAGGTCACCCGGCTCGGCCGTTACGACACCGCCTACGTGCCCGAGGGAGTCCCGCATCTGTACCGCAACGTCTCGCCGACCGTGCCGCTGCGCATCCTGTGGATCTACTCGTCGGGCTATGTGA
>Ga0164243_10004793_pt1 | contig 20973 bp, 23 predicted proteins | sample OricompcompostOP_FD_108781 | JGI IMG/M metagenome (GOLD analysis project Ga0164243, IMG submission 108781) | Organic Plus compost microbial communities from Emeryville, California, USA - Original compost - Organic plus compost (OP) | ecosystem: Engineered > Solid waste > Mixed feedstock >...
GGCAATCCGGCTGAGAATCAAATACCGGCCGCACACCGGCGCAGGAACTCGCGTTCGGCCGCGTTCTCCGTCCGCTCGATCGCGGCCTCGTACGCCGCTCTGGCCTCGGTGTGGCGCCCGAGCCGCCGCAGCAGGTCCGCGCGCACCGCGTGAAGCAGGTGGTAGCGGTCCAGATCGAGCCGGTCGATCAGCGCCAGCGCAGCGGCGGGCCCGTCGATCTCGGCCACGGCGACCGCGCGGTGCAGCGCCACGACCGGCGTCGGCGTGATCGCCAGCAACTGGTCGTAGAGCCGGACGATCTGCCGCCAGTCGGTGCCGGCCGCGTGCGGCGCGTCGCTGTGCACCGCGTTGATCGCGGCCTGGATCTGGTACGGCCCCGGCCTGTCCCGCCGCAGACACCGACGGACCAGCGCCTGCCCCTCGTCGATCAGCTCCCGGTTCCAGCGTGCGCGGTCCTGGTCAGCGAGGCGCACGAGTTCCCCGCCGGGGCCCGTGCGCGCCGCGCGGCGCGAGTCGATGAGCAGCATCAGCGCGAGCAGGCCGAGCACCTCGGCTTCGTCCGGCATCAGCTCGGCCAGCAGCCGCCCGAGCCGGATCGCCTCCGCGCACAGCTCTTCCCGGACGAGCGCGTCGCCGGCACTCGCGGTGTAGCCCTCGTTGAAGATCAGGTACACGACGGCGAGCACGGTGCGCAGCCGCGACGGGAGGTCGGCCTCCGCCGGCACGCGGTAGGGGATACGCGCGTCGCGGATCTTGGCCTTGGCGCGCACGATCCGCTGCGCCATGGTCGGCTCCGGCACGAGGAACGCCCGCGCGATCTCGGCGGTGCTCAGCCCACCGAGCAGGCGCAGCGTCAGTGCGACCTGCGCCTGCTCGGCCAGCGCGGGGTGGCAGCAGGTGAAGATCAGGCGCAGCCGGTCGTCACGCACCGGACCCTCCTCCGCAAGCTCGTCCGTGGTGTTGATCAACGCGGCCTGCGCGTGCCGCTCGTCGCGGCTGGCTTCGCGGCGCAGCCGGTCGGTGGTCCGGTTCCGCGCGGTGGTGATGATCCAGCCCGCGGGGCTCGGTGGCACGCCCGTGTCCGGCCAGCGGCGCACGGCCTCGGTGAACGCGTCCTGGACCGCCTCCTCGGCGAGGTCGATATCGCCGAAGACGCCGACCAGCACCGAGACCGCGCGGCCGTACTCCGCGCGGAACACGCGCTCGATCTCGGTGGACATCAGCTCCCGGCCGGTCCCGCACAGGACGGTTCCTGGTCGCCGTGCATCGGGCGCACCTCGATGGGCAGCAGCCCGATCGCCTCGGCGAGTTTGCGGCCCCAGCGCAGCGCCTCGTCGAGATCGGCCGCGCTGATGACGGTGAATCCGCCCAGATGCTCCTTGCCTTCGGTGAACGGGCCGTCGGTCAGCAGCACGTCGCCGTCCTTGACGCGCAGCACCGTCGCGGAGTCCGGCCCGTGCAGGCCGGCGGAGAACACCCACGATCCGGCTTCCCGGAGTTCCTGCTGGAACGCCTCGAGCCGCGCCATGATCGGATCGAGCACCTCGGGCGCGGGCGCCGGACCGTCGGGCTGGTAGATGCTGAGCAGGTACTGCTGCATCGGGACCTCCTGGTGTCGTTTCGGGCTGGTACCGCTTACACGAATGGCGAGGACCCGGATCGACAGTGACGGAGGAATTTTTTCACGCCGCACGCGCCGCACTTGACACGTGCCGGACAATGAAAAATCGGCGTGTCTTCCTGAAAACAAAGGAAAACCCGCCGAACCTAGTGTCAGTTTAAGCACTGTGAGGGGCCTGTGTCAACTCAGGGGTACGAAGAGGAACTGCGGTCCGAGCGAAGCTACGTGGCCGGCCTCTACCGCCGGCTCGACGCCGAGCGCGGGCGGGTGAAGGGGGAGTACCGCGCGGCGTTGCGGGGAGACGGCGTGACACCGATGGAACGCGACGTGGCGGTGCGCGCGCTGGCGAAGGAGGCCAAGCGGCTGGATGTCGCCGACAACGGGTTGTGTTTCGGCCGGCTGGACACCGTCACGGGGGAACGCTCCTACATCGGCCGCATCGGGCTGTTCGACGCGGAGAACGACTACGAACCCGTGCTGCTGGACTGGCGGGCGCCCGCGTCGCGCGCGTTCTACGTCGCCACCGCCGCGACACCGGAGAACATGCGGCGCCGCCGCCAGTTCCTCACGCGCGGCCGTGAGGTCGTGGACTTCACCGACGAGGTGTTCGGCCGTCCCAGCGCCGACGAGGGTGGCGACGCGGCCCTGCTCGCGGCGATCAACGCGCCGCGCGGCGAGGGCATGCGCGACATCGTCGCCACGATCCAGGCCGAGCAGGACGAGATCATCCGGCTGGATCACCCCGGCGTGCTGGTCATCGAGGGCGGGCCCGGCACCGGCAAGACCGTCGTGGCGCTGCACCGGGTCGCGTACCTGCTCTACACCCAGCGGGAGCGGATGGAACGCCACGGTGTGCTCGTGGTCGGCCCCAACCCGGCGTTTCTGGACCACATCGCGCGGGTGCTGCCCTCGCTCGGCGAATCCGACGTGGTGTTCACGACGCCGGGCGGACTCGTATCCGGCCTGCACGTCACCGCCGAGGACAGGCCGGAAGCCGCGCGGATCAAGGGTTCGCTGAAGATCCTCGACGTGCTCAGGGCCGCGATCGCCGACCGCGAGCGGCTGCCGGAGCAGCCGATTCCGATCGAACTGCAGGACGTCACGGTGCGGATCGACGCCGAGACCGCGGAGTGGGCGCGGGAGGAGGCGCGCGCGAGCGGCCTGCCGCACAACGAGGCCCGCGTGGTGTTCACCGAGATCATCACCTACGTGCTGACCGAACGCGCGATCGGTCGGATCGGCCGGGGCTGGCTGACGCGCGAGGACCGCGCCGGATGGGAGGAGATGCGCGCCGAGTTGCTGAAGGAGCTGGCGAACAACGAGGCGTTCACGACGGCGCTCGATGAGCTGTGGCCGATTCTGACCCCGGAAACGTTGCTGGCGCCGCTGTACACCTCGCCCGAACGGCTGCGGGCCGCCGGCGCCGGTGAGGTGCTGCTGCGCGAGGACGGGCAGGCGTGGACGGTCTCGGACGTGCCCTTGCTCGACGAGCTGGTCGACATGCTGGGCCAGGAGAAGACGGCGGAGAACGCCGCCTGGCGGGCCGCCGAAGGCGAGCGGAAGGCGGAGGCGGAGTACGCCGCCGGGGTGATGGACATCCTCCGGCTGGACCGTGAGGAACAGGACGAGGACGTCATGCTCAGCGCCGAGAACCTGCTCTACGGCGAGGATCTGGCGGAGCGTTTCGTCGAGACCGACACGCGTGATCTCGCCGAGCGGGCTGCGGCGGACCGGGACTGGACCTACCGGCACGTCGTGGTCGACGAGGCGCAGGAACTGTCCGAAATGGACTGGCGGGTGCTGATGCGCCGGTGTCCCAGCCGGTCGTTCACCGTGGTCGGCGACCTCGCGCAACGCCGGTCGCCGGCCGGGGCGACCTCGTGGGACGCGATGCTGGCGCGCTATGTGCCGGACCGGTGGGTGTACCGCGCGCTGACGGTGAACTACCGGACCCCGGCGGAGATCATGGCAGTCGCGGCCGGGGTGCTCGCCGAGTTCGCCCCGGACGTCACGCCGCCGGAGTCGGTGCGCGCGTGCGGGGTGGCGCCGTGGTCGCGGCAGGTCACCGAGGACACGCGTGCCGATGCCATCGCGGATTTCGAGCGATCCGAGGCGGGGCGTGAGGGCATCAGCGTCGTGATCGGACCGCCGGACGTGCCGGGCGCCGTGCCGGCCTCGGAGACGAAGGGGCTGGAGTTCGACGCGGTGCTGGTGGTGGAGCCGGAGCGGATACTCGCCGACGGGCCGCGCGGGGCGGCGGAACTGTACGTCGCGCTGACCCGTGCCACGCAACGTCTCGGTGTGCTGCACCAGAGGCCGTTGCCGCCAGTCCTCAGTGGACTCACGCCGGTCGACGGCTAGCAGTCCGGTGTACCGGACCAGGGTGAGCCTCCGGTGTCACCGGGGGCTTGCCGCAAGCGCCGGGGGTGCGTTATACGTTGACAATGGGAGGGGAGCCGACGCTCACTCGCGAAGCCGGCGGTTCCGGCTCGAATTGCGCGGCGTCTTGCGAAGGAGCCAGTGATGACCGACGAGGCCGGGTTGGCATCGGGCGGTCATGACCGCCTCGCGGCCGCCCAGCGGAACCTGTTGCAGCTGCTGGAACATACGGAACGGGAACGCGAACAGGCCGACGCCGTGAGCGAGGTGATGAACGGGATCACCGGCAGGGCGACTACGCCGGACGGCGCAATCACGGTCACCGTGGATGGCCGTGGACTGCTCAGTGACATCGTCTTCACCAATGGCATCACCCGCCGTAGCCCGCCACGGCTGGCGGCTGACCTCATGCACTGCGTCCGCCAGGCGCAGGCAACGCTGGCCGAGGAATTCAGCGAGCGGGCGGGCGCCGATCCGTTCGCCGTCCGCATCGCCGAGGGGTACCAGGCACGTTTTCCCCAGCCGATGCCGGAAGTAGGCGAGGCGCCACGTCGCACGCCGGGTGAACAGGACGACGAAGACTATTTCGGGCAGGCGGGTTTCCTGCGCCCCGGAACCGAGGGACCGGGCCATGGCTGACGACGGATACGCGGTCGACACAGCGAAATTGTGTGCTCACCAACGCCAGATCAGCCAGGCCGTCGCATCCGGACGCGAGGTGCTCGACGCCGGCGAGCAGGTCACACCCGCAGGCTGGGACAATGCCTACGGCGCGATGTTCCAGCCGTTTCCGCAGATCACGCGACCGGTGGCGGAGGCGATCATGTCCTTTGCCGGAACCGCCATCCAGGCGCTGACGGAAACCGCCGCGGCCGTCGGACAGGCCGCCGCCGAATACCAGGCTGCCGACGAGCGAGTCGTGGAACTGCTCCGTGAGCTGCGCGAGCAAATCGAGGAAGTGTCGCAAGTGGACTCGCGGGCGGGCGACTAGGGGTTGAGCGGATGGCCGAGGACGATTCACTCGTCGACAAGAACGCGAAAACAGACTGGAACGATTACAACCCGTTCACCTGGAACGAGGACAACGGCTATTTCTTGATCGCCCCTGGCCCCGGAGCGACCGACCAGAACCCGCACTGGGCGTCCGGGCTTCCCGTCTACGGTTCCGTGGAGAGCCTGATCCACGACCTCAGGGCGGGCGAGGAGTTCGCGGCGGTATTCGATTTCCTCAGCGCTGGACTCGATGTCGCGGGCCTGGCGATCGGAGCCGCCGGCGCGGAGTCGCCCGGCGGTGTCCTCGGGTTGGTGGCGCAACCAGTGATCTCCTGGATTCTCGATCACGTCAAACCTTTCCGCCTCATACAGGACGAGCTGGTCGGCAACCCGGGCACTGTCGCGGGCATCGCCAAGACGTGGACCAACATGGGTACCAGGCTCGGTCAAGTCGCGGACCACTATCACGCCGCCGCTGCGGAAACGCTGCAACAATGGCGAGGAAGCGCTGCCGACGCCTACGCGGAGCACGCGCGGGAACTCGCCACGTGTGTCAACAGCCTGGGCGTGCTCTGCGAGGCTTGGGCCCTTCTGATCAGCACCGTCGGCCGGATGGTGCAGGCCCTGCACGATATGGTGCGCGATCTGATTTCGGGACTGGTAACCGCGTTGCTCGAAATCGCGGTCGACGCCGTATCGGTGGTCCCGCCCGCGGACCTGCTGATGATGGCCAAGGACGGCACCGTGGTCGTCGCCAAGGCCGAGACAGTTCTGCTCAGGGCATTGGTCAAGGTGGGCGAGGGGATGACGTCCGCGATTTCGATTGTCGGCCGGATCTACGCAGCCGAGCAAGAGATCGCGACGCGGGTCAAGGAGCTGATCGAGTTGGTGAAACGTGGTGGTGACGCTGCCCCGCCCTAATCCCGGAACACCGGCGCGCGCTTCTCGAAGGCGGCCGTAACCGCCTCGACCTGGTTCGGGCTGCCAATGAGGGCGCGGATTTCGGATTGCTCGGCCGCGAAACCGGTCGCGAGATCGACGCGCCCGGCCTGTTCCAGCAACCGTTTGGCGGCGCGGATGCTGTGCGGGCTGCGGGCCGCGATCTCCTTGGCCAGCGTGCGGGCCGCCGCCAGCGGATCCGGATCCGTCCTGGTGGCCAGCCCGAGCGCGGCGGCCTCGGTACCGCTGACGATCCGTCCGGTGAAGGTGAGTTCCTTGGCCACGTCCCGGCCGACCAGCTCGGGCAGGATCTGGGTGCCGGTCATGTCCGGGATCAGGCCCCATTTGACCTCCAGCACCGACAACCGCGCATCCGGCGCCACGATGCGGATGTCCGCGCCTAGCGCGACCTGCAGCCCACCGCCGAGCGCGTTGCCCCGGATCGCGGCGATGACCGGAACCGGCAGTTCGGTCCACACGTGCGCGGCGCGCTGGCCCCTGGCCCGGGCGGGGCCTTCGCCGGCGGGCGCACCCGGATCGTCCGCCCGGCGACCTTCCGCCATCGTCTGGAACTCGGCGAAATCGAGGCCTGCGCAGAAGTCCGGTCCCTCACCGGAGAGCACGACAGCGCGCACGCCGGGTTCGGTCTTCAGCCGTTCACCCGTCTCGATCAAGCTCGCGAACATGTGCCGGTCGAGTGCGTTGCGCTTCTCCGGGCGGGACAACGTGACGTCGGCGATCCCGTCGGCGATCGCCACGCGCACGCGCTGCTCACCCATCGGAAGAACTGCCCCTTTCCTCGGCACTGTTGCGATGACATCCTAGCTGAGCGAACGCTAAGGAGGGCTCGTGGACTTCGAGCGGTTCTTCGAGGTCGCCGGCTACCTGTTCGGGTTCGCCGGAACGCGCAAACGCTGAGGCACGGCCAGTCGAAGGAGATGAAGTGAGCGACCCGACGTTCGATCTGCACGGGCACGTCGCGCTGATCACCGGTGGGAACTCCGGGATCGGGCTCGGCATGGCACACGGGCTCGCGCGCGCGGGCGCGGACGTGTGCGTGTGGGGCACGAACACCGAACGCAACGCGGCCGCGGTCACCGAACTGGAGAAACATGGCACGCGTGTCCACAGTGTACGGTGCGATGTCGGCGACGAGGCCGAGGTGGAGTCGGCGTTCGCGGAGACCGTGCGGACGTTCGGGCGGGTCGATTCGTGCTTCGCCAACGCGGGCGTCAACGGGCGCAACACGGCGTTCACCGACACCTCGCTGGAGGACTTCCGGCGCGTGACGCGGGTGAACCTCGACGGTGCGTTCCTCACGCTCCGCGCCGCCGCGCGGCACATGATCGACCGCGGTGACGGCGGGGTGCTGGTCGGGACCTCCAGCGTGTCGGCGATCCACGGCGCCCCGCGCAACGAGGCCTACGCGGCCAGCAAGGCGGCGCTCGCGTCGATGATGCGCGGACTCGCGGTCGAACTGGCCCGCCACGGCATCACGGCGCATTCGATCGTCGCGGGCTGGACCGAAACCCCGCTGGCGTCGCCGACCCTGCACAACGAGAAGTTCGAGGGCAACGTGATGCCGCGGATGCCGGTCCGCCGCTGGGGAGCGCCGGACGACTTCGGCCCGCTCGCCGTCTACCTCGCGTCGCGGGCCGGGGCAGGGTTCCACACCGGCGACAGCTTCGTCGTCGACGGCGGCTACTCGATCTTCTAAAGTGGACGGCCGTGCCCATCCGGAGCGCTTTCCTGACCGCCGTTCTCACCGCGCTGGCCAGCGGCGGCGACACGACGCTGTTTCACGGCGACGGCCGGATGACCTACCGGCAGGCCCATGAGCGGCTGCTGCGCCTGCACGGCGGGCTGGGCAAGGCCGATGTGGTGGCGGTCGATCTCGCGAACCGGCCGGAGACGCTGCTCGTCCAGCTCGCGGCGATGCTGCGGGGCGCGCGGGTGCTGCTCGTGCCTGCGTCGGCGCCGCACCGGGACCAGCGGGCCGCCGCCGCAGCCGCGGGTGTCGCGACCGTCGTCACGGATCAGCCGGACGCCTGGCCCGCGGGCGACGTCCGCACCGTCGCCGCGCTCGATGCCGAACCCGCGCCGTTCGAACTGCCCGCGGCGGTGGATGTGCTGTTCCCGACCGGTGGCACCACCGGCGTGCCGAAGCTGATCCGGCACAGCGGGATCTACGACGGCATGGCGCACATCTTCCGGTGGCGCGAGGGCGAACCGGAGCGCACGCTCGTCGTCGCGCCGATGACACACATGACGGGGCACGCGAGCGCGGTCGGCGCGCTGCTGCGCGGCGACAGCCTGGTGGTACACGACGGTTTCGACGCCGGTGCGGTACTCGCCGCCATCGAGCGGCACCGCGTCACGTCACTGTCCCTCACTCCACCCCGGCTCGCCGCGTTGCTCGATCACCCGGCACGGCCGGCGAGCCGTCTGGACAGCGTCCGCTCGCTCTCGCTCGGCGCCGCGCCACTGCCGCCGCACCGGCTCGCGCAGGCGCTGGAGGTGTTCGGACCGGTCGTCGGGCAGGGCTACGGGCTGACCGAGGCGCCCATGATCGCCGGCATCTCCGCCGGTGAGCTGGTCGGGCGGCCCGAGCGGCTCGGTTCGGTGGGCCGCATCGTGCCCGGGATGCAGGCGCGGATCGTGGACGGCGAGGTCGAGGTGCGCGGACTGGCCATGATGGACGGTTACCTCGGCGGTCCGCCGATGGGCGAGGGCTGGCTGCGCACCGGTGATCTCGGGCGTTTCGACGACGAGGGCTACCTGTACCTGCTCGACCGGGCCGACGAGGTGGTGATCGTCGGCGAGCACGGCACGAAGGTCGCGCCCACGGCCGTGGAGCACGCGCTGACCGCGCATCCGGATGTCCGCGGCGCCGCGGTGTTCGGCGACGACGGGTCGCTGCACGCGGTCGTGGTCGCCGACGGCCTTGGCGCCGAGGACATCCGTGCCTGCGCGCGGGCCGCGTTCGGCCGCGAGCACTACGTTCCGTCCCGGGTGGACTTTGTCGAGGCCCTCCCGCTGACGGGCGCCGGGAAGATCGACAAGCGGGCGTTGCGGGCCGCGTTCGCCACGGATCAGGCCGGCAGGACCACGACTCCGTCGGCGTCGGCGTAGACGGTGTCGCCGGGAACGAACGTGACCCCGCCGAAGCCGACCGGAACGTCGAGCGCCCCCGCGCCGGTTTTGGCGCTCTTACGGGGATTGGTGCCCAGTGCCTTGACGCCGAGCGGGAGCTTCGCGAGTTCGGCGCTGTCCCGGACGGCGCCGTTGATGATCAGCCCGGACCAGCCGTTGTCGGCGGCCGAGCGGGCGATGAGGTCGCCGGTGAGCGCGGAGTGCAGCGAACCGCCGCCGTCCACCACGAGGACGGCGCCGCCGCCCGGCGTGCGCAGCAGTTCGCGGAGCATGCCGTTGTCCTCATGGCAGGACACGGTGCGGATGGGGCCGCTGAACGTGGTGTGCCCGCCGTAGGAGCGGAATTGGGTGTCGCAGACGCGGAGCGCGTCGCCGTGCGCGTCGACGAGGTCCGCGGTGGTGAAGGTGTCGGTCACGGTGTCGATGGTGCCTTCCGCCCGTGGGCTGGTCGCGGCCGGGGACGTCGGCGACGGTGCTGCTCGCCGGGCCGCAACTGGGTCCGGGGGATTGCGCCGGCGGAAGTAGCCCTCCACCACCTCGACCTTGTCCGGGAGGTTCGCTTTTCGTGGACTGTTCGCCATTCGGCAGGGTGGCCAACACTACCGGGTGATCACCCGCTATGCTCGCGACCCCCACCGACGAGAACTTAACAAGGATAACTACATGGAAACCGAGAGCGACCAGCAGGCTGCTTCCACGGATTCAACCGATGTCCTCAGCAGTGCCGCGCACGCCGCGCGGCTGGTCATGCTGGACACCATGGACGAGAAGATCCGCTACGCGTGCGAGGCACTGGGCCAGCCGTCGACATCGGACGTCCTGGCGTTCCTGGTGACGTACGGAGTGGTGACCAGCCCGAAGCGCGAGCGGGCGGCTGTGTCCAAAGAGGTCGAGAAATGGCGCGCGGAGCGCGGCCTCGGCGACACCGGCGACCTGCCGCGGATGTCGCTGGAGATGCTGACGGAACTCGACTCGCGCAAAGCCGCCGCGGAGGCGGCACCCGAGGAAGAGGCGCCGAAGGCCGAGGTGACCGACACTCCGGCGGAGCCGCCGGTGCAGACCGAGACCGCCACGAAGCCGGAAAAGCGCACCTCGCCCGAGGGCTCGCGCGGGTTCTACCTCGTGGCGTTCATGTCCCTGCTGGTCTCCGTGGACACGTCGTGGCGCTTCTTCGGGGACAAGCTCGGCATCACCAACATGTACGAGCGGGCCGCCATGTTCGCGGTCGTCGAGGTCGCGTTGATCGCGTGCGGCTTCGCCATGCGGGCGGGCATCCGCAGCCACGGCAAGCCCGGCCCGGCGCGGCTGATCCTGTGGGCGCTGTGCGCCGCCTCCGGTTACATGGCCTTCGATCTGGCGGGCCCGGTCTCCGGTCTGGCGCGCGTGACGCTGGGCCCGGTGCTCGGCGTGGTCATGTTGCATCTGGCACTGGGCCTCGAACTGCGCGCGAGCCGCACCCGGCTCAGCACCTGGGCCAGGGTCAGCCGCGAGCTCAAGGAACGCTTCCTGTCCCGCCTCGGTCTCGGCGACGACGAGCGGGACGCGCTGGCCCGCACCCGCGACCGGTCGGCCCGTCGCGCGGCCCGGCTCGCGCGTGCCCCGTGGTACACCCCGTTCCGCAAGATCCGCCTCGCGCGAGCGCTGCGCAACGCGAACGTCGCGCACGACGACCGCATGCGCAACCGGCTCATGGCGGAACTGGCCGCGGTGCAGCACGCCGACGAACTGCGCAGGCTCGACCTGGCGTCGCCGTGGTCGGACTCGCTGGCGAACGCGCTGAAGTACCTGAAGTGACGCCGCCGGCCGCACGTGGCCGGAAAATCGCTGGGCACCCCCGCCGCGGCTGGGCATGATCGAGGGTCATGAGCGATTTCACCGTGCGGCCGCTGACCGATGCCGACCAGCGGCCCGCGTTCGGCGTACTCGAACGTGCCCTGCTCGCGACGTTCCCCGACGAGACCGAACGCGAGCGGGCGGTGAGCGCGTTTCCCGCCGAGCGGCGGTTCGGCGCGTTCAGCGGTGATCGCGTGATCGGTGTCGCGGGCTCGTTCGCCGCGGAGATCGCGGTACCGGGCGGGAAAGCGCTTCCAGCCGCGGCCGTCGACGGGGTCGGCGTCCGCGCGGACCACACGCGGCGCGGGGTGCTGACCGCGTTGATGCGGGAGCAGTTGCGCGACTGCGCGCGGCGCGGCGAGGTACTCGCGAGCCTGCACGCGAGCGAGGCGGTGATCTACGGCCGGTTCGGGTACGGCGTGGCCACGCGCGGGATGACGCTGCGCGTCGGGCGGGCCGGATTCCGGGCGGACGCACCGGTTGGTGGGAAGGTGCGTCTGCTCGAACCCGGCGAGGCACGCGACGAGCTTCCCGCGCTGTACGCGAAATTCGCCCCGCACCGGCCCGGCATGATGACGCGCCCCGGGCACTGGTGGAACTCCGGCAGCGGCCGGCACGCGTTGACCGACCACACCGTGGCCGTCCACGAAGACGACGGCTTCGTCGTGTACCAGCCGCTGGCGCAGCCGCCGAACCGGCCGTCGTACGAAAGCCCGGCACTGCTCGTCCGTGACCTGCATGCGGCGAACATCGGCGCGCTCGCCGGGCTGTGGCGTTTCGTGCTCGGCATCGATCTCGTGGCGGAGGTGTTCACCCGCGCACGGCCGCTGGACGAGCCACTCGCCGCGATGCTCAGCGACCCCCGCGCCGCCCAGGTGACCGGTATCGGGGACGAGATCTGGCTGCGCCTGGTCGACGTGCCGGCGGCGCTGGCGGCCCGGTCCTACCGCGATGCCGATCCGGTGGTCATCGAGCTGACCGACCCGCTGCTGCCGGAGAACTCCGGCCGCTACCGGATCACGCCGGACGGTGCGGAGCGGACCGATCTCCCGGCCGCCCTGCGCCTGACCCCCGACGTGCTGGGCATGCTCTACCTCGGCGACGCGCGGCCCAGCACGCTCGCTGCCCTCGGCCGGATCGAGGTCCTCGACCCGGCGGCGCCGGCGTCGGCCGACGCGCTGCTGGCGACGGCCGTTCCTCCTTGGTGTGGCACCAATTTCTAGGCCGCCAGCGCGTCCCGCAACCGCACCTTGGCGCCGCTGCGCAGCACCGCGTTGCGGTAGATGCGCGCGGACAGCCAGATCAGCGCCGGGATGAGCGCCACCACGAGGAGCACCGACAGCCCGGCCTCCCAGACCGGCACCCCGCCCATCGCCAGCCGCATCGGCATCAGCGTCGGCGCGAAGACCGGGATCACGGAAAGGATTTCGACCAGTTCGCTGCCCGGATCCGAGGGCAGCACCGAGATCCCGACGACGTATCCGGCGATGACGAACATCAGCGCCGGTGCCACCGCGCCGCCGACCTCCTCCTGCCGTGACACGAGCGCGCCGAGCCCGGCGAACACGATCGAGTACATCACGAACCCGAGCAGGTACCACACGATCAGCCAGATGATCGTGCCCGCGGCGGCCGAGGCGGAGATCGTGAGCACGCCCGAGCCCAGTCCGACGGCGAGCCCGGCCGCGCCGATCACCGCTATCTGGATCAGCCCGACGGCCCCGATGCCCAGCACCTTGCCCGCCATCAGCTGCCACGGCCGGATCGTGGCCAGCAGGATCTCGACCACGCGGCTCGTCTTCTCCTCGACCACACCCTGAGCCACGGTCTGCCCGTTGAGCAGCAGGGACAGGTAGATCAGCACGCCCGCGATGATGCCCAGCACGAGCTGCTGACCGTTGTACTCCTTGGGTTTCTCGAGTTGCTGGACCTCGACGTGCGCGTTCGCGACCGCCGTGTTGACCTGTGCGGGATCACCGCCGAGGCCGGTGATCTGCTGGTTGAGCGTGAGCTGCCCGGCGAGCACGTTGAGTGCGGCGCGCCCCTGGTCGTCGAGGTCCTCCTTCACCAGCACCCGCACGGCGGTGCCGTCCCCGATGAGCAGCGCGTCCAGCGAGCCGTCGGCCACCTGGTCACGGCCGGCCTGCTCGTCGGGCACCTCCTTGACCTCGATGTCCTTGCCGACGGCCTTCCCGCTCGCCTGCAGCGGCGCGGAGAGCGCGGCGTTGGCCGGGGTGTAGCCGACGGTGGTGCCCGAGGTGTTGCCGATCAGCTTGAGCACCAGCGCGAGCGCGACGAACGCCACGATCATCGCGACGGTGCTGATGATGAACGCCTTGGACCGGAGCTTGATCGAGATCTCCCGGCCCGCGACGAGCCGGATCGCCGACCACGGGTTCATCGGGCCACCTCCTGCGTGACGACGTTGCGGAACAGTTCGGTCAGCGACGGCCGCCGCCGCGCGAATTCGTGCACCGGCCCGGTCGCGAGCGCGGTGGTGAGGATCTTCTGGTCGTCGGCGCCCTCGCCGAGTTCCAGTTCCGTGCGGGTGCCCTGCCGCGCCAGGATCTTCACGCCCGGCAGGTCGTTCGCCCAGTCCTCGGGCGCGTGGGGCGCCTCCACAACGACCCGGATCGCGCTGCCCGCGCGCAACTCGTCCGCGGTGCCGCAGGCGACCATCTGTCCACTCCGGACGATGCCGACGCGATCGCACAGCCGCTCCACCAGATCCAGCTGGTGGCTGGAGAAAACCACGGGCGCGCCGGCGGCCGCCTTCTCGCGCAGCACGTCGCTCATCACGTCGACGGCCACCGGGTCGAGCCCGGAGAACGGCTCGTCGAGCACCAGGATCTCGGGATCGTGCACGAGCGCGGCCGCGAGCTGCACGCGTTGCTGGTTGCCGAGGCTGAGCTTCTGCACCTCGTCGTCCCGCCGTGCGGCCACGCCGAGACGCTCTGTCCATTCGGCCACCGAGCGCCGGGCGGCGGCGGCCGACATACCGTGCAGGCGGGCGAGATAGCCGAGCTGCTCGCCGACTTTCATCTTCGGGTACAGACCCCGCTCCTCGGGCATGTATCCGATGTGCCTGCGGGTGTCGAGGGTGATCGGCCGCCCGTCCCAGCGGACGGCCCCCTCGTCGGCGGCGAGCACGCCGAGCACGATGCGCATCGTCGTCGTCTTACCGGCGCCGTTGCTGCCGACGAACCCGAACAGTTCGCCGGCGCGGACGTCGAAGCTCATGTTCCGCAAGGCGACGGTGGTGCCGAAGCGCTTGCTGAGATTGTCGATCTCGAGCAGGCGTTGGCTCATGTCGTGCTCCCCTCAGTAACGAAAAATGTGATATCACTATGCTACCGTGAAGACCGGGGCGCAAGCCGCCGGAGCGAACTGAGGGGACCGGACATGACCGAGACAGCCGTGGAAATGCCGACACCGCGGGTGCGGGAACGCGTGGTGCATGCCGTACCGGGATTCCTGATGCTGGCAGTGCTGATACTGGTATTCGCCGCTGGTGCGGTACTGCTGGTGCTCGGCGCGACGCAGGGCAGCGCCGTCCTGATCGTGGTGGGCGCCGTGCTCGCGCTGGCCGCCGTGTTCTCACTGGCCGGGCTCACGCCGGTCGCGCCGGGCGAGGCGCGCGTCGTGCAGCTGCTCGGGCGGTATGTGGGGACGCTGCGCAAGGACGGGTTCCAGTGGGTCAACCCGATCACCGTGCGCACCAGGGTGTCGACGCGGATCCGCAACCACGAGACCGACGTGGCGAAGGTCAACGACGCGGACGGTAACCCGATCGAGATCGCCGCGGTCGTGGTGTGGCAGGTCGCCGACACCGCGCAGGCACAGTTCGAAGTGGACGATTTCGTGGAGTTCGTCGCGATCCAGACCGAGACCGCCGTCCGGCACATCGCCAACGCCTACCCGTACGACACGCACGACGAGAGTGGCAAACTTTCCTTGCGGGACAACGCCGACGAGATCACCGAGAAGCTCAGTGCGGAGATCGCCGCGCGGGTCGCGTCGGCGGGGGTGAAGGTCATCGAGTCGCGGATCACGCACCTGGCCTACGCGCCGGAGATCGCGCAGGCGATGCTGCGGCGCCAGCAGGCCGGCGCGGTCGTGGCGGCGCGCAAGCGGATCGTGGAGGGTGCCGTGGGCATGGTGGAGATGGCGCTGAACCGGCTGGCCGAGCACGACGTGGTCGACCTGGACGAGGAACGCAAGGCGACGATGGTGAGCAATCTGATGGTCGTGCTCGTCGGCGACCGCGACACCCAGCCGGTCGTGAACGCCGGGTCGCTGTACTGAGCCCGTGGCCGAGCGCAAGAAGATCCTGCTGCGGCTCGACCCGGCCGTGCATGACGCGCTCGCGCGCTGGGCGGCCGACGAGCTGCGCAGCACCAACGCGCAGATCGAGTTCCTGCTGCGCAAGGCACTGGCCGACGCGGGGCGGTTACCCCGCGACGTAGGGCGGATGCGCGGGCCGGGTCGCCCGCGCAAGTCCACAACGGACGGAGACGTCGATGAAAGCGCCTGAAACGTTACCGGCTCGGATGTTTCTGCTGGCTTTCGACCCGCAGCGCGGGAAACTCACCGCCAGAGGCGAGCTTGCCCATATGGTGCGGGCCGCCGCGCTCGCCGACCTTGTCCTCAATGGACACCTGACCGACGAGGGAGGCAAACCCGCCGCCGGTGGTTATCCGGGTCAGCTGGATCCGGTACTGATGCAGGTGTGGGAGCAGATCTCGCAGGCGTCACCGAAGTCGTGGCGCCGCTGGATCGGCAAGGACCGGCGGCGGACGTATCTCAGCGTGCGCGACCAGCTGGCCGAGGCGCGCGTCCTCAAGCTGGAACGGAGGCGGATCGCCGGGCTGATCCCGTACACGCGGGTGGTCCTGCGCGAGACCGGCACCGCGCGCCGGCTGAACGAACGGGTCGGCCGCGCGGTGCGTGGTTCGGAACCGGCGTACCGCGTCGACCCGGAGACCGCCGCGCTGGCCGCGCTCGCGTCGGCGGCCCAGCTGCGCGTCGCGCTCAGCGGCAAGGACCGGCGCCGGTTCAAGGACCGCATCCGGCGGCTGGGCGAGCGGATCGAGCCGATCTCCACCGCCCTGCGCAAGACGATCTCGGCCCAGCGCGCGGCCGCTGCCTCGGGTGGTTAGCGCGCGGCGGCTTGTTTCCGGCGGTCAGCTCTCCAGCGCGGCGAGCAGCCGCTTGACCGAACCGCCCAGGTTCCAGCGTTGCGCGAGTTCGGCGACGCGGTCCGGATCGGCAGGTTTCGCGGGCACCGCGTCGGAACCGGACAGCACGACGGGGGCATCGGTGGCGACCCGGACGACCGTCGGTGCGACGGCGAGGTAGTCGGCGGCCTCGGTGAGTTTGAGCCGCATCTTCAGCGGCAGCTCGCGGTTGCTGGTCCTGGCGGCCTCGACCAGCGCTTCGAGTGAACCGAACTGCGTGATCAGCTTCGCGGCAGTCTTCTCGCCGATGCCCGCGACCCCGGGCAGGCCGTCGGACGGGTCGCCACGCAGGGCGGCCATGTCCGCGTACGCCGGGCCCGCGTTGTCCTTCGGCACGCCGTAGCGCTCGGCCACGTCGGCGGGCCCCAATACCTCGGCCTTCGCCCAGCCCTTGCCGACGTAGATGACCGACGCGGGCGACGGTTCGGTGCGCACCAGCTGGAACAGGTCCCGGTCGCCGGTGATCACCTCCACCGGATCGGTCCGCTCGCGGGCGGTGAGCGCGCCGATGACGTCGTCGGCCTCGTATCCCTCGGCTTCGGCGGTGGCGAGGCCGAACGCCTCCAGCAGGTCGAGGATGATCGGCACCTGCGGGGTGAGCGTGTCCGGCACTTCCTCGATGTTCTCCTGCGGATCGGCCACGCGATGTGCCTTGTAGCTGGGCAGCAGATCCACCCGGAACTGCGGCCGCCAGTCGGCGTCCAGGCACGCCACGAGCCGCGTCGGCCGCCGGTCGGTGATGATCCGCGCGATCGTGTCGGCGAACCCGCGCACGGCGTTGACCGGCGTCCCGTCCGGCGCCCTCATCGAATCCGGCAGCGCGAAGAACGACCGGAAGTACAGGCTGGCGGAGTCCAGCAAGGCTAACGTCACGAAGACAGCGTAGAGGCCGGAAGTGGCGCAGCGTGACACCAGCACGCCAGATACGCTTTGGGCCATGTCGAGCCGTTCACCACAGACCCTGGAACCCGGCACGCTGCGTGCCAGGCTGGACCGTGCCCGCGCGGCCGCCGCGGACGCGGAGACCGACGCCCTGCTCATCGCGCCGGGCTCGGATCTGCGTTATCTCATCGGGGAAGCCGGTGGTTCCTTCGAACGGCTCACCGCGCTGGTGCTGCCCGCGGCAGACGGCGTCCCGGCGCTCGTGGTGCCCAAGCTGGAAGCGCCCGGTTACGCGCACGTGCCCGCCGACGAGCTCGGCATCGAGCTCGTGACCTGGGTCGACGGCGACGATCCGTACCGCCTGGTCGCCGACCGGCTCGGCAAACCGGGGCGGGTCGCCGTCAGCGACAACACCGCCGCGCTGCACGTGCTCGCGTTCCGTTCCGCGCTCGGCGAGGCCGAGCAGACACTGGCCGGCCCGGTCGTGCGCGAACTGCGGATGCGCAAGGACGCCGCGGAGATCGACGCGTTGCGCCGCGCGGGTGCGGCGATCGACCGGGTGCACGCGCGGATGGGGGAGTGGCTGCGGCCCGGCCGCACCGAGGCCGAGGTGGGCGCGGACATCACCGCCGCCATCGTCGAGGAGGGTCACACGCACGCCGACTTCGTGATCGTGGGGTCCGGCCCCAACGGCGCCAGCCCGCACCACGACGTGTCCGACCGGGTCATCGAGCGCGGGGACGTGGTGGTGATCGACATCGGCGGGCCGATCCCCGAGGGCTACAACTCCGACTCCACCCGCACCTACGCGGTCGGCGAGCCGCGTGACTCCGACGTCGCCGAGACCTACGCGGTGTTGCAGCGGGCGCAGCGCGCGGCGGTCGAGGCGGTGCGGCCCGGCGCCACGGCGCAGGAGGTCGACCAGGCGGCGCGCGTGATCATCGCCGACGCCGGGTATGGCGAGTACTTCATCCACCGCACCGGCCACGGCATCGGGCTCGACGTGCACGAGGAGCCCTACATCGTCGGCGGCAACACGCTGCCGCTGGAGGCCGGCATGGCGTTCAGCGTCGAACCAGGCATCTACCAGCCCGGCCGGTGGGGCGCGCGGATCGAGGACATCGTGGTGGTCACCGCGGACGGTGTGGAAGCGCTCAACAACCGGCCGCACGAGCTGGTCGTGCTGGGCTCATGACGGACGCCTCGGCATTGGAACCGCTGGACCAGGCCATCGCGCGCGAGCTGTCCTCGGACGGGCGGTGCAGCTTCACCGACCTCGCCGAACGCGTCGGGCTGTCGGTGTCGGCGGTGCATCAGCGGGTGCGGCGGCTGGAGCAGCGCGGCGTGATCCGCGGGTACGCCGCCCAACTGGACGGCGAGCTGATCGGCTTGCCGCTGACGGCGCTGATCTCGCTCACCCCGAACGACCCCGCCGCGCCGGACGACTATCCGCAGCGGCTGGAGCACATCCGGGAGATCGAGTCGTGCTACTCGGTCGCGGGCGACGAGTCCTACATCCTGCTGGTGCGCGTCGCGTCGCCGCGTGCACTGGAGGATCTGCTGCGCCGGATCCGGGAGTCGGCGAAGGTCTCGACGCGCACCACGGTCGTGCTGTCGACGCCGTTCGAGGGGCGTCCGCCTGAGCTGTAGCTGCGGTACGATAAAAGGTATGGCAACACGTAAGGTCACGCTGTCCCTGGACGCGGCGGCCATCGAATACGCCGAACGCGCCGCGAAGGCCCATGGTGTGTCGCTGTCGTCGTGGCTGTCGAAGGCCGCTCGCCGCGAGGCGGTCCGCACCGGCTACCACGGGCGTCCGGCGCGGGCCGAGGCTGCCGCCGCTTCCGACGAGGCCGAACTCGCCGCCGCGGAGAAGGAGCTGCGTGCGGAAGGGTGAGGTCTGGGCCTACCGGCCCCCGGTTCAGCCCGCCCGCGAGCGCACGGTACTGCTGCTGTCCTCGGACGGCGTCAACGAGTCCGAACGGCCGTGGCTGCTGGGCACCGAACTGCTCGACGAGGATCCGCGGGACATCCTGGGGGTGCCGCTGGATTCGCGGTACTGGATCTCGACGCTGAACCTGACCCGGCTGTACCGTGCGTGGCTCGTGGAGCGGGTCGCGGAGGTCGATCAGGAGACGCTGGAGCAGGTGGATGTGGCGTTGCGGGCGGCGTTGGATCTTTAGGTCGCTTCTGGCGGCTCACTGCGCTCGGCGCGGCCTCGGGCCGGCGCGTTGTTGCCCGGTGCTCAGCCCGGGGACGCCAGTGAGGCCGCCGGGTGGAGGTTGCCGTCCGAACCCACGAGGCACGCCGCCGAGCCGGCGGTCGTCGCGAGGAACTCCGTCAGGCATCTGCCGATCTGGGCATGGCCGTTCGCGTTGGGGTGGAACGATTCCTGTAGGGCATGGGTGGCCCGGTTGGCGTCGGTGAGGTCGTTGAGCTGCAGGGTCAGCCTGCTGAACCACTCCGTGCTCGGATCCGCCCCGCCCGTGCACGCCTCGTGGCCGCGGCCCGCACGCGAGAGGTCGAGGAAACGGGCACCCGTCTGCGCCGCGGCCTTCGCGATGCCCGCGGACAGTGCCGGGACGCCGACGTCACGCATCCACCGCAGGTCCTCTGTCCGAAATGGACACCCGTTGAGGTTCTGCAGGTTCGCCGGCAGGTCCGGGCTGATCGGCGAGGCGTAGGACTGCAGCACCAGCTGGTAGTCCTCGGGCAGGTACCCGGCCCGCGCCAGCACCGTCTTCACATCCGACACCGCCGCGACGACCTTCGGCACCATCGCGTCGATCCGGGACTGCCAGCCGGTCTTGATCCCCACACTGCAGGGCGCGTTGCCGGAGATGAACCACGACTGGAAACACTCCGAGACGAGCTGCGAGAAATGCGGATCGTCGTTGGCGCCCACCGCGATCACGACCGCGGACACCCGGTGGTTCCCCAGCAGCGCACCCAGTTGCTGCGCCTGCGACGGTTCGCCCCACTGCTTGGCGTCGCCGAGCCCGACCTGCGCGGACGGGGCGCCGGAGCACGCCAGGTTCACCTTCGCCGCGATACCCGGCAGGTCGGTCTTGAACACCGCCGCGTTGGGCGATCGATGACACCAGTCGCCGTTCGTGCCGTTCGTGTCGGCGGTGTAGTTTCCCGCACCCTCACCGGAAAGTGTGCTGTCGCCGAGGGTGACGATGGTGAGTGGCCCCGTGCCGGGCGGGCCCGGCCGCCGTCCGGGGCCGGGCGGGTTGGAACTCGGGAAGGCGAAGACCGCGAGGAGCGCCACCACGAACAGCAGCGCGCCGCCGCCGATCCACCACCGATATCTTCGCATCGCCTGAAAGTCTACGGATCGGCCGCGCGGACCAAGATCACGCCGCCGACAGCACCCCGTCGGTCAGCCGCACCCGCGGGCCCGCGATCCGCGCACCTCGTCATCGTGCGTCGCGACGATCAGCGCCGTGCCCTCGCCGGCCCGGTGCGCCCGACCGGTATCCGCCGAGCACGCCGGTCTGCATCGCCGCCAGCGTCAGCGGATTCGACAGGGCGGCTCTGGGCGCGCGTGCCCACGGCCGGGAGATCCCCCTGGTCTCTCGCACGACGTCGGGACCTTACGCCGATCGTGTGGTATCGCGGACAAACGTGCCGAATTGTTGCGGAGCGTCGGTATCCGCCGCGGTTTCGTCGTCCGCCGGGGTGGAATCCGTGAACCCGGAGTGCGATCGTGGACCGGGAAGGGAATGCGCGGATGGTGAGCGAACAGATCAACGGACGAGGCGCGCGCTGCCGGTTCTGCGGACGGCCACCGGCACCCGGACAGCACCGGGCACCAGGCCCGCACGGTCCGATTTGTACTGACTGCCTGGAAGCCGGTCTCGTGCTCGTGCGGGACGGACGCGAACGGCGCAGCCTCGGCGGCACGGGGCTCGCGCGGCTGACGGCCGTCAC
>Ga0164243_10004794_pt1 | contig 20967 bp, 21 predicted proteins | sample OricompcompostOP_FD_108781 | JGI IMG/M metagenome (GOLD analysis project Ga0164243, IMG submission 108781) | Organic Plus compost microbial communities from Emeryville, California, USA - Original compost - Organic plus compost (OP) | ecosystem: Engineered > Solid waste > Mixed feedstock >...
GGGTTTCGCCGTGGTCACCACCAAGGTGGGCGGCCTGCACTACGTCAGCCCGCTGCGCACCCTCACCGAGCTCGGCCTCACCGTGCTGCGCAGCCTGGACCCCGAGGACATCACCGCGCTGATGCGCCTCGCCGGGTGACCACCCGCGCTTCCACGGCGCCCGCGGCCCCCGGGTCGCGGGCGCCGTCGTGTCGGGACCCAGGTCACACCACGGCCCGGGCGGGTCGCGTTGAAGTCAAAAAAGGACAAGCGTACTGTTTGCGGTGCGGGAGCCTGCGCCCATCCCCGCGTCTGCGGACGCGACCCGCGTGCGCCAGACTCGCGAAGAGACAACCCGAACCGAACTGACGGCGACGACCCTGCCCAGGGAGTGAGACGTGACCGCACCAGCCAGCAAGGACAGCTTCGGCGCCCGCGACACCTTGAAGGTCGGTGACGCCTCGTACGAGGTGTTCCGGCTGGACAAGGTCGCAGGCTCCGAGAAGCTGCCCTACAGCTTGAAGATCCTGCTCGAAAACCTCCTGCGCACCGAGGACGGCGCGAACATCACCGCCGACCACATCCGCGCGCTGGGCAACTGGGACCCGACCGCCGATCCGTCGATCGAAATCCAGTTCACCCCGGCCCGCGTGATCATGCAGGACTTCACCGGCGTGCCCTGCGTGGTCGACCTGGCCACCATGCGCGAGGCCGTCACCGACCTGGGCGGCGACCCGGACAAGGTCAACCCGCTCGCCCCGGCCGAGCTGGTCATCGACCACTCGGTGATCATCGACGTCTTCGGCCGCGCCGACGCCTTCGAGCGCAACGTCGAGATCGAGTACGAGCGCAACCGCGAGCGCTACCAGTTCCTCCGCTGGGGCCAGGGCGCCTTCGACGAGTTCAAGGTCGTCCCGCCGGGCACCGGCATCGTGCACCAGGTCAACATCGAACACCTGGCGCGCACCGTGATGGCCCGCAACGGACAGGCCTACCCCGACTCCTGCGTCGGCACCGACTCGCACACCACGATGGTCAACGGGCTCGGCGTGCTGGGCTGGGGCGTCGGCGGCATCGAGGCGGAAGCCGCGATGCTCGGCCAGCCGGTGTCGATGCTGATCCCGCGGGTGGTCGGGTTCAAGCTGACCGGTGAGATCCCGGCCGGCGTGACCGCCACCGACGTCGTGCTGACGATCACCGAGATGCTGCGCCGCCACGGCGTCGTCGGCAAGTTCGTCGAGTTCTACGGCGAGTCCGTCGCGCAGGTGCCGCTGGCCAACCGTGCCACCATCGGCAACATGAGCCCGGAGTTCGGCTCGACCGCCGCGATCTTCCCGATCGACGACGAGACGATCCGTTACCTCAAGCTCACCGGCCGCTCCGCCGAGCAGGTCGCGCTGGTCGAGGCCTACGCCAAGGAGCAGGGCCTGTGGCACGACCCGAGCCGCGAGGCGAACTACTCCGAGTACCTCGAGCTCGACCTGTCCACGGTCGTGCCCTCGATCGCCGGCCCGAAGCGCCCGCAGGACCGCATCGAGCTGTCCGACGCCAAGTCCGCGTTCCGCAAGTCGGTGCACGACTACGTCGAGGAGCAGCACCCGGCTCCGCACACCAAGGTCGACGAGAAGGTCGAGGAATCCTTCCCGGCCAGTGACGCGCCGAGCCTGTCCTTCGCCGACGAGGAGGCCGCCCCGGTGGTGTTCTCCGCGGCGAACGGCGCGACGGGCCGCCCGTCCAAGCCGGTCAAGGTGTCCTCGTCCGAGCGCGGCGAGTTCGTGCTCGACCACGGCGCCGTCGTGATCGCCTCGATCACCTCGTGCACCAACACCTCCAACCCGTCGGTCATGCTGGGCGCCGCACTGCTGGCGCGCAACGCGGTGGAGAAGGGCCTGTCGGTCAAGCCGTGGGTCAAGACGTCGATGGCCCCGGGGTCGCAGGTCGTCACCGACTACTACGAGAAGGCCGGCCTGTGGCCGTACCTGGAGAAGCTCGGCTACCACCTGGTCGGCTACGGCTGCACCACCTGCATCGGCAACTCCGGGCCGCTGCCCGAGGAGATCTCGACCGCGGTGCAGGACAACGACCTCACCGTCGTGTCCGTGCTGTCCGGTAACCGCAACTTCGAGGGCCGGATCAACCCGGACGTGAAGATGAACTACCTGGCGTCCCCGCCGCTGGTCATCGCCTACGCGCTGGCCGGCACGATGGACTTCGACTTCGAGAACCAGCCGCTGGGCCAGGACACCGACGGCAACGACGTGTTCCTGCGCGACATCTGGCCGTCGCCGCAGGAGATCCAGCAGACCATCGACTCGGCGATCACCCAGGAGATGTTCTCCAAGGACTACGCCGACGTGTTCGACGGTGGCGAGCGCTGGAAGTCGCTGCCCACCCCGGAGGGCAAGACCTTCCAGTGGGACGCGGAGTCGACCTACGTCCGCAAGCCCCCGTACTTCGAGGGCATGCAGGCCGAGCCGGAACCGGTCACCGACATCAGCGGTGCCCGCGTGCTGGCGAAACTGGGCGACTCGGTGACCACCGACCACATCTCCCCCGCCGGCGCCATCAAGGCCGACTCGCCCGCGGGCCGGTACCTGGCCGAGCACGGCGTGGAGCGCAAGGACTTCAACTCCTACGGGTCCCGGCGCGGCAACCACGAGGTGATGATCCGCGGCACCTTCGCCAACATCCGGCTGCGCAACCAGCTGCTCGACGACGTGCAGGGCGGCTACACCCGCGACTTCACGCAGGAGGGCGCGCCGCAGGCGTTCATCTACGACGCGGCGCAGAACTACGCCGCGGCCGGTGTCCCGCTGGTGGTGCTGGGTGGCAAGGAGTACGGCTCGGGTTCGTCGCGTGACTGGGCCGCCAAGGGCACCCGGCTGCTCGGGGTGCGCGCCGTGATCGCCGAGTCGTTCGAACGGATCCACCGCTCGAACCTGATCGGCATGGGCGTCATCCCGCTGCAGTTCCCGGAGGGTGAGTCGGCGGCCTCGCTGCACCTGGACGGCACCGAGACCTTCGACATCCAGGGCATCACCACGCTCAACGACGGTGAGACCCCGCGGACGGTGAAGGTGACGGCCACGAAGGACAACGGCGAGAAGGTCGAGTTCGACGCGGTCGTCCGCATCGACACGCCGGGCGAGGCCGACTACTACCGCAACGGCGGCATCCTGCAGTACGTGCTGCGCAAGATGACCCGGGCCTGACGGGTCGCCCTGGCAGTTCCACGACGGCGCCGCGAGTCCGCCCGGGCTCGCGGCGCCGTCGTGTGTCACATCGTTCGCGCTGCCGCGACTTCACCGGAAAGGGAAGGAAGCGGCGATGACGAAGCTGACGGCCACGGCCCGTGCCCACCACCGTGTCTTCACCGACGGGTTCTTCGGCGATCCCGCGCTGGATTTCGCCACGCGCGGCCTGCTCGGCGCGGCGGCGCACGGCGCGAGCGATCCCGGCGAGGTGCTGTCCACCGTCGCCCGGGTGCACCGGCAGCGGGACTGGTTCCCGCGATGGGCGGCCACCGCGGAGCGGGTCGAGGCGATCGGGCAGCTGGCGCACCGGCACGGCCACGTCCGCAGCGCCCGCGACGCGTTCCTGCGTGCCGCCACCTACTGGGCCGCGGCGCTCGACACCGCGCCCGAGGGCGATCTGCGCATCACCTTCGACCGGCACCGGGCTTGCTGGGACGCGTTCGTCGGCGCTTCCGAGGGGGCGCACCTGCCGGTCGGCGTGCCCTACGAGGGCGACGTGCTGCCCGGTTACCTGCTGCGGCCGGATGCCTCCGGGCGCAGCAGACCCACCCTGGTGGTCACCAACGGCAGCGACGGGTCACTGGCGGGCCTGTGGAGCGGCGGGCTGGTGGCGGCGGCGCTGGAGCGCGGGTGGAACGCGTTCGTCTTCGACGGTCCGGGACAGCAGTCGCTGCTGTTCGAGCGCGACGTGCCGTTCCGCCCGGACTGGGAGGCGGTGCTGACGCCGGTGCTGGACGCGGTGCTGGCGCGCCCGGACGTCGACGCGACGCGCACCGCCGGGTACGGGATCAGCCAGGGCGGGTACTGGCTGTCGCGGGCGCTGGTGTTCGAGCACCGGTTGCGCGCCGCGGTCGTCGATCCGGGTGTGGTGGACGTGGCGGCGTCGTGGCTGGCGCACCTGCCCGCGCGCATGATCCGGCAGCTCGACGACGGCGACCGGAACGGGTTCGCGAAGGGCATCGAGAGGGCGCGACGGGTGCCGTCCCTGCGGCGGACGCTCGATGTCCGCGGCCGCCCCTACCGCTGCGCCGACTGGTTCGACCTGTTCACCACCGTGCGCGGGTACCGGCTGGAGCGGGCGGACGTGGCCGCGATCCGCACCCCCCTGCTGGTCACCGATCCGGAGGACGAACAGTTCTGGCCCGGGCAGTCGCACACCCTCGCCGAGTGGTCACCGAAGGCCACCCTCGTCACGTTCACGCGCGCCGAGGGCGCCTCCGGCCATTGCGAACCGATGGGGCGTCTGCTGGTCGAACAGCGGGTGGTCGACTGGCTCGACGAACAGGTCGGCCGAGTCGACGACGTCTAGGTCGCGGTGGGGTTTCAGCGCCGGGCGAGCAGGAAGATCGGCAGCTCGCGGTCCGCTTCGAGGCGTTCCATCTCGTAGCCCGGCCAGAACTCCAGCAGCCGCTGCCACATCCGGTCGTAGTCCTCGCCCTTGACCTGCTTCGCCGTGACCGGAATGTCGCGGCCCCGGATGGCCACGCACGCGTCGGGGTGCTCGCGCAGGTTGTAGGTCCACCCGGGGTCGTTCGGGCGGCCCCAGTTGGATCCGACCAGGACGAACCCGTCCTCGTGCGGGTAGTACAACAGGTTCGTGCTGCGCGGCAGGCCGCTCTTGCGGCCGACGGTGGTCAGCCGCAGCGAGGGCAGGCCGGCGATCCCGACGAGGCTCACCCGCCCGCCGAACGCGTGGTGCAGCCGCTTGTCGGACCAGATGATGACCTTGGCGAGCTTCATCAGCCACGGCCGGGTGCCGAGCCTGCGGGCCAGGAACGGGAGCGGGTTCTTCACGACCCCTATTGGACCACCCGACCGCTCCGGCGTCCGGCTCACCCGCGTGCGGTGCCGCTCACGCCGCGCTCACCGCCCGCGCCAGGGACACCCCGAACCGCTCCGCGGCGTCGGTCCACCAGTGCTCGACGGCGAACCCGGCGTCGGCCAGCTCGCCGGCGACGCCCTCGCGCCGGAACTTCGCCGAGATCTCGGTGCGGATGTGCTCGCCCGCCGCCAGCGACACCGCCATGTCCGCACCGGGGATCGCCACGCGCACCGCCTCCCGGGCGCGCAGCCGCATCTCGATCCACTCGTTGCCGGCGTCCCAGTGGGCCACGTGCTCGAACGCGTCCGGGTCGAAATCGGCGCCCAGCACGTCGTTGACCACCCGCAGGACGTTACGGTTGAACGCCGCGGTGACCCCCGCCGCGTCGTCGTAGGCGCGCACCAGCGTGGCGGGATCCTTGACCAGATCGGTGCCGAGCAGGAACCACTCGTCCTCGGCCAGCACGTCGCGCACCGCGTGCAGGAACTTGGCGCGCTCGGCGGGCAGGAAGTTGCCGATCGTGCCGCCGAGGAAGACCACCAGCCGCGGTGGCTGCCCGGGCAGCAGGCCGAGGTGCTCGGTGAAATCGCCCACCACACCGCGCACGTCGAGCCCCGGGTACCCGGCCAGGATGGACTGGACCGCCTCCGCCAGCGCCGATTCGGACACGTCCAGCGGCACGAACGTGCGCAGGCTGCCGTGCGCGCGCAGCCCGTCCAGCAGCAGCCGGGTCTTCTCGCTGGACCCCGACCCCAGCTCGACGAGGGTGTGCGCGCAGGTGACCTCCGCGATCGTGCCCGCCTCGCGCGCGAGCACCTCCCGTTCGGATCGCGTCGGGTAGTACTCCGGCAACGCGGTGATCTCCTCGAACAGCCTGCTGCCCGCCGCGTCGTAGAACCACTTCGACGGCAGCCACTTCTGCTCGGCCGCGAGGCCCTCGCGCACGTCGGCCCGCAGGGCGGCGGCGATCTCGGCCGCGCCGCGGTGGACGTCCAGTTCGGACTCGGTCATGGCACGACACTCCGATCGGCGGTGAGGGGGATGAGTTCGACGGCACCGTGCCGGGCCACCACGAGGTGGCGGTCGGGCACCGGTGACCACCCGGGCTCGTCGTCGACGGGCTCGGAGGCGAACAGGACGGCCGCACCCTCGACCCGCACCGACAGCGCGTGGGTCCAGGCGGTGGCGACCATGACGGTGCCGTCGGTCAGCAGGACGTTGAGCCGGGACCCCGGCGCGGCACGCTCGACCCGGCAGAGCAGGTCGGCGACCGCGTCCGCCGGGTCGGCCCCCGCGGCAAGCCGACTGCGCAGCAGCGCCCACAACACGGCCGAGTCGGTGGGCGCCGAGAGGGTCATCAGGTCGGTGACCGGCAACTCGGCGGCTTGCGCGGCGAGGCTGTGCGGCCAGTCGCGCACGACACCGTTGTGGCTGAACAACCACCGCCCGCCGGTGAACGGTGCGCACGCGGCCTCGCCCGGCGGCATGCCGGTGGTGCCGTTGCGCACCGCGGCGACGAACCCACCGGTGCGGATCGAGCGCGCGAGCCGTGGCAGGTCCTCGTCGCTCCACAGCGGAACGGCCCGCCGGTAGCGGACCGGCTCGGGGTCGTCGCCGTACCAGCCGAGGCCGAAGCCGTCGGCGTTGACGGTGCCGCCCCCGCGCATGTCACGCGGCGCGTGGGTCTGGCGCAGCAGCGAGTGCGGCGCGTCGAACAGCGGCGCGGCGGGCGAGCGGGGCGGGCCCAGGTATCCCAGGTGGCGGCACATCCTCAGGCCCGCTCCCCCGGCCCGGCGTCCCGCGCACACCGGAAGCCGGCGAAGATCTGCCGCCGGATCGGGTAGTCCCAGTTGCGGAACGTGCCACGCACGGCGGCCGCGTCGGTGCCGAACGAGCCGCCGCGCAACACCTTGTACTCCGGCCCGAAGAATACCTCCGAGTACTCCCGGTAGGGGAACGCCCGAAAGCCCGGGTAGCCGGCGAAATCGGTGCTCGTCCACTCCCACACGTCACCGATCAGCTGGTGGGCCCCCGCGGCCGAGGCGCCCGCCGGGTAGGCCCCCGCGGGTGCCGGGGACAGGTGGCGCTGCCCGAGGTTGGCGTGCTCGGTGGTGGGCTCGTCGTTGCCCCACGGGTACCGGCGGGACTGGCCGGTGGCCGGGTCGAACCGCGCGGCCTTCTCCCACTCGGCCTCGGTGGGCAGCCGCTTGCCCGCCCACCTCGCGTAGGCCTCGGCCTCGTGGTAGGACACGTGCACCACCGGCTGGTCGGCGGGCACCGGCTCGGTCACGCCGAAGCGCACCCGCCACCACCCGTCCGGTTCACGGCGCCAGAACCGGGGCGCGGTGATGTCGTGGGCGCTGCGGTACGCCCAGCCCGCCTCGCTCCACCACTCGCGTCGCCGGTAGCCGCCCGCCTCCAGGAACTCGACGTAGTCACCGTTGGTCACCGGCACCGTGTCCAGCCAGAACGCGGCGACGAACACCTCATGGGCCGGGCGCTCGTTGTCCAGCGCCCACGGTTCCAGCGACGTACCCATGACGAACGGGCCCGCCGGGACGAACACCTCGGCGGGCAGCGGGCCGGTCCGGCGCGGCGGCGGCGCGGGCGCGTGCAGCACCGGATCGCCCTGCCGCAGCTGGTGCGTGGCCAGCATCGTCTCGTCGTGCTGCTGCTCGTGCTGGGTGATCATGCCGAAGGCGAACCCCGCCTCGGTGAGCGGGCGGCCGCCCATCGGGACGCGCTCGAGGACGTCGACGGCCTTGTTCCGGACCTCGGCCACGTAGGCGCGCGCCTCGGCGGGCCCCAGCAGCGGCAGCGATGGCCGGGTGGCACGCGGGTGCTGGAACGCGTCGTAGAGGTCGTCGATGTCGGGACGCAGCGGTTCGCGGCCGCCCACGTCCCGCACCAGCCACAGCTCCTCCTGGCTGCCGATGTGCGCGAGGTCCCAGACCAGCGGGGACATCAGCTTCGAGTGCTGGCGCACCAGGTCGTCGTCGTCGACCGCGTCGGTGAGCGCGGTGCTGCGGGCGCGCGCCCGGTCCAGTGCCGTGGCCGCGCGCACGCGCAGGGCCTCGGTGGACAGGTCGCGCACCGGGTTCGGCGCCTCGGTGAGCGGCAGGCCGGTGGTGGTGCCGGTGGCGGCGTCGGTCATGGGGTCCCCTCCCCGGCGTGCGCGAGCCGCTGCACGCCTTCGCTGATCTGGTTGACGGTGTGGCCGGCCAAGCCGGTGCGGGGCAGTTCGGCGCACCCGAGGTCGGCGACCGCGCGGGCCACCGCGGCCAGCCGCGGATCGTCGAGCCCGGCCCGCGCCGCGAGCTCCCACTCGTCCGCGACCGGCGCACACACCTCCCGCACCCTGTCCACTGTGGATGGGCGGTCGAGCAGGGCGGTGAGCAGGGCCACCGGGTGCAGCCACGACCGGCGTGGCTGTGCGTCGAGGTAGCGGATCTCCAGGTAGCCGTGCGGCCGCACCGGCGTGAACATGGTGCTCAGGTGGTAGTCCAGGTCGGCCAGCGTCGGCCTGCCGAGCACCCGCCCGGCGCCGCGGCCGCCGACCCAGTCGGCGAAGGTCAGGTTCTCCGGTGCGTCCCACGGCCCGTCGTCGCGCCGCACCACCATCAGCGGGGTGTCCAGGACGCGGCGCGCCCAGCCGGCCGCCGGATCGGCCGCGGGCGGATCCGCCGCGGTGCGGCAGGGTTCGGTGCTGAGCACCGCGTGCCACCGCGCCGAGGCCAGACCGGTGTCGCGGCCCGCGTGCCGCCGGGAATTGGCGAACAACGCCAGCAGCGGCGGACCCAGGGCGTGCACCGCGGCCCAGCGCGCGGCGAAGTCGTCCGTCTCGCCCGCGTCGACGCAGACCTGCAGACCCGCGGTGCTGCACATCATCGTGATCCCGCCGTCGCCCATCGGCGCGAACCGCCGTTCCATGGCGGCGTAACGGGGAGTGGGAAGCAGTCGGACGGGCGCGCGGTGGGCGTCGATGCCGTGGTCACCGAGGCGCAGCCCGCGGCGCGCGAGGAGATCGGCGAGGTGGTCGAGGTCGGCGGAGACCACCGCGGCCAGTTCGCGCAGCGAAGCCTGGGGCTGGGCGGAGATCTCCACCTGCCCGCCGGGCTCGAGGGTGAGTGGTGATCCGGCGGGCAGCGGATCGGCGGGGCTGCCGGGCCGGAGGGTGCGCGGGGTGTGCGGGCCCAGCGCTCGGGCGAGGTCGCGCGCGTCGAGGGGTCTTCGCGGGTCGTCGGCGTAGTGCACGGTGTACTCGAGCTCGACGCCGAGCAGGCGCGGCGGGCCGTGCTTGAAGCACACCGAGGCGACGTAGGCCTCGCCCTCCGCGCGGTCGGAAACCACCTTCGCCGCCACCGCCGCACCAGGGGCGGGGGATACAGGCCGGACCGCTGTCATGTCGTGTCCAATCTCCCGTGGAGCACTCGTTTCGGAAGCTACACGCGGGCACCGACAATTTCAGGGGCCGAAGGGCTGCACCGGGGATCCGGTAAGAAAACCGGAAGAATTGCAGTAAGTACGTACGGTTTGCGAAAGTCCGGTCACGGATGACAGGATCAAGGCCATGCCCCGGGTCAGCCAGGATCACCTCGAAGCGCGCAGGCGCCAGATCCTCGACGGTTCCCGTGTCTGTTTCGCCCGGTACGGGTACGAGGGTGCCACGGTCCGGCGGCTCGAGGAAGCGACCGGGCTGTCCCGTGGCGCGATCTTCCACCACTTCCGGGACAAGGAGTCGCTGTTCCTGGCGCTGGCCGAGGAGGACGCCGCGCGGATGGCCGACGTGGTCGCCGAGCAGGGCCTGGTGCAGGTGATGCGCGACCTGCTCGCCGAGGGCAGCGAGCACCCCGCGGACTGGCTCGGCACGCGACTGGAGGTGTCCCGCCGCCTGCGCACCGATCCGGAGTTCCGCAGCCGCTGGGCCGAGCGCTCGCAACAGCTCACCGCCGCCACCCGGCAGCGGCTGCTGTGGCAGCGCCAGGCGGGCAACCTCCGCGACGACGTGGACGTCGACGTGTTGACCGCGTACCTGGAACTGGTGCTCGAAGGCCTGGTGTCCCACCTCGCGATGGGCCTGCCAGCCGATGACCTCGGCCCCGTCCTCGACCTCGTGGAGGAGAGCGTGCGCAGGCACCGCACGCGCACCGCTGTCGAGTCGTGACGCGCTCACCAGCGCGGATGCCCGCACCTGTGCTCGCGGGCGAGTATCATGGCGCTCACCTTTTCCGCGACCTCCCAAGGAGTGACACCTTTCGTGCGCGACGCGCAGTCACCCGGTGACAGTACGAAGCCGGGTGGCACACCCGGCTCGCCCGAGCACTTCACCGCCCTCCCGGTCCGGGACCGTGATGGCCGATGATCGAGGTGCTCCTCTCCGTTCTCGGAGTCTTCTTCTTCGTGTTGCTCACCGTCGGCACCGGTCTCGCGGTGGCCGCCGAGTTCTCCCTCACCGCGCTGGAGCGCAGCACGGTCGAAGCGCACGTCCGCCAGGTCGGTGACCGGCGCGCCCGCACCGTCCGCAAGGCCCACTCCACGCTGTCCTTCCAGCTCTCCGGGGCGCAGGTGGCGATCACCCTGACCACGCTGGTCACCGGCTACGTGGCCGAACCGCTGATCGGCAACCTCGTGCGCCCGGTGCTGACCGCGACGGGTCTGTCCGAGGGCGCCGCGGCGGGCGCGTCGGTCGTGATCGCCCTGCTGCTGGCCACCATCCTCTCGATGGTGCTCGGCGAGATGGCGCCGAAGAACCTCGCGGTGGCCAAGCCGCTGGAGACCGCGCGCGCCGTGATGGGCTACCACTCGCGGTTCTCCGCGCTGTTCCGCTGGCTCATCACGCTGATGAACAACAGCGCCAACTTCCTGGTGCGCAAGTTCGGCATCGAGCCGCAGGAGGAGCTGCGCTCGGCGCGCTCGCCGCAGGAACTCGGTTCGATCGTGCGCACCAGCGCCGAGAGCGGCACGCTGGACACCTCGACGGCGCTGCTGCTGGACAAGTCGCTGCGCTTCGGCGACCGCACCGCGGAGGAACTGATGACTCCGCGCGTGCAGGTCGAGTCGCTGACGGTGGGCGACACCATCGACGATCTGGTCGAGCTGTCCCGCCGCACCGGTTTCTCCCGCTTTCCCGTCTACACCGAGGACCTCGACGACGTGCAGGGGGCGGTGCACGTGAAACAGGCGTTCGCGGTTCCCGCGTCCGAGCGCGCCACCACGAAGATCGGGTCGGTGATGCGCCCGGTGCCCACGGTGCCCGGCTCGCTGCCCGGTGACGCGTTGCTGTCCCGGCTGCGCGATTCGCGCTTCCAGCTGGCGATGGTGGTCGACGAGTACGGCGGCACGGCGGGGCTGGTGACGCTCGAGGACGTGGTCGAGGAGATCATCGGTGACGTCCGCGACGAGCACGACACCGGCGAGGCGCCGTCATCGCAGCGCGTCGGCGCGGACACGTGGCTGGTGTCCGGGCAGCTGCGCGCCGACGAGGTCACCGACATCACCGGGTTCCGCATGCCTGACGGCGACTACGAGACCATCGCCGGACTGGTGCTGGAGCGGCTCGGCCACATCCCGGAACCCGGGGACGCGACCGTCGTCGACGGCTGGCGGCTCACGGTCTCGGAGATGGACCGGTTGCGCATCGCCGAGGTGAGCCTGCAGCCGCTGGACGAGGCGCCCTCCGGGGAGGTGCCGTCGTGAACGACTGGCTCGCCATTTTCCTCATCGTCGTCCTGCTGCTGCTCAACGCCTTCTTCGTCGGCTCGGAGTTCACCCTGATCTCCTCGCGCCGGGACCGCCTGGAAGCCCTGCTGGAGCAGGGTAGAACGCGCGCGCAGATCGTGATCAACGCGAGCAGGCACGTGTCCCGGATGCTCGCGGGGGCCCAGCTGGGCATCACGATCTCCTCGCTGTTGCTCGGGCGTCTCGGTGAGCCCGCGGTGGCCCACCAGCTCGCGGCGCTGTTCGAGCTGCTCGGGTTGCCGGAGGTCGTGCTGCACACGGTGTCGTTCGCGATCGCGCTGGCGTTCATCACCGTGCTGCACGTGCTGATCGGCGAGATGGTGCCGAAGAACCTGGCCATCGCCGAACCGGAGCGGCTGGCGCTGTGGCTGGTGCCGATCCACGTCGCGTGGGTCAAGGTCGCGAGCCCGTTCATCTGGCTGCTCAACGCGATGGCCAACGGGCTGTTGCGCCTGGTCCGGGTACAGCCCAAGGACGAGCTGGAGACCGCTTACACCTCCGCCGAGCTGGCCGAGTTGCTGTCCGAGTCGCGCCGCGAAGGCCTGCTGGAGCAGTCCGAGCACGAGCGGCTGAGCCAGACGCTGTCGTCGGTGGCCAAGACCGTCGCCGACGTGCTGGTGCCCGAGGCCAAGCTGACCACCCTGTCGGCGACCCCGACGATGGGTGACGTCGAGTCGGCGGTGTCGTCGACGGGCTTCTCGCGCTACCCGCTGCGTGCCGCCGACGGTCGCCTGACCGGTTACCTGCACGTCAAGGACGTGCTCGACCGGATCGGCGACGCCCCGGACAGCGTCGTGCCGGCCGGCACGATGCGGCCGCTCACCGAGGTGCGGGTGGACGCGCGGCTCGACGAGGCCCTGTCGGCGATGCGGCGCGAGGGCAGCCACCTGGCACGGGCGCTGGGCGACGACGGCGCCGTGGTCGGCGTGGTCGCGCTGGAGGACCTCGTCGAGGAGTACGTGGGAACAGTGCGCGACGGGACGCACGTGACGGCGTGATGGGGGTTCTGTCCGAGCAGCGGTGGCGGGTCCGGCAGCGCGAACACGTCGCGCGCGTGCGCCGCTGGACCGACCCGTACCAGCGGCGCCGGTCGCGCGGCGAGAAGCACCCGGTGCACGACTTCCTGTTCCAGTACTACCCGCACCGCCCCGCGCACCTGGAGCGCTGGAGCCCCGGCCCCGGCGTGGTGCTCACCGGGGCGGCGTCGGAGTTCCTGGAACGGCCCGGATTCACCACGACCCGCGACGGCGTCGCGCTCGCCCCCTTCCCGGCCCGGCGTGCGCCTGCCACGCGGGCACTGCTGGCGCTGCTGGAAGCCACCGCGTCCCGCGCTCCGCGACTGAGCTGTTTCGGGCTGCACGAGTGGGCCATGGTGTACCGGCAGCCGCCGGAGCGGGTCCGGCACAGCCAGCTGCCGCTCCGGCTCGGGTCCGCAGGCACCGACACCGTGGTGGAATCGCTGGAGCTGCGGTGCGGGCACGTCGACGCGTTCCGGTTCTTCACCGGGCCCGCCCGCCCGCGCAACGCGCTGCAGCCCTCCCGCGAGCGGCAGGTGGAGCTGGAGCAGCCGGGGTGCCTGCACGCGAACATGGACCTGTATCGCGCCGCGTTCAAGCTGGATCCGTACGTGCCGTCGGAGCTGGTGGCGGACTGCTTCGAGCTGGCGGTGGGGCTCCGTGAACTCGACATGCGGGCCAGCCCGTACGATTTGTCCGGGCTCGGGTACGAGCCCGTGCGGATCGAGACCCCACGCGGCCGAGCCGAGTACGCGAGGGCGCAGGCCGATTTCGCGGAGCGGGCCCGGCCCCTGCGCGAGCGCCTGATCGAGCACTGCCGGGGGCTCCTCGCACAGGTTCAGTGACGCAGCGTTTCGCGGCGACACGGGATCATCACGTTTCGCTAACGGCGGACCCCTGTTAGGGTGAACGCGTTTGTTCAACAGCGCACGGAGAGTTGAGGACAGCACGCATGGGGCGACACCACAGGGGCGACGACGTCGCCGCTCACGGACGTCCTGAGTCGGCGGACGCCTCTCCCCCGGCACGGCCCGGCGAGACGTCGGGTGCGTGGCAGGCCCAGCCCGGGCGTCCGCGACGGAACGAGCGGTCCGGCGCGTGGCCCGCCCAGGCCGATGGACGTTCCGGCTCCTGGCCCGCCCAGTCCCCCGGCGAGACCACCGGCGGCAGGCAGACGCGGTCCGGGGAGCCCTCCGGTGCGTGGCCCGTCCAGCCGGCCGAGGCCGTGGGCCGCTGCGCCCGTGGTGATTCCACCGTGGTCCGCCGCCCGGCGGGCGCGCCGGGCACCACCGATCCGCGCACCCGCCCGGGCGAGCGCACCGGCTCCCACCGCACCGTCCCCGGCGAGCCCACCGGCTCCCACCGCGCCGCGCCCGGCGAGACCACCGGATCGCACCGGGTGCTCGGCGAGGCCCGGCGCGGCATCGCCAAGTGGCCCCTCGTCGCGGGCGGGCTCATCGTCCTCGTCGTGCTCGGGCTGCTCGGCTGGGGCTGGGCCGACAGCATCCTCGCCAGCCGCGCCGAAGCGCAGGCCAGTGCGTGCACCGAGGGCGAGTCGAACCTCAGCGTCGCCGCCGCCCCCGCGGTCGCCCCCGCCGTCACCGCCGCGGCGCAGCGCTGGAACCAGGAGCGCACCGTCGTGCACGCGCACTGCGTGCACGTCGCCGTCGAGACGGTCGACGACCAGGCGGTCGTGCAGTCGGTGACCGGGCAGTCCGCTCCGCAACCGCAGGTGTGGGTCGCCGCGGACGGCGCGGCCGTCACCCAGGCCGGATCGGCCAACCCGGCGTTGCTGACCTCCCCACCCGAGCCGCTGCGGCGCGACGGCGGATATCCGTGCGCCGTCCTGTCCATCGGCGACGAGGTCCAGCAGCGCGCCGCGCAGGTGTTCCGCAACTACCTGCAGGAACCCGCACAACAGGCCGAGTTCGACCGCCTGGGACCCTGACGCGCGCCGTCACGCGGTTCCGGCGAGGACCGCCCGGGTGACCTCGTCGGCCGGGTAGAACGACTCGATCACCAGCTCGGACAGCGTCACGTCCAGCGGCGTGCCGAACGTCGCCACCACGGACAGCAGCGTGAGCTCGCTCTCGCCGTGCCGCAGCCGTAACGGCACAAGGACCGACCCCGCGGGCGGTTCGCGCACCGGGTCCTCGCACGGTTAGTCGCTCACCTCCGCCAGCAGCGCGGCCAGGTCGGCGTCGGCGCTGATCTCGACCTGCCGCCGCAGCCGGCCGAGCAGCTCGGCGCGCCACTGGCCGAGGTTGACCACGTGCGGTGCGAGCCCACGCGGGTGCAGCGCCACCCGCAGCACGTTCACCGGCGGATCCAGCAGTTCCGGTGCGACGCGCGCGGTGAGCAAGCCCAGGCCGCTGTTGGCCTCGACGAGTTCCCAGCCGCGGTCGACGACGAGCGCCGGGTACGGCTCGTGCGCGGCGAGCAGGTGCCGGATCGCCTCGAGCGCCGCGCCGAGATCGGTGAGCGCGTGCTCGGGGTAGACCGGCGCGTAACCCGCAGCCAAGCAGCATCCGGTTGCGCTCACGCAACGGCACGTCCAGCCGCTCCCCCAGCCGCAGCACCATCTCCCGGCTCGGCTGGGACCGGCCGTTCTCGACGAAGCTCAGGTGGCGGGTGGAGATCTCGGCGGCGAGGGCGAGGTCGAGCTGGCTCAGCTGCGGCGTTCCCGCCACTGCCGCAGCTGCTCGCCCACGGGGCGCTGCTGCACGGTCGTCACGCTTCCAAACCTAGGGGCCGCGCCGGTACCTCCGCCATGACCTCCGACGTCATCGACGCGCGGCGCGAGCGGGGTGATCGTGATCCCGTCACACCGATACACGACCAGGAGGACACGATGTCGGACTACACGACCGTCGCCCAGCGCTACCTCGACGCGTTCAACGAGGCCGATCCGGTCAAGCGCCGGGCCCTCGTCGAGGACGTGTTCATCCCGGACGCGACCTACACCGATCCACTGGGCGCGGTGGCGGGCACGGACGGGATCGACGGGTTCATCGCGGGCGCCCAGCAGCAGTTCGCCGGGTGCGAGTTCCGGCTCGCCGGGAACGTCGACGGCCACCACGACCAGGCCCGCTTCAGGTGGCACCTGGCCGCGCCCGGCGCGGCCGAGCCGCTCGCGATCGGGTTCGACGTCGTGGTGCTCGCGGACGGCCGGATCAGGCAGGTGCTGGGCTTCCTGGACAGGATGCCCGGGTGAGTGCGGGCGACTGGCCCGGACCCCCAGGTCCGGGCCCTCCCCACTCTGTCTCTGCCCCGTGAGGGCGCCTGAGAGGTTCACCCGAGTGTTGAGCCGGGTTTGCACCTTCGGCGGGGCCGGACGGAGTTGTGCCCGTCGGCCCGCTTTCCAGAGGCGTCTCGTCCGCGCGGTCCGGGTGCCTGAGAGGTTCCGGGGAGGATTTGCTCCTTCGGCGCCGGGCGCGATGGTGGTGGCCCGGTCTCTCCCGCGCGGCTTCGGCGACCGCGATGATCACCCTACTCCCCGGTCACCCGGGGTGTTCAGCCGGTCCGGCGGGCGTTACGGCGCTGGGTCAGCTCGTCCGGCACGACGGCCTCGATCTCGCCACCGTCGGCGCGTTCGGCCGGGAACTCGTGGATCGTGCCGCTGATCTCCTGCATCGGCACCTTGACCGCGATGCCGAACACGCCCTGCCCGCCCTGGAGCAGATCCACGATCTCCTCCGGCGAGGTGCACTCGTACACCGTGGTGCCGTCGGACACCAGCGTGACCTTCGCGAGATCACGCGCCCCCCGCTTGCGCAAGTGCTCGACCGCGACGCGGATGTTCTGCAACGAGACGCCCGTGTCGAGTAAACGCTTCACGATCTTGAGGGCGAGGATGTCCTTGAACGAGTACAGCCGCTGCGATCCGGATCCGTGCGCCGTGCGGATGCTCGGTGCGACCAGCCCGGTGCGCGCCCAGTAGTCCAGCTGCCGGTACGTGATGCCCGCGATCTGGCAGGCCGCGGGACCGCGGTATCCGACCAGCTCATCAGGCAACGACGCGTCCGGGAAGAGCTCACCCTGCTCTCCCGGCACGACCTGAACCGGCCTCTCGTCCACCACGCATGCCTCCCCTCGCCCGGCCGCTGCGGCCGGTCGAAACAAGCACCCGGGGCCCTGGAAGTAGGACCCGCGGCAGTGGCAAACCGCCGGAGTGCCCCAGTCACCGCGCCGCGGCGGAATCACACCGAAGCGATTTACCGCCATCGACGGTATGCGCGTGCCCCCGCCCGGTCAACGCGACGCGCGGCCGACGCGTGCCCTGTTCTCGCGGGCGCCGGGAAAACCCGCCCCGACCACGGCGGCCGCCTCGGATGAATTCCGGTCTCGCGGTGCCCGACGGCGCCCCGAACGCGCCGAAGGGGCCCTCCCGACCGGTGCTCGAGCCGGGAAGACCCCTTCGGCGCCGCCGGAGGCGGGGCGGATGACGTCAGGTGTCCGCGCCGCGAAAGTCCTCCGGCGAGACGGACTCGAGAAATTCGCGGAACTTCTCGACCTCGTCCTCCTGCTCGTCCGGGATGATCAACCCGGCTTCGTCCAGCACGGCGTCGACGGCGTGGATCGGCACGCCGACGCGCAGCGCCAGCGCCACCGAGTCACTGGGCCGCGCGGAGACCCGGATGTCCCCGTCGAAGACCAGCTCCGCGAAGAACGTGCCCTCGCGCAGATCGGTGATCACCACCTGCTCGAGCTCCCTGCCCAGCGCCCCGATGACCTCTTTGAGGAGGTCGTGGGTCAACGGGCGGGCGGGCCGGACGCCCTGTTGCTCGAGCGCGATCGCGGTGGCCTCCACCGACCCGATCCAGATCGGGAGGTACCGCTCACCCTGCGCCTCCCGCAGCAACAAGATCGGCTGATTCGCGGGCAACTCGACCCGCACGCCGACGACGCGCATTTCGCTCATCGGGCTTCGCCTCCCTCTCGTGTGCGCGGGCCGCGGCGCTGGTCCGAGGGCCCCGCATCGACATCTCCGACGCTACCCGCCATCCTGGCGCCGTGCTCGCTCTGGGACTGTGTGGCGGTCACAGGGATCGTCTCCGGCAAATCCATCACCAACGGTACGGCATCGGGGCCCCGCAGCGGAGCCCCGAAACAAGGTCATTACCGTCGTCATTTCCCTCGCGACCCGTGACCAGCGGAGATCGAAACCGGCCCGGCGAACTCAGCCGCCGGTGACGTCCCGGATGCCGGCTTTGACGAGCAACGTGTGCAAGGTCACCGACAGCGCGGCGAACTCACGGGCGAGTTCGCTCGCGCGTGCCTGGGCGTCGGCGTCGCGGTGCCGGGACACCGGCGTGACGATCTGCTGCAGCAGCCCGACCTCGCGGTCGGCGGACGCGCGGAACGCCCGCAGGTGCCGCGGTTCGATGCCGAACTCGGTCATCGCGCGGACCGTGCGGGCCACCAGCACTGAGTCCGGGTCGTAGAACCCGGCCGCGCCGGGCCGGATGAGGCCGTACTGCTCCAGGTCGCCGAGCAGCGCACCGTCGATGCCCGCTTCGTCGAGGAGGTCCTCGCGGGTGAGGCGGACGTCCCGGCCGGGCGCGAAGTCGTCCGGCCGCGGCAGCCGGTCGCCCGGCCCCGGGGCCACCGGGAGCGGGACGAGCTTGCGCGGCAGGCGACCGCCCGCGGCGGGCGCGTCCGCCTCACCGCGGTCGGCGGCGTCGAGCTGCTCCTTGATGACCTTGAGCGGGAGGTAGTGGTCCCGCTGCGCGGCCAGCACGTACCGCAGTCGCTCGACGTCCGCCGCGGAGAACTGCCGGTATCCGGACGCCGTCCGGCCCGGGCGGACCAGCCCCTCCGACTCGAGGAACCTGATCTTGGAGATGGTGACATCGGGGAAGTCCGGGCGCAGCTGCGCCAGCACCGCCCCGATGCTCAGTCCATCACGCTGTGGCCGCCCGGCAGCCGTCACCGCGCCCCCTGGCCCCCGTGCCCCGGGCCGGTCAGGAAGACCAGGCGGAACTTGCCGATCTGCACCTCGTCGCCGCCCGCGAGCACCGCCTGGTCGACCGGTTCGCGGTTGACGTAGGTGCCGTTGAGGCTGCCGACGTCGATCACGACGAACTCCCCACCCTCGCGGCGGAACTCCGCGTGGCGACGGGACACGGTGACGTCGTCGAGGAAGATGTCGCTGTCCGGATGACGACCGGCGCTCGTGGTGTCGCGGTCGAGCAGGAAACGCGAACCCGCGTTGGGGCCCCGCTTGACCACCAGCAACGCCGTGCCGGCAGGCAGCGCGTCGACGCCGGCGACCGAGGGCTCGGGCGTCGGCGCCTCCTGCCCCTCCGCCTCCGCCAGGAAGTCGGCCCGGAAGACCGAGGTCCGCTCCGGAGACTGCTCCGGGGGAACGCCGGGCCCGTCGTTGGTGCTCACCTGAGCTCTCCTCACCACTGATGTGTCGCTGGCTGAAAACCTGTGGCTGTCAACGTACCGTGCCTGATCGACCCGATCCCGGGCGCTCCCCCCAAAAAGCGCCTCATCCTGCGGTGAGCCGGGTGTAGGCGTCCGCGTCGAGCAGGCCGCCGACGGCGTCGGCGTCCGCCACGCGGATCTCGACCAGCCAGCCCTCGCCGTAGGGGTCGCTGTTGATCAGCTCGGGAGCGTCGGCCACCGCGTCGTTGACCGCGACGATCTCGCCGTCCACCGGGGCGAACAGCTCGGACACGCTCTTGGTGGACTCGACCTCGCCGAACGACTCCCCCGCGGTGACCGTCTTGCCGGTCTCCGGCAGGTCGACGAACACCACGTCACCGAGCTGGTCCTGCGCGTACTCGGTGATTCCCACGCGGACCACGTCGCCGTTGCCTGCGGCCACCCACTCGTGCTCTTCGGTGTAGCGCAACTCTTCTGGCGCGGACACTCCACGTCCCCTTTCCTGCCCCTGGCTCGCGGATCTGTCGCGATGCTCGCGCGCAGTCTTACATCCGGTCGGCGGCCCCGGCACGCCGGACCGCCCAGTAGGTCTGCACGAGGTACAACGCTCCGGACCACACGTACAGCACCACACCCCACGTGGTGAACGACCACGCGATCGGCCGCGCGATCCCGGCGGCCGCGGCGGAACCCTGCGCCAGCAGCAGGAACGGGAACGCGTACATCAGGACGAACGTCGCGGCCTTGCCGATGTAGGTGACCTCCGGCGCGCCGTAGCCGTGCCGCCGCAGCACGAGCAGCGCCACACCGACCAGCAGCTCGCGCCCGACGAGCACCGCGACCAGCCACCACGGCACGATCCCGCGCACGAGGAAGGCGACCAGGGTGGCGACGATGTAGAGCCGGTCCGCGGCGGGGTCGAGCAGGCTGCCGAGACGGCTCATCTGGTCCAGCCACCGGGCCAGCTTCCCGTCGAGCCAGTCGGACACGCCGGAGAAGACCAGCAGCGCGAGCGCCCAGCCGTCCGCCCGGGGGCCGAGCAGGAGCCACAGGAACACCGGGACCCCGGCCAGACGCAGCAGGGACAGCATGTTCGGCACCGTCCACGCCTGCCGGAGCAGGCTGGGCTCGGCCGGCTCGGTGCGGGGTTCGATCACCCTGTCACCCTATGTGGTGCCGCGCCGGGCCGGACGCCCGGCTCGGCGCAGGTCAGCACCTACTTCGCGCGGCGCCGGGACCAGCCACGGGAGCGCAGATCGGCGCAGGAGAGGACCAGGGGCCTGCCGAGGTGGTCGGCGCCCACCCAGCGCAGCGAGCCGCCTGCGGTCTCGAGGACGAAGGGACGGCCCTGGCTCCACACGACGGAGCAGGGCGCGGTCGGAAGGGGATCCGCGTCGGCCGCGGTCTCGGTGCTCAACACAACCGTGGAGTCGCGCGGGCCGCCCGAAGTGTTAGCAGCCCGCCAACTATTCACCCGCGCGATGGACAAGCGTCCACAGTGGATCGTCGACCGGCGCGCCCTGCCAGGGATTTGCCTGAACACACGGTACTTTTCCGCTCGGGAGGACATCACCATGACCGCATCACACCGCGTCCTGGCGCTGCTGCTCGCCACGGGGGCCGCCCTCGTCGGCTGTACCGATTCACCGGACAGCGCGCCGACCAGCAGCGCACCACCACCCGCGACGAGTGCGCAGGAGAGCGCACCGCAGACGACGACGTCGAGCGAGCCGCCCACGACGCCCCCGTCGACGCCCCCCTCGAC
>Ga0164243_10004795_pt1 | contig 20966 bp, 12 predicted proteins | sample OricompcompostOP_FD_108781 | JGI IMG/M metagenome (GOLD analysis project Ga0164243, IMG submission 108781) | Organic Plus compost microbial communities from Emeryville, California, USA - Original compost - Organic plus compost (OP) | ecosystem: Engineered > Solid waste > Mixed feedstock >...
ATTACTTCGCTCGCTTTGGCATGTTTTACTACGTTGTGCAGCGATTCCTTCACGGCAAGATAAATGTTCCTCCTCGTGCCGCCGCTCAGTTTTATATTGGGAATCGTATCAGGTATGTAGAACTGATGTGTGATATGCGCATGTTCCAAAAAGTCGGCCGCAAAACTACGCATATATGCAATCAGATTCGCTAAAGAGTCATTGGAAGAATTCATCGCCCAGATAATCTCGCTCATCTTGTCCACCATCTCCCCCGCCGTCTCCGAAATCCGCTCTATCTCCCGGGTTTGATTCGTGTCCTGTATCTTCCGCTTCGCAATCTCGCTCAGCAACCGGATCGTAGATAAACCCGATCCCAGGTCGTCATGCATATCGCTGCTGATACGGGCCCGCTCCTGGTCCACCGCCTGCTCTTTTTCCAGCTTCAGCTTCTCATGCCGTATCTTGTAATCCAGATACAACGTGGAGAAGTAATAGGCGATGCCCAGCAACAGCAACAATAACAGGAACCGGAACCAGAGCGACTGCCAGAAAGGAATCCTGATGAGGATTTCCAGCGTCGTCGGCGTGCTGTTCCAGATATCGTCGTTATTGGAAGCCCTTACCTTAAACGTATATTTTCCCGGATGCAGGTTCGTGTAACGCGCCATACGGAAGGTACCGCCATCCACCCAGTCTTCATCCGCTCCTTCCAGCTTGTACTGTATCCTGTTCTTAGTCGGATTCGTATATTCCAGCGGCACAAACTCCAACGCAATCGTATTCTGGTTGTAAGGCAACTCCACTCTTTTCAGCAGGGATACCACCGTATCCGATTCATAAGGCTTATCCAGCACTTCCATCCGCCGTATTACCACCTTCGGATAATAAGGATTGTTCCGGAAATTTTTTGGATAGAAACCATTTACCCCGCGGATACCGCCGAAGAATAATTCCCCGTCCACGGATTTGTAAAATGCCCCGGTGTTGAATTCGTTGGACTGCAGCCCGTCTTCATGATTAAAACTCGTAATCTCGTTGGTGACCATGTTGATCTGCGACAGCCCTTTGTTATGGCTCACCCAAATCTTATCCTTATCATCCAGCAACACGCCGTATAAATAATCATTGATCAGCTTCGGGTTATCATAACTGTTGAAGTGCTGCACAATCTGATCCTGCTCGTTCAACACAAACAGCCCTTTCGTGCCGGCTACCAACACCTGCCTGTGGGAGTTTTTGTTGATGGACTTTACCATCATCCCTTCCGGGAAAATCACCTTGTTCCAGCGGCTGCTCCCCGCATGGCGCACAAACAGGGACGACTTCGTACCGGCATACTGGTTCCCCATCATATCTTCATAATAGGTCGTCAGCGTTTCATCGCCAAAGTCGTGCACCATACTCACTTTATACCCCATGCCCTCGTTCGTAAACATCAGCAGGTAATGCCCGTAGTTGAAATACACTTCGCCGTTGGGCCGCTTGAAGAGGAAAGGAAAATGCTGCGGATCCTCCGGCAGCCCCAGCTTGCGCACCTGCGCCGTCAGGTCCGTAAAGGATTTGGTAATCACATTGAACAGGCCTATATGCATCCCCATGAAATGCAGCCAGATATGTTCATAGTCCTCCCGGCAGATGGCCGCCAGATCGCTCCCGGGGAACTTTCCCGGGTACAGCTCGTTGGAAAAACGTTCCAGGAACCGGCCGCCTTCTTCATAGACATTCAGTCCGTCCCGCAATAACCCTACATACAACCGGCCATCGTCGTGCTTGTACACGGACATCACCATGTTATGCGTAATGTAGGGCGAACGGTAAAGGTTGAATACTTTTTTATGCGGCGAATATTTTTTAATCCCGTCCCCATCGGTGCCTACCCACATATTGTCGGACGCGTCGCGGTACAGGAAAGTCACATCGTTGAAGGAATGCGTTTCAAACGTATTGAAACTCACAATATGCCGGATAATTTCATTGCGCGCAATACTGTAGATCAATACCCCGTCCGACCCGCCAATCCACGCATTGCCGTCATGATCCAGCTCCACCACCCTGGGCGCAAAAGGCTGGTTGTGTTCATTGCGTACATCGTACGGCAGGTCGCTGAACTTATTTCTTTTTTTGTTGAAGATGGTAATATGCCCCGCGCTCACAATAATCAGGGAATCCTGGTTCAGCCGGCGTATCACAGGATTTTTACCCACGCCCGGCAAACAGAAAATCTGCAGTTGCAGGGTGCGGATATTCAGCGCCAGCATCTCTCCCGGCTGGTGATTCATCCACACGAGGTCGCCGTCTTTATAGGCTACGCCCGGCACCACGCCCGCCTGCTGAAACTGCCGCGGGTAGGCGATCATACGCCTGGTCCGGAAGGAATCCCTGTCCACCACGTAAATCCCTTTCATCGGCCGCCAGATCCAGATGGTACGGCTGGCCGTATCTTCCCCCAGGATTCTGAATTTGTAGGGCGCGTCCCGCTCCGCCGTATTCACATTGGCTTTCACGCTATCCGGGAAGACTTCCCGGAAACGGTTACGGTACTTATCGTACACGCTCACGCCATTGTTATGGGTGAGCAACAGGCGGTTGCGACTGTCTTTAAAAAAGGAATAGCCTTTATAACCGCTCAGGTCAAAACGGTTGATCACGGCGCGGTTGCCGGTGATGGTGCGGGGCACCAGTTCCCCTTTGCCGTCGCCCGGCCTTATCTGGGTATTGGGTTTATACCGGTATTCGTTGAAAATATATCCGTCGAATCGATTGATACCATCGCGGGTGGCGAACCACATGAAACCCTGGTCATCCTGGCAGATGTCGGATACGGAACTCTGTGAGAGCCCTTCATTTACGCTATAACCATCAAAAATATACGGCTTATCCTGGGAACGGAGCATTCGACTCCCTAACAGACACAGGCACAGCAGGACGAGTATTTTTAATTTAGGCAGTAAATGCACGATGGTCTTAGTGTTAATGACAGTGAGCAGCTTTAGGCTTTAATGCAAATATATAAATCTGATCCACACTTTAAAGCAATTTTGTAATTTTCTTGCCGCTTAACCAATTGGGAATAAATATTATAACTTATGCCGGTTTCCAGGCCCATTTTTTTCGCGCAGCGCTCTAACACGCCACGGTGGCATCATCTGGCGGCGCGCGCCTTACGGCGCTGCTGTTTTTTATTTTTTTTTGCAGAGATGTTCACCGCTGCGCGGGCACAGTTGCCCGTACCCGTACGCACGCTCGCCGTCAACCTGCCATCGCGGAGCCTGCGCGGTTTGCAGGCCCTCTCCGATAAAATGCTGTGGGTATCAGGTACGCAGGGTATGGTAGGCCGCAGCACTAACGGCGGTGAAACCTGGCAATGGTTTAAGGTCGCCTCCGATAGTTGCGACTTCCGTTCCATTTACGCGTTCGACAGCCTGCAGGCAGTAGTACTCAGCATCGGCAGCCCGGCCCTGCTGTACCGCACTGCGGATGGCGGGCAGTCCTGGAAACTGGTGTACGCCAACCACGATAAAGACATCTTTTTTGACGGCCTCGTATTCCTCAACAACCGGGAAGGCATCGCCGTAGGCGATCCCCTGAAGGACAAGGACGGCAACGAACGCTTTACCATCCTCCGCACGCACGATGGCGGCCGCAGCTGGGCGCTGGATCCTATGGAAGCCAGGCCCCCGGCACATCCCGGCGAAGCGGTATTTGCCGCCAGCAATAGCAGCCTGGCCGCCCTCCCGGATGGCAGGTCCGTATTCGTAACCGGCGGCGCCGTTTCAAGAATTTTTTTCAACAACGGTACCCGCAACCGTGTTATCCGGGATAATAACTGCAGCGTTTACCCATTGCCGTTAATACAGGGAGCGAACAGCACCGGCGCCTTCTCCGTTGCCTTCCGCGATCAGCAAAACGGCATTATAGTTGGTGGCGATTATAAAAACGATACCCTGCGGGAACGTAACTGCTTTGTAACCAGGGATGGCGGCAGAACCTGGCAGCCCCCTGTGGCGCCCCCCGGCGGTTACCAGTCCGCCGTAACATGGGTAAATAATCACACAGTGGCATCAACAGGCACCAGCGGCACCTACCTCTCCTACGACGGCGGTAAAACCTGGCAAAAGATCGGCAGTGGCTACAATGCCATCATGAAAGCGCGACAGGGAAACCGGGTGTTCCTCGCAGGCAAAGAAATTGCAGTGATGAATGGAAATTAATGGCTTTATACCAAAAAGGTGCTCCTGGAAAGGCGCACCGCTGGAATAGGTTAAAGCAAAAAGTACATTTATTGGTTTGAAGTTAATAAGATATTATCTCTTTTTTTGCTCTTTTTTGCAAAGCAGATATTTTTGATCGTAAACACCCACGGGCAGGCAGGTAAAAATTTACATTCGCCTCCTTTTTTTTGTAACTTAAAGCCGGGATTAGCCTGACACAGAAAAAGCGATTATGCAAGTTGAAACCTCCTCGAGCAAATACTCAGCGAAACATTACCCGGACGCTATCCGGTCATGGAAAAAAGAAGGTAACATCTTCTACTTTTATACCTCTGAAACCATCCTGGAAGTAAGGGTCATCTCCGATAAGATCATCCGGTTCAGATACGCCTCAGACGGCACTTTCCAGCGCGACTTCTCCTATGCCACCAGCGATACCCTGGAAGAATCTCCGATCGCTTTCGGCATACGGGAGTTCGAAGAAAATTTCGAAATCTATACGAACTATATTAAAGTGCTGATCGCCAGGGATAACCTGCGCGTAACCATAACGGACCTGGAAGGCAAAATCATCAACCAGGACGAAATGGGCTTCCACTGGCAGCACTACCTGCTCAAAGGCGGTAAGATCGTCTATTGCAGTAAGCTGATCCAGGAAAACGAAGTCTTTTACGGCCTGGGAGATAAACCTACGGACCTCAACCTTCGCGGCAAACGGCTGGAAAACTACGGCACCGACGCCTACGGCTACCAGAAAGATACCGACCCGCTCTACCGCAACATCCCCTTCTACTACGGGTTGCATAACGGCATCGGCTACGGGCTGTTTTTCGACAATACCTTCCGCACCATTTTCGACTTCGGAAAGGAACGGGAAAACGTATGCAGCTTCTGGGCCAGAGGCGGCGAAATGAACTACTACTTCATCTACGGGCCTGAGCTGATGGAAGTAGCAGAAACCTACACCCGCATCACCGGCACGCCGGAGCTCCCGCCCATCTGGGCGCTGGGCTACCACCAATGCCGCTGGAGCTACTACCCCGAGCAAAAAGTACGGGATATTGCAACGGAATTCCGCAAACGCCGGATACCCTGCGATGTCATCTACCTGGACATCGACTATATGGACGGCTTCCGCTGCTTTACCTGGAATAAAGAATATTTCCCTGATCCGGCAAAAATGATCAGCGACCTGGCTGCAGAAGGCTTCAAGGTAGTAGTGATCATTGACCCCGGCATCAAAGTGGACCCGGAATACAGCATCTACCAGGATGGCCTGAAAAACAACTACTTCTGCAAACGCGCCGACGGCGCGCTCATGGAGGGGGATGTATGGCCCGGCAAATGCGTATTCCCCGATTTCACCAACCCGGAAGTGCGGGAATGGTGGGCGGGCCTCTTCAAAGGACTCGCTGCAACCGGCGTGCGCGGCGTTTGGAACGATATGAACGAACCCGCCGTATTTGAAATGGGCACCTTCCCTGAAGATGTGCGCCACGATTACGACGGCGAAGAGGTCAGCCACCGCAAGGCGCATAACGTGTACGGGCACCTCATGAGCAAGGCTACCTCCGCAGGTCTGAAACGCTACCTGATGCCTAACCGCCCGTTCGTCATCACCCGCTCCGCTTACGCTGGGGCGCAACGCTGGTCCTCCGTGTGGACGGGCGACAACGTATCCAGCTGGGAGCATCTCTGGCTGGCGGCCGTGCAATGCCAGCGACTGGCCGTTTCCGGCCTCTCCTTCTGCGGCAGCGATATCGGCGGTTTCATCGGCGAGCCGGATGGCGAACTGTACACCCGCTGGATTCAACTGGCCACCTTCCACCCGCTCATGCGCACCCACAGCGCCAGCAACGAAACCGGGTTCGACCAGGAGCCATGGAGCTTCGGAGAAAAGTATGAAGCCATCGTGAAAAAATTCATTACCCTCCGTTACCAGCTGCTGCCCTATTTCTACACCACGTTCTGGCAATATGCCCAGAAAGGCACGCCCATGCTGCGGCCGCTGGCATTCGTAGCCCAGGGCGAAGCGGATACCTATAACTGCTCCCATGAATTTATGTTCGGGGATTCCCTGCTGATCAGCTACGTGAACGAACCGGGCATGCAGGAAAAAGACCTGTACCTGCCGGTTGGCCAATGGTACAACTACTGGGATAAATCAGTCCTTGCCGGCGGCGAACACCATACCGTAGCCACCCCGCTGGACCAGATGCCCCTGTTTGTAAAAGCGGGCGCCGTAGTGCCTTTCCATCCTGAAATGCAGTACACCGGCGAAAAACAGCTGGAAGAAATCATCCTGGAAGCCTACTACGGCAACACGCCGGTTAAGAGCTCCCTGTATGAAGATGCCGGCGATCACTACGGCTATAAGAACGGACAGTTTAACGTCATCCGGTTCAAACAGGATTCGGACGACAAACAGTTCCGCCTGAAGAAGCAGTTTTACGAAAACTACCAGACCAGTTATACGCGCTTCCGCATTAAAGTCTATGGCCTGCCATTCCAGGCGGCTGCGGTGACCGTAGACGGGCTGCCACTGGCAACGGGCAGTTATACCGTAGGGGAAAATGTAGTGGAGCTGGTGGCGGATAAAAGCTTCGAAGAGATAGTGATAAAATAGGGCACACCAGATAGACATCTAACGTGCTTTGTCCTAACCTATGCCAACTTTAGTTGGCGCAAAATTAACCGGACAAAGCATCTTCACAAAGCCTGCAGCAACAATGAACAAAATGAACAGCCTCACAACCTATTCATTTTGTTCATTTTAGAAATATCACCCTTCGGGGTGAGCCACTTGCTTAAGCAAAAAAGCCTTCCAGGAGGAAGGCTTTTTTGCTTGATGAATTGTATATGTTTATTACTGATAGGCTAATTGGGTCAAGCTATTAGTAATAGATTGACAGAAAACAAATAGAAATCAACGCACAAAAGATCAGGAACACGAATACTGCCCGAAACAGGATCTCTATCTTATCAGTAGTCATTTCGTAGTTATTCATTTCTTGTCTACGTTCGGCGTGGTCTAAACTTAGGCTTTTCATACAAACAAATTAAAAGGATTTAAAAAATGCTGAAATACTGAGGGGGTATTCCAGGGGGCCTCTACATACGTCTTAACATCTTTTCCTAAAATGAATGTACAAAGAAAAAAGCTAAAATGGACAAATCTTTTTGTTCATTTTTGTTTAGCGCCTGTTCATTTTTGAATTAATGCTTTTTTTTGCCGCCCTTTATCCCTTCATGGGGCAAGTGCGACGGCTGCGCTTTGGGCGCTGCTTTCACGGGAATGGAATCGTTGTCGCCGAAGTCCTCCGCCGTAACAACCTCGCCTAAACGATAATATTCCTTCACCATCTTCCCCGTTTCTTCATCGTAGAGTTTCCAGACGCCGTGGCGTACGGGATTGCCTTCCCGGATGATCTCCATCGGCTTCTCCTGCTGGGTTTCCAGGTCTATCACCATTACGGTATCCTTCTGCCCGGGGATTTCCGTGGCTACATACTGGCCTTCCGCGCTCTTTTTGCCATCGGGGTAGTAGTATTTGCAATAACCGTTGAGTACATCATTTTTGTAGGTTTCTTCCGCCAGCAGGTGGCCGGAAGCAGTCGTTTTTTTCCAGACGCCTTCCTTGCGGCCGTTTTTGTAATTCCCTTCCCAGGTGTATCCCGGCTCGCCGCGCAGCTCTCCCACTTCTTCCATCCAAAGGCCCTGCTTGCGCCCCTTCTCGTCCCGCTGGTTGTGTTTCGGAACTTTATACACCAGTCGCTCCTGCGCGAAACCGGCCATTACAAAGGCGTTCATAAGGCATAGTAACAGTAATTGACGCATCATCTTTTTTTTACAAGTTAGGATTTATATTTCAGACGCCATGCCTAAGGCGGCATGCTGCCGAATCGAATATGGCAACCGGCAGTGCTATAGCCCTCACGTTGCCTCCCCCGCTACCGCGGCTTTAGACATCTGCCGAAGGCCCAAAAAAACAACGGGGAGAAGCAGGCGCCGGCCTCCCCTCCCCGCGATAAATATGGATAGCGCTTATTTTTTAGTCAGCTTAATGGCGCCGAGGTTCGTGTCCTTACCAGCGGTGATGGTCACATTGGTAAGGGTCGTATCCTTAAAGGCCGCATCCGGGTTGATAAACACGTTCCAGGTGCCTGGCTTCAGGCCTCTTACCTTGAAGAAACCATCTCTCCATGGCAGCGCATAGAGCGTGTCCTTGTTGCTGTTGTACACGGATACCACGGGGTAAGCCTCGCTTGGCGTAATACGGCCGGAAAGGCTGCCCATCTTGAGAATGGTAAATACGTTGATGTACGGGGTCAGGAAGAATTTGCCGTCCCTCGTTTTGATGATGGAGCGCTGTACATCGAAATCCAGCCACAGGCGCAGGTTGTCAGCCGTCAGCTGGTCCCACTCGGTATGGCGCACGCGCACCACAATTTTGCTTTGGCCGGTAAGGGATTTCACGGGGTAGGTCACGCCGTTTTTCACCAGCGAGTTATTGTCGCCGATGGTGATGCGGATACGCTCGATGGTACCTTTGCTAACAGTACCGCCGGCCAGCAGCGTATCTGTACCATTGCGCAGGGTCAGCAGGTCGTACACGCCGGCCTTGATGCCGAGGGAATCCCAGACCTGGCAGCTGTCCGTACGGCGGCCAAACACATCGTCCCAACCGCAGCGGTCGCGGTCCGTCCAGTTGCTGTTATCGATCTTGCCGCAGGTATCCACGAGTACCTCCACCTTGCGGATGTCCAGCAGCACCTGGTCAAAATACCCGGGGTCGTCGGACAAATACAGACTTACTTTTTGCTTGTTGGCCGGAATCGGCTCATTGTTTACGGAATTATCCTTATTGCAGGCGCTGATCAGGACTGCCGCTCCTGTAACAATAACCGCCAACAACAATCCGGCATTACGGAGTGCGTTTTTCATAAACTACTGGTTTTGAAATCAATAAATGATGATGGTTTATTGGTTTGGTTGAAAAATTGATTGACGCTTTGGCTGAATCTGTTATAAGACTAAAATAACGTGCGGAAGTTTAGTCTTATTGCAGCAAAATATTGACCAAAAAAAGCCGGACTGTTCCGCAGAACAGTCCGGCTACAACCTCTTCGGGGCCCATCGTTTATTTACCAGGGATATATTGGGAGATGCTGGCGCCCAGCGGGGGCAGCCGCAACGTTATCGTATAATCCTTTCCGTTATAGGTCTGTTTCCGGCTTTCCAGCACGCCTGTATTTACCACGCCGCTGCCGTAAAACGCAGGGTCGTCACTGTTCAGGATCTCCTTCCACTGCCCCGGTACCGGCACGCCTACCACGTAATTCTCCCGTGGCACGGGCGTCATGTTCAGGGCTACGAGCAGCAGATCGTCCGGCTGCAAGCCTTTGCGCATGTAGATGAGCACGCAGTTATCGTAATCGTTCACCGTGATCCACTCAAAGCCCGCCCCGTCAAACTGTTGCTCATAGAGGGCGGAGCTGCCGGTGTACAGCGCGTTCAGGGCTTTCACGTAATTTTTCAAGCCTTCGTGAGGCTTGTATTTGAGGAGATGCCAGTCGAGTTCGGATTTGTAGTTCCATTCGGAAGTTTGCCCGAACTCGTCGCCCATAAAGAGCAGCTTCGTGCCCGGGTGGGTGAACATGTAGCTGTAGAGGAGCCGCAGGTTGGCGAACTTCTGCCAGTCGTCCCCCGGCATTTTATAGAGCATGGGCGACTTACCGTGCACCACTTCATCGTGGCTGAACGGCAGCATGAAGTTTTCGCTGAAGGCGTACACGAGGCTAAAGGTCAGGTCGTTCTGAAACCACTTGCGGTGGATGGGGTCCTTCTTGAAATAATCCAGCGTATCGTTCATCCAGCCCATCATCCATTTCATGCCGAAGCCCAGGCCGCCGAGGAAGGTAGGCCGGGAAACGCCATAGAAGGAAGTGGATTCTTCCGCGATGGTTTGCACATCCGGGTAGAGGGCGTAAATGGTTTCGTTCAGCTTTTTTACGAAGCTGATGGCTTCGAGGTTTTCGTTCCCACCAAATTCGTTCGGGTCCCAGGCGCCTCTTTCCCGGCTGTAATCCAGGTGTATCATGGAGGCTACGGCATCTACGCGGAGCCCGTCCACATGGTATTTATCGAGCCAGTACACGGCGTTGCTGAGCAGGAAGGAACGGACTTCGTTGCGGCCGTAGTTGAAGATATAGGAATTCCAGTCCGGATGGTAACCCTTACGCATATCCGCATATTCGTAGGTATGCGAGCCATCAAACCGGAAGAGGCCATGCGCATCGTACGGGAAGTGCGAAGGCACCCAGTCGAGGATCACGCCGATGCCTGCCTCGTGGAAGGCGTCCACCATTTCCATGAATTGCTGGGGCGTGCCGTACCGGGAGGTTGGCGCGTAATAGCCGGTGAGCTGGTACCCCCAGGAGCCGTCAAACGGATGTTCCATTACCGGCATGAACTCCACGTGTGTGAAGCCCATTTCCTGCACGTAAGGTACAAGCATGCGGGTGATTTCCGGGTAGGAGTAAAACTTCTCCGCTTCCATGGGGTCCGGCTTGCGCCAGGAGCCCAGGTGCACTTCATACACGCTGAATGGTTTTTTCAGGGAATTGTGCTGGTGGCGTTTTTCCATCCAGGTTTTATCCTTCCATTTGTAATCCAGCGGATGTACGATGGAAGCCGTTTTGGGCCGCACTTCCCAGTGGGTGGCGTAGGGGTCGCCCTTGAATAATTCCTCCCCGCTGTTGGAGCGGATAAAATATTTATACAGGCAGCCTTCCGCAACACCGGGAATAAAACCTTCCCAGATGCCGGAGCTGTCCCATCGGGGTAGCAGGGTGTGGCTGTAGCGATCCCACTGATTGAAGTCGCCGGTGACGGAAACATACGCCGCATCCGGCGCCCATACAGCGAAGTACGTACCGGCGATGCCATCGCAATGGGTCACGCGGGCGCCGAACTTTTCGTATAGCCGGTAGTGTGAGCCTGCCTGGAACAGGGCAATATCAGCGGATGTGAAAAGGGAAAAGGGTATAACGGACTGTTGAACGCTGGAATCTCCGGTCATAGCTCTGCTTGGTTGAATTGTCTGGATTAACAAGATAGTTTAAATTTCAAAGCAAAGAAAAATTTTTCGGATTCCCGGAAAAAAGAAAGAGCCGCCTTATGGCGACTCTTTACTATTTATGCTGCTTAGGCATTAAACTTACGTTTGAACGGAGGTCTGCTGCCACCGCCGGAGTATTCTCTTTTTTCTCCGCGGCTGCCGCCTTCCGTGCTGTGCCAGCGTTTGCGCGGACCGTCATCTCTGCGTCCGCCACCGCCGCCACGGCGTTTATCGCCGTCCTGGGACATTTCGATCCTTACGGAGCGGCCGTTGTATTCTACTTTTTTGAATGCCTGGGTCACTTTTTCCACTGCGTCGTTTTCTACTTCGAAGAAGGAGTAAACGCCTTTCAGGTCGATACGGCCGATTTTGTTGCCGCGCAAGCCTGTGTTATCGCAGAGGTAGCGGAGCATATCGCCGCGGTTGAAATCGTCTACAGAGCCGAGGTTGATGAACAGGCGGGTGAATTTGCTGTTATCGCGGCGTCTGTCTTCGAAGGTGCGTTTTTCTTCTTTCACGTTCAGATCCGGCGCATCCTGGTAGTATTCCAGGAACTGGTTGAATTCCAGGGAAGCGAAACGCTTGATCAGCTCTTCTTTGCTCATGTTGGCAAATTCTTCGTTGATGCGTTCCAGGTATGGTTCGATCTGTTCTTCGTTTACGGTTACGTTATGTACGCGGTGGATGAGGCCGAAGAGTTGTTTTTCGCAAACGGCGAAACCGTCCGGTACTTCACCTTTGATAAATTTCTTACCGATCACTCTTTCGATCTGGCGGATTTTCCCGATATCGCGGCTGCTGATGATGGCGATGGAGGTACCGGATTTACCGGCTCTGGCGGTACGGCCGGAGCGGTGGGTGTAGTTTTCCACGTCGTCAGGCAGTTCGTAGTTGATAACGTGGGTAACGTTGTCAACGTCGATACCGCGTGCTGCCACGTCAGTAGCTACCAGTACCTGGAGGGCTCTTTCGCGGAAGCGTTTCATCACTTTATCGCGCTGTTGCTGGGTGAGGTCGCCATGCAGGGCGTCTGCATTGTAACCGTCCTTGATCAGGGATTCGGCGATTTCCTGGGATTCGATCTTGGTACGGGTAAAGATGATACCGAAGATATCCGGGTTATAATCCACGAGGCGTTTGAGCGCCGCATATTTTTCGCGTGGGCGTACCACGTAGTATTCGTGTTCGATGTTGGCGTTACCGCTGTTTTTGTTACCTACGGTGAGTTCAAACGGATCTTCCATGTATTTCTGGGCGATACGGCGAACTTCCTGCGGCATGGTAGCGGAGAACAGCCAGGTTGTTTTTTCTTCAGGCGTGTTGGAGAGGATGCTGTTGATGTCTTCCTGGAAGCCCATGTTCAGCATTTCGTCTGCTTCGTCCAGTACGGCGTAGCGTACGTTGTCGAAGTTAATGGCGCCGCGGTCGATGATATCGAGCAGGCGGCCCGGGGTAGCTACCACGATGTGGACGCCTCTTTTCAGTTCGCGCAGTTGCTGTACGATGCTGGAACCACCGTAAACGGCTACGATGCTAACGTCGCCCAGGTGTTTACTGAAGTTTTTCAGGTCGTTGGTAATCTGCAGGCAGAGCTCACGGGTAGGGCAAAGCACCAGTCCCTGAGGTTTGTGCAGGTTAACGTCGATTTGCTGGAGTAAGGGCAGGCCAAAAGCTGCCGTTTTACCAGTGCCCGTCTGGGCAAGACCTACAAAGTCGCGGTCACCACTCAATAATACGGGAATAGCCTTTTCCTGAATGGGGGTTGGAGCAACAAAGCCCAAGTCTGTAATTCCCTTTAAGATGGACTCTTTTAAGCCCAGAGATTCAAATGTTGTCATTGATTTACATTGATCCAGCTCCGTCGGGAGCTGTAGTAATAGGCCCCTTTTTGTTGGGGGACTGTTGAAAAATTTTTGCTGTTACCGGGTCTTTTACCCGGACAAAGAGGCAACGCCTGCTGTTGCGCTGCTTACACCAGTTCTCCTTCGAGGTCGTAGTCGAATGCTTTTGTGATACGCACTTCCACGAAGTCGCCGGGTTTGAGGCGTTTGGTGGTATTGATGATCACTTCATTATCTACTTCCACTGAGTCAAATTCAGTGCGGGCAAGGTATCTGCCGGACTCTTTTTTGTCTACGATTACTTTGAAAACCTTCCCTACCATTTCCTGGTTTTTCTCCAGGGAGATTTCCTGTTGCACGGCCATGATGTCCTGTGCTCTTCTTTCTTTTTCCTCAGCCGGGATGTCGTCTTCCAGCTCGTAGGCGCTGGTGCCTTCTTCGTGGCTGTAGGTGAATACGCCTACGCGGTCGAAACGCATTCTTTCGAGGAATCCTTTGAGTTCTTCCACATCTTCCTCCGTTTCGCCGGGGAATCCGGCAATGAGGGTGGTGCGGAGGGCGATGCCGGGTACTTTTTCGCGGATGGCGTGTACCAGGTCTTCGATTTCCTCGCGGGTGATCTGGCGTTTCATGGCTTTGAGCATGCCGTTGGAGGCATGTTGCAGCGGCATATCCAGGTATTTGCAGATGTTCGGGTACTCGTTCATCACATCCAGGATTTCCATGGGGAATTTGGTCGGATAAGCGTAGTGGAGGCGAATCCACTCTAACCCTTTCACCTGCGCGAGGGCCCGCATCAGGTCGCCCAGGCGGCGTTGCTTATACAGGTCCAGCCCGTAGTAGGTCAGTTCCTGTGCGATGAGCATGATTTCTTTCACGCCGAATTTCACGAGCTTCTCCGCTTCCGCCACCAGTTCCTCGATGGGTTTGGAAACGTGCTGGCCGCGCATGAGCGGGATAGCGCAGAAAGCGCAGGTGCGGTTGCAGCCCTCGGCGATCTTGAGGTAGGCGTAGTGGGAAGGAGTGGCCAGCAGGCGCTCTCCGATCAGTTCGGCCTTATAATCCGCGTCAAATTTTTTAAGGATCAGGGGGAGTTCCATGGTGCCGAACCAGGCGTCCACGCCTGCGATCTCCGCTTCGAGGTCGCCGCGATAGCGTTCGCTCAGGCAGCCGGTAACATACACTTTATCGAGTTTACCGCGCTCTTTGAGCTCTACCTGTTCCAGGATGGTGTTGATGGATTCTTCCTTGGCTTTGTCAATAAAACCGCAGGTATTGACTACCACGATGTTGTGGTCCCGCTTTGTGCTTTCGTGCACCACGTCGATATCGTTAGCAGCGAGCTGACCGCTCAATACTTCCGAATCAACCATGTTCTTGGAACATCCAAGCGTAATAATATTAACCTTGTCTTTCTTTAAAGTTTTCGTCTTCAATGCGAATGTTTTAGCGCTTGCGGTGCAGGCTTATTACCGGACCGCTTACCGCCACGAAGACACACAGACACTAACATGATAAAACAGCAGACTTACTGTACGTGACTTTGAGCCTTAGTGGGGGTTGAGTAAGGAAGGTGCAAAGGTAGCAAAAAGAATTGATAATTATGAAATTAAAGATAAACAGCTGCAAACAAAGCGTTTGCAGCTGCTAAACCGTTTTTATGCCGATATAGTTTTCAGCAATTTATCTGCCTTGTTCCGGGCCAGTTCCCGCTTTTTGTGGTACCACCACTGGGGGGCCATTTTAATGAGCAGGTTATTCATGCCGCGGAGCCCGACGATGTGGTAGAGCCCGTTCAGCTTACCTACCAGGGAGTGGTCCAGCGCGCGGAGGCTCATGGCAAAGCCGCTGTCGATATATTCCATATGGTGCCAGTACCCGCCCGGCATAAACAGGGTATCCCCGTGTTCGAGGATGGTGGTGAGGCCGGAGGCGTATTTAAGCGCCGGGAAGTCCGCCGTATTCAGCTGCTCATGCCAGTTCACGAAGTTAGCGGCGCTCTCTACCGTAAAAGGCATGCGGTAGATGTAGGGCGACTGCTTGTTTTCCAGGAGCAGGACGCGTTTGCGGCCGACGAACTGGGTATGGAAAATATGGGAGAGGTCGATATCGTAATGCATATGTGCTACGGAGCCGGCTCCGCCGACAAACAGCATGGGATATTTTTTAAGGAGGCCTTTTGAATAGTTATCCGGCCAGGTAAAATCTTCCGTGAGTTGCGGTGCGTGCTGGAAGATGTTAAAGAGGAAGATGCGAAGGGCTACGGGGCCTTTCTGGATGAGGTCCAGGTAGTCGCCGAACTTGATGTAGTCATCAGCGCCGTTTACCGGCGTGTTCGCGTCTGCCCTGGTGTTGTTGTAGACGCCTACGGTTTTGTCCCCTACGATGGATTTGAAATAGTCCCAGGTCCATTTCTCTTTAGCTGGCCAATTTTTGCTGAGTCCTGTAATTACTACCGGTTTACGTGGCAGGTAATAGTTTCTTTTGAATTCCTCCGGTGTAATATTATCAACTCGATCTATGCTTGAAATATTCATAACTACGAATTGTTATTAAAAAGGGTACCAAAAAAACAACTACTCTAATTTAGCGAAGGCTTGGTTATGTGGCAACAAAAACTAATCGAATACGGAAAGCCAGACAAAAAAAGCTGACCATTAAGCGTTTTATTTTAATAATGCGAATATAATGCATTTGTTCGCTTAGTGGTCAGCTGTTATTTATTTGAAGTAAAATTTTAAATAAGTATAATTCAGAACTCCAAACAACAATTATATAAATTTCATTATCAATCAGTTACACTGAACAATGAATCTACGAAGGCATGTTTGTCAAAAACCTGCAGGTCTTCCATTTTTTCACCGATACCGATGTATCTCACCGGGATTTTGAACTGGTTGGCGATGGCGAGTACTACGCCGCCTTTTGCGGTACCGTCCAGTTTGGTGATGGCGAGGGAGGTCACTTCGGTGGCAGCGGTGAATTGCCTGGCCTGTTCCACGGCGTTTTGCCCGGTGGAGCCGTCGAGTACGAGGAGGACTTCATGCGGCGCGTCGGGGATGACTTTTTTCATCACGCGTTTGATTTTGCTCAGCTCGTCCATGAGGTGGGTTTTGTTGTGGAGGCGGCCGGCGGTATCGATGATGATGACGTCCACATTACGGGCGGCGCCGCTTTGTACGGTATCGAAGGCAACGGCGCCGGGGTCTGACCCCATGGCCTGTTTTACGATCGGCACCCCTACCCTGTCGCTCCAGATGGTCAGCTGGTCTACCGCGGCGGCGCGGAAGGTATCCGCTGCGCCCAGCAGTACGGATTTGCCGGCTTTCTTGAAGTTATAGGCCAGTTTGCCGATGGTGGTGGTTTTACCCACGCCGTTTACGCCTACAACCATGATTACATAAGGCTTTTTATCTGCCGGCACGTCAAAGTCGCGGAAGCCGCTATCCGGCGCGTCCACGAGCAGCGCTGCAATTTCTTCTTGCAACAACCTGTTTAACTCACTCGTTCCCAGGTATTTATCTTTCGCAACGCGTTGTTCGATCCTATCGATGATTTTTACGGTGGTATCTACCCCTACATCGGCTGCAACCAATGCTTCTTCGAGGTTATCCAGTACTTCGGTGTCAACGGTGGACTTACCGGCGATGGCGCGTCCGATCCTGGAGAGGAAACTTTCTTTTGTTTTTTGGAGTCCCTGATCCAGGCTTTCCTTTTTTTCTCTGGAGAATAGATTTTTGAAAAAGCTCATATTAATTAAAGTGGGCCAACAAAGGCGGCCGGGTTCATTTTTCAATTCAGGTCGCTAAAATACGGCTTTTATGGCAAAGATGGCACAAACACAAAAAGCTGTCCTGTTAAGGGACAGCTTTTAAGTATGATATTAGTAAAGCCGAATTACTTAGCGTTGATATGCTCCTGCACTTTGTCTTTGTGCACGATAGCTTCTTTGAAAGTATAGGCACCGGTTTTAGGAGAGCGAACTGCTTTCACAACTTTGGTCCACACCTTTGCATCAGCTGCTGCTTTAGCGTCTTTTACTTTCGAGTTCTTTGAAACTGCTTTTGCCATTGTATTGCGTTTGTTTTATGGTCGATGGCTATATGGCCGTTTATTGCATTACAGCCATTAACCACTAACAATTAACTATTTAATTTCTTTGTGTACAGTCACCTTTCTCATGATAGGGTTGTACTTCTTCAGCTCCAGACGCTCTGGAGTATTTTTCTTATTCTTTGTAGAGATGTAGCGGGAAGTTCCAGCCAGACCTGAGTTTTTATGCTCAGTGCATTCCAGAATTACCTGCACTCTGTTACCTTTTTTTGCCATTTTGTATACAAATTAAGTGAGTCCTAGAATTAAATTTCCTGACCAGCTGCACGCAATTCCTTCACTACTGCATACAAACCTCTCTTGTTGATGGTTCTTAAACCGTCAGCAGATACTTTTAAAGATATCCATTTGTCTTCTTCCGCCAGGAAAAAACGTTTTTTCTGCAGGTTAGGCAGAAACCTTCTCTTTGTCTTGATATTGGAGAAGGAAACATGGTGACCTGTAATCGGCTTCTTTCCTGTCACCTGACATACTCTTGCCATGATCTAAAAATTTTAGGAATGCAAAAGTCAGATTTTTTTGTGGACTTTACAAATATTATTGCATGAATTTATTCACAAATTCAAAATTTGTATGGTATAACACCTGTCCACAAGCAACACCCGATCTTACATCAGTTTGATAATCAATTGTTTACAGCAGTAGTTAGTATAACTTCTACTTTTTATATATTTTTTATAACAATACAATTAGACTCTTCAGCACAGCGCCTAATCTCACCGCTTCCAGCACGCGCTGCGGTTCGGTACCGTGTTTTACGACAGCTTCTTCATGGGAGGTAACGCACATTTCACAGCCGTTGAGGGCGGAAATCACCAGGCTCAGCAACTCGAAAAACTCCTTGCCCAGCACCGGGTTGGCCATAATGCTCATACGGATACCGGCAGCGGTAGTAGTATAGAATTCCTTATTTACGAAGTGCCTGAATCTATAATAGATATTGTTGGCGTTCATCAGGGAAGTGCAGCTCATTACTTCAGCAATCTCTTTCTCAGTAGCGCCTTCCTGTTTGGCCAGTTTCCCGAAAGCAGCCTCCAGTGCGGCATGCTTCTCGTTCACCGCAACAGACAGTCCTATCAGATAGGCTTCCTTCTTGCTAAGGGTACTTGCACCAAGTGCATTCGTAACGTTGATCTTCAGATCTTTCAGGTAACGCGCATCCGCATTTACCAGCGCCTGTAACTTTTCAGATACCGGCAGTTCTGCCAAACCAACCGCTTCTAACAATTGTACAGCGGTATCCTGATTGGTTGTTGCAAACATATGCTATTTCGTGTTTAAAACTCCGGGAAGCAGCACGCTGCTTCCCGGGTATGTAATGTAGTATTGATAATAATTAAGCGGACAGGGTAGCTTCGCCTTTCTGCCAGTTGCATGGGCACAGCTCATCTGTCTGCAGGGCGTCCAGCACGCGCAGTACTTCTTTCACGCTGCGGCCTACGGACAGGTCGTACAGGGATACCCAACGCACGATACCCTGAGGGTCTACAATGTAAGTAGCACGGTATGCCACTTTTTCATTGGCTTCCAGGATACCCAGTTCTTCTGCCAGGGATTTGGAAGTATCAGCCAGCATCGGGAACTGCAGACCGCGCAGGTCTTCGTGGTCTCTTCTCCATGCTGCGTGAACGAACTCGCTGTCAGTAGAAGCACCGATCAGTACCGCATCGCGGTCAGCGAAATCCTGCGCATGTTTGTTGAATTCAGCAATTTCAGTAGGGCATACAAACGTAAAGTCCTTAGGCCACCAGAACATCACCATCCATTTACCGGAGTTTTTCAGCTCTTCAGAAGACAGTTCGTAGAACTCTTTGCCCTTCTCGATAGAAACTACAGCCGTTTTTTTGAATTCAGGAAACTCTGATCCTACGGATAAGATAACATTTTTCATATTCTATATTCGATTTTTGATTTGTTGCTTCAGCTAAATGTCGTTTTTGCAGGCGCAAAGATCACTTTACATTCATTATTAATCAAATAGATTTTTAAAATGTGATATTGAGTTTCTCTATATATAGGAAAAAATACCGCAGTGAAGCGCTACAGCAAAGCCCCTGCCCCTCTATATACAATAATTTAATACGGCGGATCACATTTTTATGGGATTTCCGTAACATTTTGGCACGGAAATTAGTTATATAAGTGAAGCTTTTTAAATCTGGAAAAATTAAATTTTAGCATGGAAATGAAAAAGAAATACTTATTACTCGTGATCGTTACGATTGGACTTGCTCTGATTCCGTTTATTAAAAACAGCATCATTAAACAGGATGAATTTGACGCTACCAAAGATCTGTTCATCTAGTGTTTAGCGGGTCCTGCATTGCCGGTCAAAACTTCCCCACCGCGGGATCGGGACGTTTTTTGCTTTTAGGTTCGTAGTGCTGCCATATAGCATACCCTACCTTCCGCATTAACTGCCAGGCCTCGTTCTCCGGTTTCCAGCTTTGATCCGCAATATTTTTCGTGGCAATACAATACACGTAATCGCCATGTGGCCCGTTCACCATGATCACCTCCGATCTGGCATCATCCACAGCGCCGTTCTTTGATGCGGTCCTGATATTGGCAGGAACCTGCAGTAATCCCTGGGTATCCCAATAATTGCGCGTCAGGTTCCTGTACATTCGTTCGCTGCTCGCCTGGTCTATCACCTCCCCCTTGTACACCATTTCCATCAGCCGCGCCATTTCCCGCGGGCTCGTTTGCCCCCAGCCATAAATTTTCCTGATCTCTTCCCTTCCCGGCGTTCTTGAATTCACCCGCAATACCTTAAAGCCATTGCGCTCCAACCAACTGTTGATCGTAGCGCCGCCACCAGCAAGGGATTGCAGCCAGAGGCTCGCCGTATTGTCGCTCATCGTCAGCATCAGCATCATCACCTTGTCCAGGTCAATCTGCTGGCTGTCCTTAAACGATCCCAATATATCCACCCCGGGATACAGCAGGGAATCCCTGTAGGTCAATGGCTGCCGGTATTGCAGCTCCCCTTTCGCGATCTTGTCGAAAATGCCCACCTGGATCGTGGTCTTGATCATGCTGGCCGTCGGGAAGATGGTATCGGCGTTGATCTCCACCACTTTATCCCGCTGGAGGTGATGCACATAAATGCCGGCCTGGCCGTGAAATTCCCGGAGTAATTGTTGCAATTTCGCCTGCAATTTGGCATCCGTGCGCTGGGCAAACGCAGGTGCGGTTAATAACGTAGCCGCAAGGCAACCGAGGAGGTAAGTTTTCATCCCCTTAAAATAAAAAGGATACAGCAAAAGAAAAAGCGCCGAAAGCCGGCGCCTAATATTTATTTCATCATGTCGTTACGCTGATCAAATCCGAAAAGCTCCGTATCCCGATCATCTTGGCCGAAGTGTATCCTTCCGCATACTCCACTCCCACCATCTTACCGAGCATCTTAGCCCTGTAAATCACGCTCTCAAAAAAGTTCGCGCCGGAGATGTAGGTCTGCGGCTCATGGTCGTTCGCGGCCAGGAACTGCGAGGAAAACGCCTTGATGGCTTCCAGCTTGCGCTCCATCACCGGGGAAATATCCAGTACAAAATCTGGCTCGATGTAACGGTCCTGCAGGAAGTGAAACACCTGCTTCGGGCGCCACGCCTCCTGCTCCACGCCATCCAGCTGGGTGGAAATCTTCCGGAGGCCGGCCAGGAAGCAGCTGTCCGCAATCAGCTTCGCCGCGCGCCC